>Ga0255767_1000421_pt1 | contig 38302 bp, 56 predicted proteins | sample 071ome_24_FD_179967 | JGI IMG/M metagenome (GOLD analysis project Ga0255767, IMG submission 179967) | Coastal salt marsh microbial communities from the Groves Creek Marsh, Skidaway Island, Georgia - 071402CT metaG (version 2) | ecosystem: Environmental > Aquatic > Marine > Intertidal zone > Salt...
TGGATTGACTCAAGTATATCCAGATATTGGCGAGTTATCATGGCAATGGGAGTATCATGATGATCAGCGTGTCTGGACACTTGAACTTGATACTGATCTTGTCTTTACTGACAACACAGGTCATGCTACATTTTCAAAACTGTCAGCATTTGAAGAAGATACAGTTGGCTGTTATGAGATACCTTTGACGATTAAGTATCGCAAGTCAGATCAGACATGGCAGCAATGCTATGTTGGATATTTACCATATCGCAAAGGTTCGTGGGATTATTCAAGGGCAACGCTTGAAATAAAGCCTGTCAGCAATGATTCAATGAGATGTGTGATAAACAACTGGAAGATTAAGAAGAACCTTTTCGATGTAGAGGCACGAAAGACTTTAAATTCTATTGTTGGAGAAATAGAAGAAAAGATTGTCAGCAGATATGATGTCATTCCTGATCCACCTCCGGGAGTTGGATGGGTCGCAATAAGAATTGATAAGATTACAGAATATGATGACAATCAATACACAGGAAATCCTCTTTATATATTATATGTTGTCACTTATGCACGAGAATTTACTACATCTGTTCAGACCAGCGATGAGTGGACATTAATTGGTGGCACATATTATCGAGAACCTGCGATTGCGAACAAAAGGACATCGACATCATCTGTTCAAGTTGGTGGTTCTGGTGTCGCTGTTGAAGTCACAGAAACGACACAATGGGATATTATTGACATAACTGCTGACAATGGCATTCCGTTGAAAGATGCGATTGAATATCTTGCTTCGCAATGTTCATTGTCTGTTATAAGCGAGTTCTTTTCTATTAATTCGACAAGCGAAGAAATATATCTGAAAGAATATGAAGATGCAGCAGTTGATTTCAACAATGTTGTAATTTATCAAGCGAGTGATTTAATAATTCCAGATGCCAATCAAAACGCAACCATTCTTGAACAGTCGTTTGAAACTTTGCTTGGTGACTTGATGACAAAACTTGATTTATATGTCTTTTATGACACGAGTCTTTCTGCACTACGAATAGAGCATTCAAGCTATCGAGCAAGAAGAAGGATGTTGAATCTTGAGCAGAGCGAATTTGCACATGATCTCAGAGGAAAACGATCCTACGAATATAATGAAAGCGATTTCCCACAGATTGAGTTGTTTACTGATGGCTATGAAGATTCAGGCGTTGATTTTGCTGATGCAAGAATTGAATATGAGGCAATCTGTTCATCTAATGATTCACAAACGAAAGAAAATGAGTATAAGTGTGAGAACAGTATTTATGATCTTGCTGCCATATACAAGAAAGACGAGTTGCTTGAAGAAAAAGATATCAGAACAGCGATGGTAATTGTTGCGCTTGATTCAAGTAATAATGTAATCTATGACAAAGGTGAAATATCTGGCAATGTTATCGCTAATGGTGTATTTGCGTGGGCAAATGTATTGCCAAAATATCATCTGAGAAACAGACCATTGCTTGAAGGAACTATCAATGGCAAGGTGACAGAGTTCTCACAGACCAAGCCAATAAGAAAGCAGAATGATTTGACTGTTTCGATGTCACGAACTGATTTCTTCACTAATTTCAAAGCCGAAGATAGAGTCAAAACGCAGTTTGGATGGGGTGAGCCACAGTCTGCTGAATATAATGAACCGACACAAGAACTTGACTTGAGTGTTGCTTTCAGAATAAAAAGATAAATAAACAAAGTCATTGTTCATGCCTTGATTTAGTCAAATAATTGCATCTATTATGCGAACAAAGTTTTCAGAATTATCAACGATACCATTCTACACCTCAAGACAAGAGCAGCATCTCTACACATTTGATAGCAATGTTCCTGTATTACTGTTTCCTGACTTTGGTTCGATTAAGTTTCAGCTTATATTCAAAAATGATCTTCAGACGTATCAAGGTGCTACAATAAAAAGCGACACAGCAACTTACGTTCCTGACTCTGTGTCATACAATAGCATCACACAAGATGTTGACAATGATGGCAATGATGAGTTCTTTCTTCAATTCGATGGCTTTACTTACGCAGCACCACCAACAGAAGATAAATATTGGATTGAACTCTTGATTAATGGAGTGACGTATTATTCAGAAGTATTTTTCATTTGTTCTGCCAAGTACAAAATTGAGTGGTATGATGACTGCTCATCAAAAGACTTTGGAAATTTTGATTCTGGATGGAAGAACATCTTGTATCTAAATGACTTTTTTCCGACAGTCACAAACATTGAAGAACAGATTGAAGAACGTGCTGATGGTTATGGCAACAACAAGAAAATATACCAAAGATCAGAAATCGTTTACACAGCGCAAGTAAAAGGCTCAAACTTTCTGCGCCACGCATTTAATAACATAAAATATTATGACAATATAGAGTTGACACACATCGCCTCTTCACAAACGTGGACAATTTATGATCTAAAAGGTGAAAGTGGCGGTGGAAATGGTGCTTATGCGCTTGATATAAGCTATAAAACGGAAGATTATGAGAAACTTGAATGTAACATCAGCGCATATGAGAACGCTCCATATACCGACCCTGATACGCCTTCTCCGGGTGATCTGACTTGCGGTGCTTTTGCTGTCACAATAGTTCAAACTGGCTTTCAGTTATCATATACGTTGTTAAATGATCCAGATGCAACAGTAGTTGAAGACATAACATGGACAAGAAATGGTCGATTTTTGGGCAAGGGATCAACAGTAACGCTTGGTGATTTTGGAAATTATGGAGTTCGCATACAAAAGAAGAATTGCATTGTAACAGATTATTACAATTATCAAGACGTTTGCATCGCTATGCAGACAAGCGTTAGCGTAAACAATGACATCATAAATGCCTCTACATCGAATGCACCATCTTCTGTCTCTTATGAAGTTTACAATCCATCTGGTTCTCTTGTCAGCAGTTCATTGCCATATACTGCTGTTGCTGATGGTGTGCATACAGTCAAAGTTGCTTCTGGTGATTGTGAAAAGATATACAATGTACCTGTGAACATTACAGGATCAGTTGATTGCTCGTTTACTTTTGAACTGTCGAAAGATGCTTCAAATACTTTGAGTGTTGTAAACAATACAGCAGTCACTTATTCTGTCGAATGGTTCAAGGTTATCAATGGGAATGAAGAGGTTTCTGTCGGCACAGGTGACACTCATGACATTGATGGTGAAGGCTTGTTCATTGCAAGAATGACATCTTCTGGCTGTTCATTAGATGTCCTTTATATTTACCTTGAGACTGCTGTCAATCAAGGTTTCACATTTCAACTGTATGAAAGGTCATTGAATTACTCAGGATCAAATTATGATGTTGCGAACTTTACGCTTCCGCATCCAAGCATATTCACAGAAGATGAGATTGATGATCGTTTGAGGGTTGTTGTTAATGGAGTCACATACGCATACAAAGGAACTACAACTGCGATCAATGAATACACTATTGACTTTGCAAATAATAGGATAACTCCTCATGTCGCATTTGCGACTGATGACATTCAGCTTTATAGAACATTTATCAAGAAGTAATGAGAATAATACTTTCAATATTATTTTGTTTTGCGTATTTATTAGGATTTTCTCAAGTCAAGAATAAACAGATGGAGACAAGTGCTTCTCCAACTATGTTTTTGATGACCAAAAATGATGCTACACTTGGCAATGTCAGACAGTTTGTGACAGCTTCAGAGGCTGCTGATACATTGAATGCAAATTTTAGCTTTAATAATATATACAACATTGATGGCACTCTGACAGGAACAAGATCATTGTCATTGGCAGGTTATGATCTTACGTTTCTGCAAAGTGGAATTGGTGACGTTGTCTTTTATGGCAATAATTCAGTATGGACAAACTATACAAACTCACATCAAGCAAAGATTGGATCGTATAATAGTGGAACTTTTGTAGGTAGTGAATCGGCTTCACCTTTTGAGTTCATAATTGGAAATACTGCTCAAGCGATTATTGAAAGTGATGGTGATGCTTATTATTATAATGATCTTGGGGTTGGTATTTCTCCTGTCTATGCTTTGGATGTAGTTGGAGAGTTCAGGTTGAATAATGCAACAGAGGGAATTGATAGAGTTCTCAGATCGGATGCAAATGGTCTTGCTTCATGGGTTGATCTTGGAACTCTTGGAGGTGGTACAGATGATCAAACATTGCAAGAGGTATTGACAAGCGGCAATGATGCTGGAGGCTTAGATGCTATGAATTTCGCAGAGGTAGAAGCCGATGAATTTATTGGCGATTTAAGGGGAGCAGTTCTGTTTAAAGCACAGGCAGGAGAAAATTTAGCAAAAGGACAAGTAGTTTATGTCTCAGGCATTTCAGGGAATACGACAATAGTCTCTAAGGCAGATGCTGATGATGCTGCTAAGATGCCGGGCTTTGGGGTAGTGGCAGCCTCAGCCAATTCAGGCAATCCTGTTGATATTTATACCTTTGGCACGTTATCAAATTTAAATACATTAGCATTTTCTTTAGGTGATATATTATACATTTCAACGACTGCTGGTCAATTAACTGCAATTCCACCAACTGGGGAATCAGCGTTAATACAAAATATAGCAAAAGTAACGAGGGTAGATAATTCTGCGGGTTCGATAAAAATATCAGGCGCAGGAAGGACTAATGCTACCCCTAACTTAAATACAGGTAGACTATTCGTGGGTAATGCCTCGAATCAAGCGGTAGCAGATGGGACAATTTACGTTGATATAGCGAATAGTAGGGTGGGTATTGGAACGTCAACTCCCGATGAGAAATTGGAAATCGAGGGTGGAGATATACATATAGACCAATCAACCAATGCTTATTTAAGAATAGACAGAAGTGCAACAAACAGGAGGGCAGAATTGCAATTTGAAACAGCAGGTAGTGATAATTGGGTAATAGGTGCGGTTGATTCTGATGACCATAGCGGAGCAGGTGATGGCAGCGAGTTATTTATAGGTACGTCAAGCGGTGGCGGTGCAAAATTGTGGATAGAAAACAACGGAAACGTAGGGATTGGAACGTCATCACCAGACGCTACACTACGAATAGATAACTCCTCAGGAAGGGCGCTGAAGGTTACGGGTGGTTTTGGTACTGCAAACCCAATAGCTGAATTTGTAAGGGATGATGTGGTTAATGATAAGGTCTATATTTCGGCAAATGGAAGTGAACCGCAAATATCTTTTTTACAAGCTGAAGGTGGTAGCGCAAATGATTGGTCAATAGGTACAGGGTATGAAGGTTCTTTTGAGATAGCAGACAACACATACTTAGGAACTAATACAAGGTTTGTAATTAATAACACAGGAGACGTAGAGATAGCGACAGTAAACACAGACAACACAACAGATGATGTATTGGTGCATAGTTCAGACGGAACGGTATCAAAGAGAACATTAACCTCAATAGGTGATGAAATTGACCTCAATTTAGGCGATGATAATTTGACATTAACTGGGTTTAGGACTGTCAATCTTTCAAATAATGACTTGCAATTCCAAATGAATGGTACAGGTGTCGGACATGGTGGTTTTTGGTATCTTGATGCGAGTGCAAATTCTTTGAATAATTATTCAGCAGACAACGGTGCGGGTGGTAATTATGGATTTTTCTCAATATCTAATCCAAGTTCGGGATTTGACCTTGTTGAACGATTTAATTTTTTTGGTGGTGATGGCACAAGTAATTATAACATTAGAATCTTTGACCAAACATCTACAACTGGTGCGAAAGAGGTGCGTATATATAATGGAGCATTAAGATTGTATGACTCAGGTTCTGCCTCTGACATTTATTTAAACCCTGATGGCAGTAGTTATATTGTCAATAATTTAGCCATTGGAAGCACCTCAACGCCGAATACTTTTTATGTTGATTCTCCAAGCAATATACCAATGCGAGTTGATGGAGGCAACAATTCCTTTATCACTTTTATAACTAACACTGAGGTTACGCCAAATCATGCAAGAATAGGCTTTGCTGCTGATGATATGGAAGTTTGGACAAATGGAGTCGAGAGATTTCATATAAGCGGAACAGGAAGCGTAGGCATAAATACATCATCACCCGCCAAGCAGCTTGAAATAGAAAACACAGGTGCTGCTGCTACAATGCTGATTCAGACAACAGATGACCAAAATGCCTATATTGAATACCAAAACAATTCGGGAGGCGGTGGACTGATTTATAGAACTGGGGTGACAACTTTAGAGCATTGGGACATATCTTCTGATAGTCAGGTCATGCTGCGTTTGGATAGGGCAAATAATAGAGTTCAAGTGATAGACCAAGAATTGAGAGTATCTTCTACTGGATCGGAGCATGTCTTTTTCAATACAGACAACTGGGGGATAAGAGACCAATTCGCAAATTTAAAATTGTACTTTGATGCCAGTTCGAGCAATCCACTTGGAACAACAATGACTACTTACAACAACGACCTATATTGGGTATTTGATAGTGCTACTGATGATTATCGTCTCCGCACAGGTTCATATGATAATCTTAAATATGAAAAGACCACAGGAACTGTAGGAGAGTATTTTGAGTTAGGTTTTGATGAATTAAAGGTATATAGCGAGACTGACTTTTTCACTTTAACAAAAGTAGACCACACAGGAGGATTTCCAGAGACTGCAAGTTTTGAATTTACAGATGGTGGTTACATACGAACAAGCACAGGAATAGAACATAAAGCCGATTCAGATACGGAGATGTTTTTTTCTAATGATATTATTCGATTCTATGCTGGTGGCTATGATTTACTACATCTTGAAGAACGAGCGGGACTGGTAAATAGGGTTGTAATAAATGAAAATAGTACAGCTTGTGAATTTAGAGTAGAAAGCGACACAGATGCAAATGCAATATTTATGGATGGCACAAGCGGTGATATTGGTTTTGGTACGAATACGCCAAGTGCAGAACTTGATGTGGTAGGAGATACAGAGTTGAATGGTGATTTACTCATAACAGATGGCACAAGGATATTTAAGATAACACAGAATGTAAATGGTACTCAAATAGGAGATGTTTCGGGTTCTGGTGGTAATGATTTAAACCTACAATCTAATTCAGTTACAAGAATAAATATTGAAGCAGAGGGAAGAATAAATATTAATGATGTATTGAATTTAAATCCATTGTCTACTGCTCCTAATTCTGGGACAGAGCAGGATGGAGACATTTATTTACACGACACAGGCTCAGCATATGAATTAAGAGTTTGGAATGGTTCAAGTTGGCAGACATTATAAACCAATAATATGATACGAGTAAAGACATCTTACGACAACAGACAAGGCTTCGTTAAACTTGATTTTAGCGCAGTAGACATATGTTCTGATGACAAAGTAGCGGAAGCACTTGAAATGCTATTAGAGACAGTTTCAGAGTCCTTTATGGAGCAAATACAGACAATAAAGGGAAGTGGTAATTTCATATGTCCTGATGAAGAAATTAATTATGGAAATGATACAATAAAACAATAATTACAATGAAAACAATAATGACACTTATGGCATTTGCATTCTGCCTATCAATGAATGCACAACAGGATAGCACTATCATTCTTGAAGTGCCTATCAACGAAGCTATTAATTCTGAGAATTTTGCCAAGTACACGAGGTCTCAGCATTCTCACTTATACGAAGATGTAGCGGAAATGAAATTCACGAGGAGAGGAAAGGCGTTCTTACTATCTGAGGCTGATACGAATGTGGTTTGGAAACCTGCCTTTGATGTGTGTTCTACTTGCTTTGAATTAAAATACAGAAAGTATTTTATAAAGTTTTGGGACAAGGAGATACCAGTCATGGATAGCTTGGGCAATGTCATTGATTACAAGTTTAAATCAGGCTTTGAGATAGTGGCAAGACCGAAGAGGAAATGATCAGTTAGTTACGTTTAGCGTAATTAATAGCTTTTAAGAATAGCACCTTATAAAATATAAAAAGAAATCAAACATGACAGAAGAAATAGGACTGATCTCGCTGCTTTTGACGTTCTCAGGAGGTGCTATTGCTTATATAAAAAAGATGCACGACAGAGCGATGAAATCGGCATTTGACAGCTTTGACAATGAAAGAAAACTATATGAAGAAAGAATTGCAGAACTGCGTGATGACAAAGAAAAGGCTGAAAAGTCTTTTGATGCAATTCGGCAAGAAACAATGAATTTCATTAATTCTGTTAATTATGTGCCGAGAAAGTAATAAGATCAAAAGATCGTTGAGCAAGATCATAAAAACACAAAGTGCTGAATTGACAAAAAGTTCAATTGTGGCTCTTGAGAAATTGAAGCAAGTGTGTCAGGTGGAAATGCAGACACAACAAGCGTAAATTTTAAATAAGTTTTACAGATCAATTTTGACAATCAGAATGATCATTCATTCAATTGTTCCCAATTAAAACAAGTAAGTCATTGGAAGTTGTTTTATTGATTAAGATTTTTGACAAATAATTAAAAAAATAAATAGTTATGCCCGGTGGATTTTTTGCTTACCCAAATTTAGCTTGTCCGACAAAACCTGCTGATTGTTCGACTACAACCATCGTGGTTGCTGATTCAAACAATTGCTTGGATTCGTGGGATATAAGAAAATCAGAAATAAAGAGAGTTTTTCTTGCTCCTTTTGATGGAACGTCAACTGCGCCAATTGATGATGCAAATATGGAAGATTTGGCAACGTGGACAGGATTGATCAGCAATTCAGAAACAGTATCAGCGTTCATTCGTGAGTTGTATGTTGTGGGTGATGTGCCTGTTCCTGAAAAAAATACTTTTGAATATAAGGGTCAGTCTATTATACAGACCAAGACATATACTGTCAATTTTGATTTGATAGATGTTAATGAAACAAACTACACACTATCAAGAGATTTTGACAACAACAAGCAATGCTGGTTGGCGTATGAGACTGATGGTGGTTCACTTTTTGGATGGTTGCATTGCAAAATTGATTCTGATCTTGAGTTGACAAGAGGTACAGAATCAGTTGAGACGATCAAGTTTATTGCAACGACTGTTCAGACTTGTAAGCCTCCAAGATACGATTCACCATTCACATCATAAAAAGTAATCTATGGCAAGGTATAAGAATTTATTGACAGGAAAGGTAAGGGAATTGACTGCTGAACAATACAAGCGGTTGTTCCCTCTTTTGCATAATGGCAAAGTCTACGACAAAGCGGGATGGATAGAGATAAATGATGAGCCAAAGAAGAAAGAAAGCATTGAAATAATTGCGAACTCACAAAAGGAAGAAAAGCCTAAAGTGACAAGAAGCAGAAGAAAAAAAGATTGATCATGGTTCTATTGATAAACAACAAAACGCTGAAAGAATATCCAATTTACGCTGTTGAAAAGAATGGTGTAAAGAGGAGTGCAGAAGAAGAAGCAAAGCGTATAATGATGCAATATCCGACTGTTTTCACGTTAAAAAAAGTGACAAACAAGAAGGCAAAAGACATCATTGAAGATGCAAAGGCATCTGAGGAAAAGTAACAAAACACTTTAAAATATGGATAAGGCATTTTTGCCTCTATCGGAGGAGGTATTGGCTGCGACCTTCAATTTAAGCAGCGAGGAGTTCTCAACTTTTTTTGAGGAAAAAGATGGTGAAAAGTCACCAATAGATGAGCAGAAAATTCGATCTAAATTATTGAGCAAGATCGGTGAACGCATTGATGGTGTTGTTTCTGAGAAATCTTCATCAATTGAAAAGGAGGCTGAACAAAAGTGGAAGCGTTTGGCATTCAAAGAAATTGAAGATAGAGCGAAAGAAGAACTTGGAATTGATATGCGATGGTCAGATCATGGACTGTCAAAGATCAAAGATAGTTTAACAAAGCAACAGAAGAAGTCAGAAGTTGTCGATGTAGCAAAGACTGAAGAGTTTCAAGCTATGGTCAAAAGCTACGAAGATAAAATAACAGAACTATCAAGCAATCATCAACAGGAGTTGGCTAATTATAAGAAGGAAACTGTGACAAGGTCATTATCGGCTGAGTTGTTTTCTTTCTTTAAGGGCAAAGAAAATGAACTTGCTATTCCACCGAATGATGAAGTATTGAAAAAACAGATAAACATAATGATTGAGCGAGATTTGTTCAATGATCAGATGTCTGTTGATTATGTCGATGGTGTGCCTGTTATAATTGACAAAGATGGCAAACCTGCCATTGACAAGTCGAATGGGTATAATCCATATGATTTCAATAATTACATTACATCGGTGGCAAAGGAAGGTTATTTTCCAGAACTCCAAACGCCAAAGATTTCATCTCCTAATCCTGCACAGGGAAAAGTCAAGGTGGAACTTGGAAGCGATAAATCGTTCAATATTCCAAAGTTTAAAGATTTTGAAGAATTGGGTCAATTTACTCAGAGCGTACAGTCAAATAAAAACTATACAGCTGCTGAACAATCTGCCATCATCAATGAGGCAAACAAGCAAATTGAAAGCCTCGCAGTTTAAATTGATTACTAATTTTTTAAATAGATAGATATGGCTTATAGCGCAGGTGTTTTCACACCAACTGCTCTTCAAAAAGCAAGAGCAAAGGCATCGGAGATGTGGGCATCTGATGTCTGGAATAAACAATGGAAACGACCAACAGGTGTTTTCAATTTCCTAACCAACAGACAAGCTGTTCGTGTCCGAAACACAGGAGTTCAGACACTTATTAATGGCAGATACTGTAATCAGCATGAAGTATGGTTTTTGAATGATGTCAATGATACATCTTCTGAAACTTATTCTGGAGATTCAGCAGATTGCACATTCACAGGAGCAGAACTGGGTTCTGATGCAAAGACTTATACAAGTTCTGATCTTGGTATTTTCAGAAGAACAGTAAATTCTGTCAAGTGTGTTCGTGAAGATGATTTTGATCTTCTCAGAGCGACAGCGATGATGAATATCAAGATGGACTTGGAAATGGAACTTGAAAAAGACCTTTTGACATTCATTACAGCGAATACAAAAGGAACTTTGACAGGTTTCTCTCCAACAACAGGAACATGGGATGAGACTAATGACAAGTGGGTAATCACCCCAGCACAAGCAACAGCAGAGTTCATCGCAGAGATTAAAAGAGAAGCGATCAAGTTCAGAATGATTGATCCTGTTCTCGTTTGCGGTAATGCTTATTTCTTAGAAAGAATGAAAGCTGATGCAGAGCCGGGTTCTGGATATCAGAACTACAATGCGTTGTTGACTGATCCGAATCTTCCGATAGTTCATAATATTGTTGATCTTGATACGATCTCAGGTGGAACGAAAATGTATCTTGTTGATGCTGCTTCGATTGGATTTATTCCAAGTCAGGAGAATCAAAATACATCGCCATTGAGCAATGTTGCTGATCTTTTCTTCTGGTACGAAGGTTCAATGAACTTGACATATAGTGATGGAGGTCAGATATTGCCTGTTCCTTTTGATTGGAGAATGAGAAAGGCTTGTACTGGTGCAAGTTCTTCTGCATTCGCTGAACATTACGAAGGAAAGGCAGCAGGTGTTTTTGCTGAAGCACCACAACCAGAACAGACAATTTATCCGAACATTGTTGAGATTTCAATCGAAGCATAATCAATAAAGTGTTGTCATAGAAGTGATGGTCGAGGAGATTGGTCTGGTGATCAGTCTCCTTTTTTAATTTATAGAATATGGATTGTTTAAAATATGTCATTGGTTTAAGTCAGGCTGACTGCAATTGTCTTGAAGATGTAACAGCAAAGCCTGTTGATTTTGCTACAATTAATCAATCATATAGTGGCTATTATGTTGACAATGATGAGTGGTCAATTCCATTGAATGATGACATCTTTGTTGACTGTCGTGGGTCTGGTATATGGCAAACTTTGGCTGATGCTCGTGATGAGGCAATCATTGACCTGAATGCTCATTTGCTGACTGATATTTCAAAGTATCAAACGCCAAGATATGGAAATGTAAGAGCTACAATTGGTGAGCATCAAAAGTACAGAAGCAACATCAACGGATTGACAAGAGATTATCTTGGCTTGAGAATAAGACCTTACCATCCAAGAGGTAATGTGTTGACTATTCGTTCAATAGGTCTTGCCATTGCTGAAGCTGGAACATATACCATTCAATTGGTGAATGAAGATGGAACTGTTCTTGAAAGCACTACTGTTTCTGGTGGAAGTAATACTATTACAAGTCAAAGTGTTACTTGGAAGTATAGGTTCACAAAGAATGAAACACTATATTTGCTTTATGACAGACAAGATGGTTTCCCTATCAATTCACAGCTTTATTGTCCATCATGCTCTGGACACAGACCTTCATACACGCAACAAGTAGAGATCAAAGGAGTGACAACAAATGGCATAACAAATGATGACTTAGTTCGTGGCAGTACGAATGCTTATTCATATGGTTTGTTTGTTGATTTTACATATCAATGTGATTACCTTGAATGGCTTTGTGATATGTATGATGACTATTGGACATCAACATCATTTGGTCGATTATATGCGAAGTTATATCAACTGTATGCTTCAATGAAATTCAACAATAAGATTATTAATAGCAATCGCATAAATTATTATACACTTGTGAAAGGTGATGATTTGATTGCTAAGAATAACGAAATAATGGAGATTTTGAATGAGACAATGCCAGAGTTGGCTTCGCAGTTGCCGAATGACTTTGTTGATTGTTTCAGTTGTAGAAATAGGCACAATATTCAGACAAGAACTTTAATAGTATAATCAAGAAAATATGAAACGAGAAATTGTAGATTCTTTCATCAGGGCAGCCATTCAGATACTTTCGGCTGCTGCTGTATTTCTTCACTTGCCAATTATTGAAAAACTTTTGGCTGCTTTCAATTTGGCATCTCAAAACATGAATGAAGTGTATAATGCGATCACAGTCATAATAGCGACAGCAATTGGTGTATATTCCATATTTGTTGAACCAAGCAAGGTATTGACAGAAAGTGGAACTAATAAGATAAACGCTCTGAAGCCTTCTCTTGACCGATTTAAGGCACGAGAAGAAGCAAAAAAGTAATATGGGTCAGCATGACATTTGACAAAGCTGTTGACCATATAATGACTCTTGAAGGAGGCTATGTTGACCATGCTGTTGATAAAGGTGGAAGAACGAAGTATGGCATTACTGAAGCGAGATATCCAGATGAGGACATCGAGGGATTGACAAAAGATAGAGCAAAGATGCTTTATCTTGAAGATTTTTGGTTGAAGTATTCTATCAATGATCTTCCTGATCTTTATCGTTTATTAATCATGGATATGTATGTCAATCATTCTCCAAGAGGTGTTGCATTGATTGTGCAGCGTTCTATAAATTCAAAGGCTGGTCGTGATGTACTTTCTGTTGATGGCATCTTTGGTGAAAAGACGAAACGAGCGTTGATGTCATATAGACCTGAGTTGTTTCGCATCATGGCTTTCAGAGTGGACTATTATCACAGGATCATCAAAAACGATCCATCTCAAAAAGTCTTTTATGTTGGATGGATCAATCGTTGTTTAAAATTATATGCAGAAATCTATGAACTTGACGAGACAAGACTTAGTTGACACGCTTTACATAATAGATCACAGAAAGAACTCAAATAAAATACAGACTTGTAATTTTATTGACATCGTGACTATTATTCTGACCTTTTCTTTAAAGGAATTTTTTATTGATCAAAAACTTGTGCTTCCCAAATTCTGGAATCTTTTCAAGTGGTTCAGAATTGCTAAATTCTTTATTGATGCAATCAAGCTGATCGTTTTTTGTGTAAAAGGCAAGAAGGTCACGATCAATGAATTGAGTGATCCTTTCCGGGATGCTTTAAATCAAAGAGAATTTGAACAATCTGGCACAATTGACAGACTTAAAATCCATCATTAATGAAAGTTCTTGTAATCGGAGACCTTCACGAGCCATTCTGTCTTGAAGGGTATCTTTCGTTTTGTAAGAAGATGTACAAAAAGCATAAATGCAACAAAGTAGTGTTTATAGGAGACATCATTGACTCACATTATTCATCTTATCACGAAACTGATCCAGACGGAATGTCGGCAGGTGATGAATTGACACTTGCAAAGAAGAAGATAAAAAAGTGGTACAAGACATTTCCAAAAGCTGATGTAGTCATTGGCAATCACGACAGAATAGTGATGCGCAAAGCATTTTCTGGTGGTATTCCCAAGATATGGATCAAAGATTTTACTGATGTTTTAGAAGTGGCATCGTGGAACTTTGTTGACAGAGTTGTTTATGATGATGTTCAGTATCTTCATGGCGAGGGTGGAACTGCGAGAACGAAATGCAAGGCAGACATGATGTCAACAGTTCAAGGTCATCTGCACACTCAATGTTACACAGAATGGTATGTAGGCGCAAAGTTTAAAGTCTTTGGTTGTCAAGTAGGCTGTGGCATTGATCATGACTCTTATGCAATGGCATATGCAAAGCGTGGCAAAAAACCTGCCATCGGTTGTGCTGTAATTATAGATGGAAAGACTTGCATCAATGAATTGATGTGTTTGTAAATATCAATTTTGCTATCTTAGAACCAGAGGTGAGATCGGTTGATCTTGCCTCTTTTTTTTATGTCTGATTGTATTTTTGCAATGTTTTCAGCAATAAATCTTCAGAGACCATGCCTTCAAATTTCATGCCTTGTCGATTTTTACAAGAGCAAATCCAACTCTGAATCGAGTTGTTGTGCTTCTTTGCTTCGTGTTTTCTTTTGACTTTATAAGTTATTGTTGGTGTTTTGATAGTCATTTTTTCTGTTATCATGTCAATCTTCTTTGTATATGTTCAAATAATCGTTGATATAATCTCTTGTCATTTCTTCTCCATCATTTAATCTGTTCAGTATCTCGTTTGCTCTTTTGAGGGCAGCCATTTTCTCTGGCTTTGTCAGTTTCAGAACAGGATAATCTCTGCGCAGTTGTTCTAATTCTTCACGCTTCTCTTTGCCATAGCGCAGTTCTATTCCTTCGATCATCAGTTGATCATCGGTCTGTGATCTGTTTGAGTAGCTGCCTTGTTTGTGTATATTCCAAAGATTATAGCGAAGAGCAGGACATCTGCCTACACCATAAACGTGACCAGCTTCAAATCTGCTGTTCTCATCAAATGGTTTTGCAAGGCAAGGCTGATCTTTGTCAAGCAATACAGCTATTTTATTTATTTTTTTCTGGAGTTGATCTTGCGACTGTTTCGGTTTTATGCCGAGTTCTTTTTTGTACTGTTCTTTTTTCTTCTTCCAAGCCTTCTTTTTTTCCTTTTCCAATACTTGTTTGATGTAAATGTCTTGACATTTTTCGCTGCACCATTTTATGAAGTGCTGTGCTTTCATGAATCGTTCATAATAATCACCACAGACTCTACACTTGTATTTTTTCTTTTTGTCCATAGTAAAAAAGAAGAGCCAGATCGTGCTGACTCTTCTGCTTTGGTTGGTTTAGAAAGGAAGGTCGTTCATCTTACCATCTGGACCGACAGAGACAAGTTCAGGCATCGTGTTTTCATTCTTCTTTCCAAGAACTTGCACTCGTGATGCGATGACCTCTGTTGTGTATCTGTCATTGCCTTCTTTGTCTTGCCATTTCCTTGTGGTGATCTTGCCTTCAATAAATACTTGGCTTCCTTTCTGAATAAAGTCTGGAAGGTTTCGCCAATACACAATGTTGTGCCATTCTGTTGATTCTTGCCATTCTCCATTCTTGTCTTTATAGCTTGAAGAAGTAGCTAATGAAAAGTTTGAGACTGTCTGATCACCGACATCTCTTTTTTCGACATCTTTTCCGATGTTGCCAATTAAAATGATCTTATTGTACATAATTATGATTTTGATTAAAATTAATTAAAATATGTCAAAAGGACTTTCATCTGGTTCAACTAATTCATCATATACAGTAAACTTTCTATTGTTAAATGATCTTTTCCATCTGCCTGTTTCTCCATGTCTGTTTTTTGCAAGTATCAATTCTGTGTACTGATCCTGAGATTCGTGGTTGTAATAATTGTCTCTGTACACGAAATAAATCTGATCAGCGTCTTGTTCTATCGCTCCAGAATCACGAAGGTCTGAAAGCATTGGTCTTTTGTCCGATCTTTGCTCTAAGGCACGAGACAACTGTGACAGACAGATTGTGCAGACATTACAGTCAGATTGTTTCGATGCCAATTTCAGCTTTCTTGTCATCACGCTTACTTGTTCTGTTCTTGATAATCGTACATCACCGGGATCAATCAGTTGTAGATAATCAATGAAGACCATTTGTATTCCGTATTTACGCTTCATGAAACGCATTGAAGCGATGATGTCATCTATTTTGAATTTCTCTATTATGAAGATAGGCAGTTCATTGATTTGGTTTGTGATCTCAAAAATCTTTTGCATTTCTTGATCTGTCACATTGCCTTTGCGCATATCTTCGACAGATATTCCTGACTCAATAGAAATGATTGTGTAAAAGACTTGCTGTGGTGACATTTCAAGCGTGTACATTACAACAGGAAATTGCTTTGCAGCGTGTAGCATCCAATTTATTGAAAGCGTTGTTTTACCCATTCCCGGTCTTGCGCCTAAAATTACGAGGTCTGTCAGTTGAAAGCCACCTGTGTGAAAGTTTTGATCCGAAAATCCTGTATCTATTCCTGTAAGACCTTCAGTTGCTTTGGCGGTGGCGATGGTTTCAAGTGCATCAAGCGATGCTTCTTTAATATGTCCTGTGCTTTTATTGTCGATGTTGCTCAAAATATCGTTGATGCCATTATCAAGTTTGCCAATTGTTTCAGACAAATCTTTTTCGTTTATAGACATTTTGGCTTGATCAATGAGCATTGTCAGTTGATATTTTTTGTATCGGTCATCAAGTCTTTCGATATTTTCGTAAAAAGAACCAGATACTGAAATGTTCATCAACTCGTGCAGATCATCAAGTGTGATGTGACATTTTTTTGATACATCTTCTGCAAGAATGTTCAAGTCAATGCGTTCTTTTGATTGGTATTGCTTGTGAATTTGTCGATATATTTCTTGATTTGTTCGCTCAAAGAAGTGCGGTGGTTTCAAAAGACTTTCTGTTTCAAGAAACTTTTTGTTGTTTAGTAGAAGAGTTCCAATGACACTCATTTCGATATTCTTCATATTTTGCGTTTTAAGACGTTTAAATTTTATTTTGATGTATTGATATTACTTTAATATAAAAGTCGCTTAAATCGAACCTAAATGCGCTCAAAAGCGATTTTAAAACCATTTATATCTTCCATTATCTTCAATTTTATCTTTTTCTGCTTTATTGTTCATACAAGCAGACAGATATTTTGCAAATCTATTGTATATCTGGCTGTATTTCCATTCTTGCCAATCTTTGTTGTTTTCAATTATTGATTTAGAGCATTTGAAGAGCAGATCATCAAGGTTTGATAGACTGAAATAATGTTTGCACAAAATCTCATATTTTGAAGCATCAGATTTCAATAAATCAAGCGGTTTCTTAATATTAATACTTTTATTATTAATACTTTTATTATTCTCTTTGACATTTTTGTCAATCGTGGTTGATAATTTTGTCAATCGTGGCTTGACATTTTTGTCAATCGTAGAATGCACTAAAAAAATGAGTCTTTTCTTTACTAATGCACCATTTTTTTCATACTTAACTTTGATATATCCTTTTTTAATGAGAGAAGATATATGTCTTGAAATAGTACAAGGATCGCAACCCATTTTTTCAGCTAAATAATCATTTGAAGGATAAGCGAAGCCATCTGTTGCTGATAAATTAGAAAGTCTCAATAATAAGATCAATTCGGAATGCTTTAAGTTCTGGTCATTTAACCAGCTCACATAAAAGATACCATATGGCTCTCTATTCATATTTATCTGTTTTTAAGTTTTTTCAATAAATCTCCCAGTTGATCAAGATCACGAGACATCTTGTCAAATTCTAATTGAAGAAGTGATTCACGATCTTCTTTTGCTACACCTTGCCAGATGTTATCATTGAATTGTTCAAAAAGATCAGATACTGAATAATCTTGTAAGATGCGTATTTGTCCATTCTCGTCTTTAAATGTTTTCATTGTAAAAGTTTTTTTTGCAAATATACATGATTAATATTTTATATATTTGCATAGTCTTTAAGTAGATTTTTTTCATGTTACACGTTTTCCTCCTCATTCACCCAAGTTTGAGGAGGTTTTTTTTTGATTTTTTTTTAATAAATATTTTTTTTTATAAAAAAAACATATATATTTGTTGATGTAATTAATTAACAACTAAAAAAAAACAGACATGAAAAGATACTTTAATTTTAACAGACACGAACTAATGACATCAGAAATGAGAGATGCCATAACTTGTTCAATTGGTCCTATGAGTATAAATGCAAGTGAGATAAACGGATTGAAGGCTATAAGGAATATGACATACGGGCTTCTTGATGGATATTACTATTATGACTTTGAAAAAGCTATCAAAAGATTGCAGTCAGACATGAACGATGGTCATATTGAATTTAATCAGTCTCTTTGGATGGCTCTTTCAACAATTCTTTTTGTTCTTAGCATTGTTAAGACTTGGGAAAATGAATCAATCACTGAAAACGAAGTTCACGGAATTAATTTATCATAAGACATCACGCTTGACCTGAGTAGGTCGCAAACTGCTCACCATTTTAACACTTAAAAACAAACAAACATGACACGTTTTACAACATTTGAACAAGAAAGTTTAGGAGTCACATTTTGCGGAGACTACGGTAGAACAGTTTTCCAATCTCAAGAAGAGCTAAGGTTAATGTGGTCGCTCATTCAAGACGATGAGGAAACATTAATAATAAGTTCAGACGGGATGGAACTTACCGTTGGTGAGATGCAGGATTGGTTTAGAAATAGTTGTATTAGGTGTAGCGAAGAGGAATTAACTAAAAGATTCGGTGACCGTACCGAGTCTGGGTTAGGATTTAGGAATCAGGTTTCTGAGTCAGGTGATTTAATCACTACTCGATGATGGAAATAACAAACAAAGACATGAATCACTTTAATCCATATTTACCACCAGAAGCTCAAAATTGGCACTTGGAATACCCTTGTGAACCATTAGATATTGAACCAATGGATGTTGAAGAAAGACATGAGCGTTAATCGTTTATCTTTATGCTTGACCTGAGCAAGTCGCAAACTGCTCATATTTTTAAACTCTTAAAACAAAGTAATATGATTACAGAAATAGACAGAATATCAGAAAAATTACAGGATGTTAGGCTTTTGACAGCGATGTCAGGAGCGACAGCATTGGAGTTTACAGTTGATGGTGAAATATGGATTGTTGATACAGATCAATTTTGTGCTGGTCTTATAAGATATACCAAGATGGGAGCAGAAGAATGTCTGCATTATACCAAAAACAATTACAAGATGTTCATGCAATTCCCTTTGGTGACTGCTGCCATTTTAGAAGATAGCGATGTTACAAAAATTAATTTAAATAAATAAATAATTTAACATGAAAACAGTTAATATCAAGGGTGCAGAATATGTGCCTGTTTCCGAAAGAATCAAAGAGTTTCGTTCCAAGTTTAAAGATTACTCTTTAATCACAGAGATGGTCAGATATGATGAACAGAAGGTCGTATTCAAAGCCTCTGTAATCAATCCAGAAGGCAGAACGATTGCAACAGGATTTGCAATGGAGAAGGAAGGATCAACTTTCATAAATAAGACATCCCATGTCGAAAATGCAGAGACATCTGCATGGGGTCGTGCATTAGCATGTCTTGGAATTTTGGATGAATCTGTGGCTTCATACGAAGAAGTCATGAACGCTCAAGCAAATCAAGGTGGAGGTGGCACATTCACACCATCTACGAAGCTAATCAAAAAAGCAATCCCAAAAGATGTTCTGACGAAGGTCAGTCTAAAATTGGAAGGCTGCGAATCAGTAGCAGACTTGACAGAAGCGTGGAAAGAGTGCAAATCAGAGATTGATACTTATCCAGAGATCAAAACTATTTTCACAACCAAGAAAATGCTTCTACAATGATGAATCCAGACAAGATAGGAGGCATTGGTGCATCCGAGATTGGCAAACTGTTCACCAGAGATGGCATAAACTCTAAGACAGCGCAATCTCTGATCTTGGAGAAGGTCGAAGAAATGATCAACGGATACAGGCGAGAACTGACAACTGTTGCAATGCAGCATGGTTTATTCAACGAAGAAGAGGCATTTCACCATGTGGTGAAGCCTCTATTTCCGAGTTCACGTCTGAGATCAGATGAAACGATCTTCATCAAAGATCATCTTTGGGCAACTCCAGACATCACAGATGAAGATCAACAATGTGTGATTGACATAAAATGTCCTTACACCATATCATCATTCTTTAAGAACATAAGCAATGTTCCAAAAACTTACATTGCACAGATACAATGTCAGATGTTGGCAACAGGCTATGACAAAGGTGTTCTGTGCTACTACTTGACATCAAACAAGATTGATGAGTATGGCAATAAGATTGAATACAATATACCGATTGAAGATCGGTTTGAATTGATCAATGTGCCTTGTGAAGTTGGCATCCAAGATGAAATAATGGGCAGACATGAGCAATTTCTTGAAAAGCGTAATTTATTGCATGATATGATCAAAGATGTTCCTATGATCAACGACATGGATTTCTTCTATTTGAATAAAGAGAAAAAAGTTACCAGACTAAAGGACAAATCAAACGTCTATGCTTGGGATGGTAAGATTATCAAAAATCAAAATGTATTTTATGTTGCAGAATAAAGAAGTAATCGTAAATTACAAAGGCAGAAAATTTCCTGCTAAAGTTGTTAATCAGTACGCAAAGAACTTGTTTCGATGCTCTGAAGGTAAATTGTGGACTTGCGACAGGCGAGGAACTCAATCATGGAGTGCAGGAAAGTGGACACAAGTCAGATTTGATGACATTGATCGAAAGCCAAAAATCAGTCTCAGAGAAGGTGCTGGAATTGTTAAAGCAAACAGATAAACAAATGGAAAAGATAAAAGACTACGCAGAAATAGATTTTTTGACAATGGAAATGTGGAAGCCTCGTGATTCTTTCTGGCTTCCAAATCATATAAGATTCATTTTGTTTTATTCTGAACTGAACAATGAAGAATTTGAAAAACATTGGCATATTTACCTAAATTAAAAGATATGATAAATGATATTCGTATATTCGTGATGCTGGTTTTCTTGTTATTTTTGCTGTTTATTTTATGGCATGAAATAAATGGGAATGATCACTTTTAAACTTATCAAACAGCCAGATCAAGATTTGCAAGAGTTGATCGTCAGCTTTTGGAATGATAAGATTTGGCATTCAAATAATTAATCAACAAAATAATTAAAATGAAAACAGTATTAAAAACATTGATTCTAATCACATTGCCGATTATCGGCTTTTCTCAACAAGCCAAGCAACCGGAATACAAGCCATTGCCTGAGATGACCATTGACGCTAATGCGCAAGTTGAAATAGTGTATGCAGTAGCGGAGGTGCAGAGAGTTATTCCTATTGTGGCGAGTGATACAACTGGAGTTGGCATTACTGCGGAGACAAAGTTCTTTATCAGAACAGAGACTGTGCTTGACACCATTGCAGTACCACGTTTCTTTTTCTTTGATAAGAAGAGTGGGGAGAAGATATACTTTAAACCATGAGAGAGATAAACAAGCTATCGGAAATCTGCAATAACTGTGGATGTTATGAAATGGAAGAAAGGCATGACCATTATTGGTGTGATTGGTGTGGGAATGAGCAATCAATTTTGAATAAAGAAGATTAATAAACCTAAAAGACCATATATGATGGTTGCAAAAGAAAAAGATACTCAACGCAGATTCTTTTATCACTGGGTCAAAAAAAAAGATTGGTGGAGCGTACATTTTAAAAATCAGTGCATTCACAGACCACATTTAGTATGTAATGTTCCTGCTGAAACTCACAATCAAAAATCGCAGCCTGTTCGTGTGATGCGTGGCTGGGCAAATGAGATTGAAGTTACTGAAACTCATATAATAATTAAGTGAAAGTAAAAGTACGAGAAGACCAGATTGAAAGAGCAAAGAATTTATATCCATTTGAATCATTGCGTGGATCAATCACATCTGGACAAGGAAACATCTTTGGCGCATTGGGTGAGATCATAATCTTTGATACTTTTGTTGATGCTGGATTTAATGTTGATTTTGATTCAACGTATAACTATGATTTAAAGATTGAAGGTCACACAGTTGATGTAAAAACAAAGAGAACAACTGTCACGCCTCAGCCTCATTATCTGTGCAGTATCTCAGCGCATAACACAACACAAGAGTGTGACTTTTATTTCTTTGTCCGGGTTCTGGAAGATTTGAGTCAATGCTTCTTGCTTGGTTATAAGAGAAAGAAAGATTTTTTTGCGGAAGCTGATTTCAATAAAAAAGGAAGTAGTGATGTCAATGGTTGGAAGTTCAAAGATGATTGCTATAATATCAAAATAAAAGACTTAATAAAATTTGAATTTAATTCTTAGTGTTGGTTTCTCTTTCGCTCTAAAAGTAGAGCGAAGAGGACTTTTGAAACAATATAAAAACAAAAAAATGAGTAAACAGATAAAAGCACCGATTGATCTTCAGATGAAAGCGTTTGAGATCGTGTCAAATAAGTTCTACAAATTCAAAGGTGATGTAGATAAAGAAATAAGACAAGCACTTGTGAAAGAATATGGTAAACTTGGCGTTTATCACATGTTTGATAAATTAAAGACAGGAAAGATGGGAATCGGAGGTCTTTACAAATTCTGCAAAGTGGCTGGATTGAATCCAATGATCGTCTTTGACGATGAGATATAATCATATCGAATTGATAGAAGAAATTTACAATTGGAGAAATAGAAACAAGGTTTCTCTTAAATATTAAGGTTATCAATTTCTTTCATACGCAATTATTTATTAATTACGGAGCGAAGATCATCTGACTGAACGCAGTTGGATGGTCTTTTTTTATCCTTTCGCTGATCTATTTCGCTTCACAGAACCATCTTTGAGAACAGTCTCCAGAATGCCTCTTTTCGATTCTTTTGATATGAACCTTTGAGATGCAATTTCTTTGCCTCGCTTTTTGAAGTATTTTTCAAGATGTCTGTCCATGACAGACTCAAAGACTTGTTCCATTTCTTCACGAGAAACGCTCTCAGGTTGCTTGTAAGCCTCTATCTTTTGCGAATGATATATGATGTTAGGTGTTGCATCTACACCATTATACCAAGCGTTTAAATCATCGGCAAACTTTGAATTGTTTTTGGCAGCCATAATGATGTGACCAATGTTTCTTGATGTGCCTTCATCAACGATCATCTCATTGCCTCCAAGTCTCACGCCTGTATCACGACCAGATGAATGAACGACACGCAGACCACGAGAAGCTGAAACTCTGTCTGTTCCATAGCCTTCAGCGACATAGCCTGTGTAATCGCCAAGTCTTTCTGCACCTCCAGACAACGCTGTCAAGTTTTTGATCTGTGAATTGGCTGAAGCAACTGATGCCAACATTCCTGCGACTATACCTGCTGCAGCAGCGATACCTACAAATAAAGGCAGTTTGGAACCTTCTAAAAAGATGTTCGCAACTGCTTGTGCTAAGGCGGCACTTTGTTGTGCTAATGATTGCGCAAGTTCAATTTCTATCTGTTGCTTTCTCAGTTCATTTGCTTTCTTGTTTGCTTCTTCTTGTTCTTTTTGTAGTGCTGCAAGTTCTTCACGCTTTGTCGCTACATTATTAGCAGAACCTTCTTTCATCAACTGTTCTTCAAGTTCTAAATCTTCCTGAAGCTGTTCAATTTGCCTTCCACGTTGTTCAGATAGCGCATCGAGTTGATCAATTTGACCTTGCAAGATGTCTTGAAAGCTATCTGCAAGTTTATTTCCAAGATCAAAGGCAGCGAGAAATTCTGGAGAATTTAAGAAAGAATCAACGTCACCAGCAATATTTTTCAATGATCTGCCAAGCGAATCTTGATCTGTTGTTGATGCGAATTTGACAGTTAATTCTGGAACATCACGATCATCAATCTCAAATGTTTTCTTTAATGTCTCTGAAACTTTTGATTTGATCTCTGGTGCATCAATACCATCAATTGCTCTGTCGAAGCCAAGATTTACATTCTCAGCAAGTTTTTCAAATGCTTTCTCAATATCTTCAATAGGTTCTCCAAGAGATTTTGCAATGTCTATCAATGAACCCTTTTGTTCTTCAAGACCTTTCAGAGCGATTTCTCGTTGCTTCTCAAGTCTTTCAAGAGGATCACTTTCAGCAAGTTCTATTTCAAGCAACTGTTCTTTCATCGTGTTATATTGCGACACATAAGCATCTCTTAATGCTTTTATCCTTGCTTCTTGCTCTTGTAAAAGTGCGTTTTCTTTAGATTTCAATTCGATCGACAATTGGATTGATTCTAATTCAATGGCTGCAAGATTTTCTGCTGCTGCTGTTTGAGCCTCAAAGTCTTTTGTCTTGCTTTTATTTTGTGCGTTCTCCTTTTCTTCAATAGCCAATTGTTCTCTTGCTGCTTCTAATCTTTTAGCGACAAGGTCTTGTTCTATTTTAAACGCTTCTTGAACAGCATTTAATCTTTCCTCAAATGGTTTTGATAAATCTTCTGCTGTTTGTTTATATTTGAATATTTCTTTTCTTGCTGATGCTGTTTCAACTCGTAAACCAATCATGGTTTTTGCCAAAGCATCACGCCTTCTTGCAATGTCATCAGCAGCTTTTAAATCTTCACCAAGATTGCCTATTTCTTCTCGTGCTTCTTTTATGCCTTTTACAAGAGCCTCTTTGCCTCCACCTGTAAAGAAACCAAACAAGCCTTCACCAAATGAAGAGACTGCATCGGTGACAGTTGTAAAGGTTTGACCTATTGCTGCAATAGCTCTATTTAAAATCTCTGCTCCCTTTTGTGTTTTTGTTAAGAATGTAACAAGTGATCCAAATGCTACAACGACTGCGCCAATACCTGATGCAATGAGTGCCTTTGTCAATAATTTCCATGAGCCAGACAATGTAGTCACACTTTTTGCAGAAGCAATTACAGAATTTTTCAATAGTCGAAGGCTTCCAGAAACATCATTTATTGAAAGACCAAAGACTTTATAATCTTTGATAGATCTGTTTATGACATCGAGACTTTCTTTCTGCTCCTTAGTGAGTTGCTTTTGTGTCTTTGTCAGTTTATCTGTTGACTTGGCTGATTTGTCTGTCGCACTCGCATTTTCCTTCATCGTCTTGGAAATTTCACCACCTGCTTTGTCAACCTCTTTTTCAAGTTGCTGAACAGCAGCAACCATGTCCGAAGATTTCTTCAGAAACTCACCATCATCAAACTTGATGCTATAAACTAAATCTGCCATTGTTTAAAATTATTTGACAAATAAACAATCCAAGTCATTATCAAACAATGACTTTGTATGTATTATTAAAGTCGAGTTATTTCATTGAATTGAATGGCTAAGAGGTTCTTTGAGCCTCTTTTTTCTTTTCATAGATATACTCTGCCTCCTTGAAAGAAGTCAACAATTGTTCAAGAGGCATTCGCTCAAGATCAGAGCGATCATCTGGCAGAACAGACAATGCAAATCGCATCAGTCTTTCTAAATTTAGTAACACATTGAACTTGTCAGGATTTAATGAAGCCTCTTTGTTATTCTCTTTAGTTACAGGTTTTGAATTTGCTGGGTAAAATTGAGCGATTCTTCCGTTAACAATTTTAATCGCCAAAATACTGCAAAAAAAAAGTCTTTCGGATAGATATCTCTGCGCCAATCATTGACCTTTTCTTCAGCAATTCTGGCATCCCAAACAGTATAATCTTCATCATTCCTAAGAATGAAAAAAGTGCAAAATTCCATGTACCTGTCATAATTCTGAGCAGCCAATTTCTCAGGATTAAAGCCTTCCATTGACTTTACAAAATCGGCTATCTTCTCAAAAGCAGACATGAATGATTCTTTGTGTGTGCCATCTTGACCTTTCTTCATCTCATTATATACATCATAGATGAACTTGGCAGCATCTTCCAGCTTCACACCTCTGGTGATCTCACTTTGCAACTGTGAGAACTTAACTAACCTGTTATAAGGCATTTCAAGTGGTGCGATGTAGTATTTGTTCCCATTCGATTCAAATACTCCTTTCTCAAAGTCAATGCGTTTTAAACTCATATGTCAATACTTTTGATATGACAGCACCAAAAAGAATTGCATAAAAAATCATTGCAATTGATGTGTCATCATAGAAGATAAAAAATTTGTTGTGCAAGTACCACAAGAGCGCAAGTTGTCCAGACAGACAAGCTGCACAGTCAAATAGAACAGTATTTACCTTTTTGTTTCTTGTGATGTACTTTTTGAAGTAGAACTCAGCGAAATCAAATATTTTGCCCGGCTTAGTCATCAGATGAATCCAAGCTGAAGCAATGACTCCGCAAGTGATGGCATAAAAGATCATGTGTATGAATAATTTTTACAAGCTATCTCTTCACCAACAGCAACACTATCCATGCAAGAGACATCGCCTTTTATATTGAAATTAAATGTTATGGTTATAGCAAGGTAAGGATAATAAAGCAGACGTTCTAAGTTATTATAATTGTATTTTGCAAACTGCTCCTTCGTGATGTCATCAGTCTCGATCTCTGTCAGCTTCACCTCAAAACGTGCGCCATCTGATGATTTTACAACCTTGAAGATGTTTAATATATCATTTATGAATGGACTCTTTGTAGTTGTTTGATCAAGACCAATCTTCTGAAGATTTACCCATGTAAAAAGTCGAACAGGTGTGTCAAGTGAAACATCACCAACACGAAAAGAATCACCAGCATCTGTCGTTGATCCAATTTGCTCATAATACATCAGAGATTTTGTGTTGCTATCTGGAACAAGTGCCTTATATACGCCACCATTCCAACATTGCTCAAAATTGCAGAACTGAGACACCGGGTAGCGAGAACCATCGTCTGAAATAGATGGATTGCTGACAATGTGTGTCAAGCCTCCATAATTCTCAACCCATGCAAGAGATGTGAGATCACTTTGAAACTGTGCAATTGCTTTGTTTATCATTTTGTTACGTTTATGCCTTTTCCCATAATCCAAAAGATGACTTGTCTATCTTCTGTTATTTCTATTCTGAACAGACCTTCTTCTGCCCATTCTTTGAGCCATTTCAACGCCTTACTTTTCATGCAAAATACTTTTTTATAAGTTCATCAAGATATCCTTTGTAATCGTTTGCCAAGTTGTCTGCTTCTTCTTTGTTTAATGCAACCAAGTTTCCTTTACTATCTTCAAACCTTTTATTATGAATACCAAAAACCTTTTTGCGATCACCAGAAACAGGCTCTGCTTTTATAGTCACAGAATCGCCTGTGACATCAGTTATCTGTGGCAAGACCTTTCTCCACATCTCACCAGTTTGAGTAAAATTTATCAAAGGAAATGATGTCGTTGATTTTCTGCCAGTACGTTGCTTGAATCTCTGCGTTGATTGTGCATAAGTTCCGAATGGCGATCCTTTTGAGGATTGACCTGTGTCAATGACTCGCTGTTTGGCAATGTTTATCTGCGTAAATGATGCCTTCAAAGCGATTTCTGTTCTCTTGTTTTGCCATTCCTCTGAGAACAGCTTCAGTTTTTCTGCAAATTGTCTTGCTGTCATGTTTTACAAATCTAATAAAATAAGTTAGACATATATTAAATTAATTTCGTATATTTATCAAACTTTAGTTCAATGAGTAATACAAAAAGATACTCAAACAGATTGATAAATCCATTGTTTAACAAGAACAATGCGATCAATTTTGCTCTTTTATTCTGGATATCAGCAACAAAGGAACACCATCCAACACGCTCTGTCAATGACTTCATGCGTTTTCTTAATTGGGATGAAGATGATTTTCCGATGGATTCTCTATTGCGCCAATATCCAAGAACACGAACTACATTTCTGAAAAACGTCAAAGCAGCATTTGAAGTCAATGATATTATCAATAAAAGACTGAGAAAGAACTGGGTGGAATATACTTTCTCATTTTGGCGTGATGCTCGTATATTTTATGGAGAACTTGGAGATCACATTGACACATATCTTGATTTTCTGCAACTGAAACACACAGCATTAATAGACACATATGACATTGTTCTCGATTATGTTCAGTATTATCTGCACAAAGATGTGACATATGGATTGGTTGATGACTTTATATTCCCAAATGATCTCGACAACTTATAGAATGACCAAAAAAGAAAAAAGTAAATTATTGCAAAGCATATCAGCCGCAAATCTTGAAGCATATAACAACAATTATGAAGAGTGCATGAAGTGGCTTAGATGGGCAGCATTATTAATCAAAAAACACACAGAAAATGACAATCAATGAAATGTATTCAGCAAAAGAAATGCTTGAAGGAGAAATTCAAGACCTGATTGCAGAATTTATGATCAAAACTCATGTCAGATGCGGAGGTGTTACAATCAAGACAACAGAGTTCAATGGCAAAGAAACTATTGTATCAGTTAATGTTTTAATAAAATGAGTAAAGTATTTGATTTATCAATGTTGAGGATCAATCCTCAAAACCCATTTCCATTTTCTGGATCAGATGCAGATTGGAATGATTTTAAAAAGAAGTTAGACAGAGACCCTGAGTTTTTAGAAGCAAATAAAATAGCATATGACTCATCCAGAGACAACCTTCTTATAGCGGGAAACAAAAGGGTTCAAGCATTGCGTGAACTTGGATGGAAGTCAATACCATCAAAATATGTAATCGATTGCAAAGATTGGAGTGAAGAGAAGCGAGAACGATATATCTACGCATCAAATTGGAATATAGGACAATGGTCAATTGAATATGCAGATGATGAAATGGCAGAGGAGTTTGGTATTGAATTTGATCAAGAAAATGACCGAAACGAGGAATACCAAGAACCTGAAGAACAAGAATATGATATAAATGCTAATTGGTTTTTAAATATTCGATTCACAAATGAAGATGAATGTCAAAAACATTATGAAGAATTTATTGAAAAGGGATTAGATGTTAAAATAGTACAATAATGAAATTGAACCATGAATATTTAGTTGAGTTACAATCCGAAATACCAAATTCCTTTAGGACTAAAATGGCTTGTGATTCTTTGGATATTAATATTGAAGAAAAATCAAAACATAAGCTTTTGATTGAAGGAATTAAAGTACCAAATGATTGGTCAATAGGACTTATTTTAGGTGCAAGTGGGTCTGGGAAAACAACACTTGCCAAAGAAATTTTTGGTGATGATTGTTTTGATGATACAATCAATGAATCTAAACCTATAATTGATCAACTTCCTAAAGACTTAAAATACAATGATTGTGCAAATTTGTTGAGTGGAATAGGGTTAACTTCTGTTCCTTGTTGGGTTCGTCCAGTTTACACTTTATCGAATGGGCAAAAAGCAAGAGCAAAAGCGGTTTTGCAAATGACAAAAAACAAAGATATAAGTGTAATTGATGAGTGGACTTCTGTTGTTGATAGGCAAGTGGCAAAAGTTATGTCTCATTGCGTTCAGAAATTTGCTCGAAGAAATAAAAAGAAAATTGTTTTGTGTAGTTGTCATTATGATATTTTGGAATGGTTAAACCCAGATTGGGTTATTGATTGCAATGATCAAAAATTCTATAACCGAGATTTAAAAAAAAAAGAGAAGAACAACTTGAGTTTACTATCAAAGAAATCAGTAAAGACTCATGGAGGTATTTTAGCAAGTATCATTATTTAAGCAAAAGATTGCCCGGAGGAAAATTGTACTTATTTGGTTTATTCGATGGAGAAAAACAAATAGGGTTTCAATGTTTTGCAAACTATGTTCCAATAAAGAAAAACATGATTCCAATATATCATAGCAATAGAACTGTAATCCATCCAGATTATCAGGGATTTGGATTGGGGTTAAAGTTGATAAATGCCACAAGTAAGTTCATGAAAGAAAATTATAAATACAGAATCATGGCTAAATTTTCATCATTACCGATATATAAATCAATGAGTAAAAATTCTGATTGGAAATTATTGAAGGTATTGAGAACTAACGGTAAAATGAAAACTGGAGGCAATTATGGAAGGAATCGTGGGCATAAAGCAGGTAAATTTGGAGTAGGAGGATTTAGGGAAGGAGGAGTAAGAACATTTTCTTTTGAATATTTTGGGAAATAACTCAAATAAATTGACTAAAATGCTAATTGTCTTTAAGTTGTGTGTATTATTAATTATAAAATCATTTAACATAATGGCACACAATTTGAATTTTAACGAACAAAAAAACACTTATTCATTTGCTACTGCAAAAGAAAAAGCATGGCATGGGTTAGGACAAGTCACAGAGGGATTAATGACAACTGCCGAAGCATTGGAATTAGCAAATCTTGATTACAATGTATCAAAAACTCCGAATTATATTAAAACACAGGAAGGAGATTTTATTGAAAGCGGTTCATTCTCTACCATTAGAACAGACAGCAATGAAATACTTGGGAGCAAATTAGGTAAAAATTATACTGTACTTCAAAACAAGGAGGCATTTGAATTTTTTGATATCATAGTGGGAGAATCTGAATCTATTATTGAAACAGCAGGATGCTTAAGTAATGGATCTACAGTATTTATAACTGCAAAAATGCCTGCTCACATAAAAGTCATGGACGATTGCATTGATCAGTATTTATTAGTTTCTAATTCACATGATGGGACAAGTGCTGTTAATGTTCAATTCACTCCAGTAAGAGTAGTTTGTAACAACACGTTAAATGTTGCTTTAAGAAACTCGAAAAATAAAGTATCCATTTCTCACACAAGCAATGTTAAACAAAACTTAGCAGCAGCACAAAAAATTCTTGAAATACAAAATGCTTATAAAATAGAACTGGAAGATTGTTTTAATGCAATGCAGCAAAAAACAATGTCTGAGCAAGAATTTGATTTGTTTTTAGTCAACCTTTTAGGCGATGAATCGCAACGTGCTAAGTATAATGATGGTTTTTCTCATCATGAAGCATTATCAAAATCAAAAAACAAGGTTATTGAAGAAATAAAAGATTATTACCACAATGGTATAGGACAAAACACTCCTGATGCTTTAAATAGTAATTATGGAGCTTTTAATGCCATAACAGGATATTTGCAAAATGTCAAAGAATATAAGTCGCCAGAGAAAAAATTTAAAAACATTATGAAAGGTACTGGTTCTCGATTGGTGCAAAATGCTTTTAACCTATTAAATGTTTAATGATGAATTTTGAAATAGGCGAAATAGTAAAGTGGCAACTCAATTCTAAAATAGAATGCAAGGGGATTTATAGAAGTCTCCTTGCTAACAATAAGTCAGAAGTGATATTAACTCAACACGGTGAAAGGTACACCAGACTTAAAGTAATTGTCAATAACAACATATTAAGCAGATGATTCATGTAATTTATGTAAAAAAAAAATGGTTTGATTTGATCGCTTCTGGGGAAAAGAAAGAAGAATATCGAGAATTGAAACCATATTGGCAAAAGCGATTGTTAAAATTTAAGAAAAGAGATTTATTGAAATTCAAAAATGGATATAATAAAAATTCAGATTCATTAATTGTAGAATTTAAAGGATATACTATAAAAAAACCAAACTCATTATGGACTGAAATTGATAATATTTATAATGATTGCTATGCAATACATTTGGGGGAAATAATATCATGGGATAAATAATGGGTTAATTTTTTTGCAAACGAAAAACAAACGTAATGGGTGGAGGACGTGGAAATATAACACCAGAGGATAATACGAATGGGTTTCAAAAGAATCCTCAAAACATAAACAGAAAAGGGCGCAAACCATCATTAAAGAAGCAACTTGAAAAGGTAGCTCTATCAGATGGGTGGTTGACGTTTGACAAGAAAGATGTCCAGATACTTGACAATAGCATTAAGGTCAAAGTCCCTAAAGAAGAAGCAATGGCATTGAAGATGTTTCAGATTGCAATGGGCAAAAACCCGAATGCTGCTATGAATGCCATCAAGTTATATTTGGAGACATTTGATGGCAAGGCGAATCAGAACATAAGGATTGAAGATAAAAGACCAAGCAAGGAAGACATTCTTGCAGAGATCAAAGAAATCGACAAACTGCTCAAAGAAAAGGATGGCAAATGATCTGCTTGACAGAAAGCTGCAATTACTGAAATGGCTTCGCATTGATGAGTGCAGAGATGACTATTTCACATTTTTAAAGTATTTATTTCAGAATAAAGATGTAGTGTGGAACTGGCATCATAAATATGCGTGTGGTGTCTTGCAAGAGTTTGTTGAAGGTAAGCACAGCAATCTGATGATCTTCATGCCTCCACAACATCAGAAGTCAACGATGTTGGTTGAATTTCTTGTTCCATATGCGCTTGGCATTAATCCAAATGAGCAGATCATTCTTACTATGTACAACCAAACCAAAGCAGCTGAATACAACAGAAAGATTCAGCGCATTATGACAGATGAAAAGTATTCAGATATATTTCCAGAGACAAGATTGAACGATAGGAATGTGGTTACTGATGCGAGAGGTCAGTATGTGCGAAATTCAGAGAAGTTTGAAGTGGTAAACAATCAAGGCTTTCTGTATTCTGTTGGTGTAAGTGGTGGTATTGCAGGAACTCCAGCAAAGATGGCACTCATGGATGATGTCATCAAGAACTATGAGGAGGCTTATTCACCTACATACAGAAATCGTGTTTACAATTGGTACACCGATGAACTTGAGTCGAGATTGCACAACGATTCACGAGTGGCATTCACGATCACACGAAGACACATGGATGATCTTGCAGGGCGTTTGCTTGACAGAGATGGCACAGTTGAAGAGGGAGGCAAGTGGAAAGTTGTCACCATACCAGCAATAAAAGAAACGAACGAAAATGCTGATGATCCTCGCAAGATAGGAGAAGCATTGTTTCCGCATCTTCACTCGCTTGAAAGACTTGAAGAAATAAGAGATAAGAATCCAAGAACATTTGCTTCATTATATCAGCAACGACCTGCACCGACAGAAGGCGCAATCATCAAGCGTGAGTGGTTTAAAAGCTATGATAAAAGGTCTGTAAACATCAATAATTTGCGATCTAAGACACGAATTTACATTGATGGTGCATATACATCAAACAAAGCGAATGATCCATCAGCAATCGTTGTATATGCGATGATAAATCGAAAGGTACATATATTGCGATCGTTTCAAGAGTGGCTTGAAGCACCAGAACTTTTGAAGCGTATACAAGAGATCATTGCAACGTATGGCAATGAGAAATATACAAGAGTGATGTTTGAACCAAAGGCATCTGGAAAGACACTCAAGCAGATTCTTGCTTCTTCAGGTATTCTTGCCAAAGAAGATAAAGCACCCACAGAATCAAAGGTGACACGAGTTGAAGTCATCACACCATTCCTTGAACGTGGCGAGGTGTTATTGCCGAGCAATGAAGCTGATCAAACATGGGTCAACGCATTTATTGACGAGTGCATCACGTTTCCGAGTGGCAGAGATGATCAAGTCGATTGCTTGAGTGCTATCTGTCGCATTGAACTTGCAACTGCTCCAGCAATACAATGGAATCAATCAACTATGCGAATATGATCAAATTGTGCGCTTTATTCTTCATTATAAGCTGTTCAGCCTGTTATCCTAAAACATACAAGGCAAAGCATCATGAGTTTGAGATCGTTGTTCTAAGAAAGCGAGGTGATCTTATTGAGGTTGATCACAATGGTGTCATCTATTGTCTTGACAAAAGAATCTTGAAAGATTTTCATCAGATATGATGCGATCTATTTTTTTTTATAAAAAAAGTATGAATTCTTTTTTTTTATAAAAAAAAAACATATATGTTTGCTGATGTAATTGATTAACAACTAAAAAAACAAAGACATGAAAAATTTTACAATGAATCAGACAGAATTAATCGCCAGAATCGAGAAGCTCTCCAATTTAGACGTGACTAACATGCTACAATGTTCCAGTACTATGATTACAGATGCAAAGAGCAGAAGTCTCGCAAACACAATCCTCAGTCAAAGGATCATGGACGAGGAGATAGATGAAATAGAATTGTTAATCGCAGAACAAGGGTCTTAATAGAAAACACCTTGACCTGAGTAAGTCGGAAACTGCTCACATTTTTAAACTCTTAAAACAAACAGACATGAAATATTTAAAAGAAACACAGAGAACGCTACTGATAGAACTATTACAAGAAGAAATTAGGATGATAGATAAGTGGACGTTTCTTCTCGATGAAGCACAAGAAGATATGGTTGATTATTATGAGATCAAGTTACACATCTCAGAGAAAAATAAGGATATAATTATAGAAATGCTGGAAAGCAATTATATTAACAACTAAAAAAAAATGAAAAGAGATTTAAACGATTTTATTCAAGAGGTAATTGTACTAAGCGTTGAGGAGTTTAGGCGTAGGTACAACATTACAAAGACAAATCCTGCTATTGGGTATGACATGAGGCAGGGAAAGGTAGACTGGTGTCAGCCTGATAGGGATAGGTTTTTGATACTGACAGAGAAGACACGAAACTATTATAACATTTAAAACTATAACAATGAGAATAACAATTAAAGATATTGAAATGAGACTTCAGTATTTAAATGAATTAACTAAAAGCCCTTTGACTACTTACACGAAGGACAAAGACGGTAAGTTTACCGCTAATATTGGAAATTTCCATATTTATCGAGCATACGGTTCAACTGCGATACATAGAATATCAAATAAGGTTGGAGGAGTTGAAACAATTATAGCATTAGGAACTAAAAAGGAATGCTATAATGAATTAAATGCTTTAATAAAAGGAATCTGGATATCAGAGAAATTAAATAAGTAATAAATAACAATAAAGTCATTGGAAAGAATCAATAAAGTTTTCATCATTGCATGATATGGAAACGCTCAACGAACAAGAGATATTAGATTTTGTATTTCAATCGCTGACTGTCAGTCAGTTTCATTCTCATTACGCTAAGACTGTTGAAATTGCTGATTACTGGAGGTCTATAATCTCTGGTGAAAATCAAGAATCAATCATCTTGAAAAAAAGAGCAAATGACACAAATGCTCAGAAGGAAGAATCAGTCAGATTATTCAACACACACACACCATATCTTACAAATCGTTTAAAGTCTGTTTTCAAGAAGGTGGACAAGACCAAGCGTGTCAACAAGGTACTTGCACCAATTGAACAAGAAAGCGTCTCAGATCAAGCGTGGGGGTCATTCTCGCAAAGATTAAGAATGTTCTATCAAGAGGAATCGCTTGATGATTATTTGAATACGAGATTGATTGATTATGCAACTACTGATCCGAACGCATACTTGCTGATTGACTTTTTCCCTTTCGATAATGCAAGAGAGTTTCCTGTCACATATCCAATGATCTTTTCATCAAGAGATACAATCTTAAAAGGTTCTGATCATCTTGGTTTGCAGTTCATTTGTTTCCGAAAGCCAATAAAGAGATCAGCAAACGCACCTGAGTCATATAAGCAGACTTTTGATTCATCAAAGACAGACATACAGAAGCAGTTGTATGTGTATTATGTATATACACGCAACAACAGTTATGAGATCATTGTTGAAGATGTCGCAATGGTTTCAGAGTATGATGTGAGCAATTCTGAACTGAGAACTGAAACATATGCGACAGCAGAAGGCAAGACAAATTCAGTATCATTTTACTATTCTTCAGGCGTTCACAATAGTGGCAATGTACCAGCCATATCTCTTGGGTATGTGAAAGACTTGTCAGCAGGGTATCAGATAAATGAAAGTATTTACAGACCAGCAAAGGAGGTGTTGAATGAGCATTGCGAGAAGAAGTCAAAACTTGACAATCAGATGGCATTGTTTGGCTTTATTCGTGCTTACTTTTACACGCAGCGTTGCAGTTACAGAGACTCTGATGGAAACTATTGCACCAATGGATATATAAATGATCATGTCTGTCCATCATGCGATGGAACAGCAGTTGTAAGTGGTGAGAAACAATCACGCATCAGTCGTAATGAGTTTGAGATTACAGAGGTTGAGATTCCATTGCCGACAAGCGGTGACAATGGTGAGATTCTTGATCTTTCACGATTGGTTCACATGGTTGAGATTCCAGAAAATGTTTTCAAAATGTATCAAGATCAAGTTGATCATTTGGCAAAGTTAACATCACTTGCCTTGTTCAACACCAATATCTTTGACAAGTACAACAACGAAAGCGGAGCGGAAACAGCCACAGGCATCAGAGAACTTGTTCAAAGCAAGAACAATGTCATTCATGAGTATGCAGAGCATAAAGCGAAGATATGGCGTTTCATTGTCGATCAGATGTTGCATTATTTTAATCTGAGGGGTAAGGTGAACAGAAACATGGTCTTTGATGAAGATTTAGTTCCTCTGAGTGACGAGCAGATCATATCGCTAATAAGTCAAGGCAAGACTGCAAACGTTTCAATGGAATACATCAGAAATCTGGAGTCTGACTTGATGGCTATGAAGTACAAAGACAACGATGATGAGTTGCAATGGTTCTCGCAGAAAAACAAGTGGAAGCCTTTCTTCAATAAGTCAGAAAACGAAGTGTTGTCAGCATTGTCGATGCTCCCGGTAGATCATAGCAAGAAGATTTTGTGGCTATTTTTTGAGGATATATTCAATGAGATAAAAAGTCAAAGAATCTTGCAAGGCGTTGAAGGTGAATATCAGATGCCTTTCCATTACCTTAATTATAATGAGCAGAAAGATGTCATCAGATATTATGTCGCAATCTATCGTGCGCAGCTTGAAAGCGAAGAAGTCATTGATTTAGATGATGATATTGATGAATAATGCGCAAGAAGTCACGAAAACGATCAGAATTAGTTGACTCTGTTGAGAAGAAGGCATTGCTTCTGTTTGAAAAGCTGGAGCGTGACTTTTATCGTTCTGTCATAAATGAATTTCGTGACCTTCTGACATTCAAAGACAACATTATTGTCAACTCTACAAAGAATCACGTTGCTCTTCATAAACTTGCTGAATTTCAAGAAAAGTTTAAGAAAACAAAGGTGATGCCAATCATCACATGGATCGCCAATCAGCTTATTAAAATCACCAAGACGAATGTCGAATACTTTGACAATTTCGATGTGAAGAAGATACAAGGCAAGGTGACGAAAGATAGCGTTGCAAAGTATGGCATCAAAAAGACTGGCAATGTTGTCAAGATAGCAAAGGGAAGTCTGCTGGATCAGTTGAGCAAGTTTGAAGAACCATATATGGCAATCAGAAATATAGGCACAAGAGCGATTGCTCAAGGAATGCCATTGAAAGAATTTCAGTCAGTTATAAAGAGTGAGATTTTACCAGAAGGCAAGTTTGGAAAGATAAAGAGTCACTTTCAGACGATAGCGCAAGACTTATTTGTTGAGCATGACAGAAATGTGAACAACGAATTTGCAGACAGACTTGGACTGATGGCATTCATCTACGAAGGAGGATTGATTGAAACATCAAGAGAATTTTGTCAAGAGAAGAATGGAAAAGTATTTACACGAGAAGAAGCAGAGCAATGGGCGTTTGAAGATTTTGATGGAAAGCCTTCTGGCGGTTATGATCCTCTTTCAAATATGGGAGGGTATAATTGCAGACATCATGCAGGGTGGATAGATGAGAAAGAAGCTATAAGGCGCAGACCAGATTTAGAACAATATTTCAAAGACAAAAAAGCCAACAGATGATCGTTAGATTTACAAGCTATGACTATGAAAAATATATGGAAGATGACTATGATTGGAGAGACACAGAAACTTACATTTATGTCGACATGAGTGAGATACCAGCATTCTATCAAGTTGATGAGCAGTTCATGGTCATCAATATAATGGGTGCGGAATATCTTATTGACTGCCAAGTTTCACGATTTATTCAATATCTTGGAACTCCTATGGTTTACGAAGCAAATAATATCACAGCGAATTGAAACACATCAACGAGGCATATCAGTTTTTTTTGACGTTTCCAGATAGTGGATTGACTCAAGTATATCCAGATATTGGCGAGTTATCATGGCAATGGGAGTATCATGATGATCAGCGTGTCTGGACACTTGAACTTGATACTGATCTTGTCTTTACTGACAACACAGGTCATGCT
>Ga0255767_1000427_pt1 | contig 38170 bp, 32 predicted proteins | sample 071ome_24_FD_179967 | JGI IMG/M metagenome (GOLD analysis project Ga0255767, IMG submission 179967) | Coastal salt marsh microbial communities from the Groves Creek Marsh, Skidaway Island, Georgia - 071402CT metaG (version 2) | ecosystem: Environmental > Aquatic > Marine > Intertidal zone > Salt...
GAAGGACTTCATCGTGTAGACCAGCGCCTTGGCCAATTGGTCTTCGGACAAACCTTGAGAATCGCCGCTCACCGTTTGGATATCGCTGTCCAAGGAGATTCCCTCCGGCGTTAGATCCTTGGTCGCCTTGGTGATCTGCTGGCTGATATCAGACGTATCGACGTCGGCGCTGTGCACCAAGGAAAATTCCTCTCCGCCGATCCGGCCCGTGGTGTCGCCGCCCAAGGAGTGCTGGCCCAGGATTTCGCCAATCCGGCCCATCAACTTATCTTGCTGCCCCGATGACAGCAGCTGCTGCGCTTCTTCCAAGTGGTTAACCCGGACCATGGTGACCTTGGCTTCACCCCCATGCGCCTGAAATTCCTGAATACGTTTGGCGGCTTCTTCCGCGTAAGCCTCTTTATCCAGGGTGCCGCTCACATCGTCCCGATTAGGATCGCGAGCCTTTACCAACTGGACCTTCGGCGAGGCGACTTTGATTGCCAGAAACAAGTGATTGCCCAGGTCGGGATAACGGTAGCCGGAAATGATGGCGTTGGTGCTTTGGCCGCCGGCGGAGGGAAGGCGGACGATCATATCCTCCAGCCGGTCGTCGTTTTCAGTGATCCGCAGTTTTTCCTCAACAGAGCGACGATCGCGATCATCAATCAGGTCATAAAAAGGCTTTCCGTGAATGTCTCCAGGCTCCTTACCCAAGATTTCCTTGGTAGTGCCGACGGAGAATAAAATATTGTGGTCGTCATCCAACTCGAACAACAGGTCCGCACGGCAAAAAGCAAGCGCCACAAAGCGCTGCATGTTTTGCATCAAATCGGGACTGGAAGATTCCATTCTTCCCACTGGTTTGCCGTTTCAGCCAATCATTTAAGTTGGGCACGATTAAGGGATATTTTCAAGCGCCATTCCATTTAATACCATAGGGTTAAACCCCAAGGTCCGATATACGGGTTTAGCTGGCCGGACCCTATCGTTTTCCATAAACTGCGCGCCAGGCGTAAACCAATAGAGCAGGGGGCTCCACATGACGCATTGGCTGCGATTTGACCACGATAATCAGACGAAAATTGGCACACTAACCGGGGAGGTCATTCAAATTCACGGCGGAGACCTGTTCGACGGGCCCACGGATACCGGCGAAACCGTGCATTTGGGCGAGATTTCCCTAAAAACGCCTTGTGATCCCACGAAAGTGATCGCCCTCTGGAACAACTCCAAGGCCAATGCGGAAAAGCAGAACCTGGAAAAGCCTGACTATCCGTTGATTTTTCTCAAGGCGCCACACACCTATATCGCCGCAGGCGAGACGATCCGTAAACCTGCCGGTTATGACGGACGGGTGATTTTCGAGGCTGAGCTGGGCGTGGTTATCGGCAAACGCTGCAAAGGAGTCAGCCTAGAGGAGGCGGGAGACTACATCTTCGGCTATACCTGCATTAATGATGTCACCGCGACCAATCTTTTGCGCGAGGACCCCACGTTCGAACAATGGACCCGCTGCAAGGGCTTCGACACGTTTACACCCATGGGTCCGGTGATTGCCACGGAAATACCCGACGATCCGATCATTAAAGGCGTTCTCAATGACCGGGAACGGCAGAATTATCCTCTAAGTGATCTGTTCTATGGGCCGGCAGAGGTGGTGCATATGCTGTCACAAGAAATGACCCTGGAGGCGGGGGATATCATTTCACTCGGCACCAGCACAGGCGCCGTACCGATGAAACCCGGCCAGACAATTGAAATCGGCATCGATGGGATCGGGGTGCTGTCTAACGTCTTTGACGAGTAGGGGGTGGCGGCTCCCATATTCGTCATCCATGGGCCCGCGCAGCGGTGACCCGTGGATCCATGCGCAAAACCACGAAGTTCACAAAGAACACGAAGTGGGTTTATCAATCGTCCATACTCTACTCTGACACCCGCCGACTTGATCCGCGGGTCCATGTTAAATGTGGATGCCCGGATCAAGTCCGGGCATGGACGATGCTTGGGGAAGAGAGGGAACCATGCCCGAGCGCCATTAACTTGCGGCCCTAATCCTCGCGCCTCCACGCACATTATTGTCGCATAATATATATTATGTATTTAAATTATAATGGATACGTTATTTTTTAATTTCAATATCTTATAGATATATTCTCATGATTTTGACGCATGACAATCCGCGATTAATTATGCCCCCACGGCGCACACTGTTCATTCCCCACTTGGCCATCGAAAAGGTAAAAATATCATTGCTGGGCGAGCGAAATTCGTGCGCAAAATTCCACGTCGCGAGACACCGACAAACCGCGTCCCCACTCTCAAATGATATATGGAAAGATCAGGCCGACGCCTTGGTGAACAGCCGGAAAAAGTTCTCGTTGGTCAGCGCGCCCAGATCACTGAACGGCACGCCGAGCAACTCGGCAACTGCGGTGGCCGTGTGCACGACGAACGCCGGCTCGTTGCGTTTGCCCCGATGCGGGATCGGCGCCAGGAACGGTGAATCCGTTTCCACCAAAACCCGGTCATGGGGCAAATCCTTCACCACGTCGCGGAGGTCATCAGCATTCTTAAAGGTCACAATCCCGGACAGCGAAATATAGAGCCCAAGCTCCAACGCGCAGTCGGCCACGGCGCGCCCGGTGCTGAAGCAATGGATGAGGCCCGGAAACGCGCCGCCGGTATTGAATTCGTCCCGGAGAACCTCGATGGTTTTCTCATCCGCGTCCCGCGTATGCACGATCAGCGGCAAACCGGTTTCCCGGGCGGCGCGGATATGGGTGCGGAAATTTCGTTCCTGAATGTCCTGTGGGCTGTTGTCATAAAAAAAATCCAGCCCTGTCTCGCCGATGCCGACGACTTTCGGATGCTGCGCCAGCTCAACCAGGGTCTGAACATCGGTTTCCGGCTCGTTGCCGCTATCGTGCGGATGAATGCCGACGGTGCAGAAAATGTGGTCATGAGCCTCGGCAATCTTGCGAATATCGTCGAATTCGCTGAGCCGGGAGCAAATGCAGACCATATGCGTGATCCCGGCCTCGCCGGCGCGGGCCAGCACCTCAGGCAGTTCCTCGACGAGGCCCGGATAATTCAGATGACAATGGCTGTCGACCAGCATGTTTTCGCCCGATTGCTATTGGTTTCGCCGGAAACTACTGTAGCCGGGCGGCGGTGAAAAGCGCCGTTTCTTATTCCATTGAGGCAAAGCCCATGAAAATCGCCGTCACCAACCCGTTTATCCACCTGTTGCCGCACCTGAAGGACGAACTTCTGGCCGAATATCCGGACACCAAGTTCAAGCCCCTGGGCCCGAAATTCACCAAAGAGGAGCTGATTGAGTTCTGTCAGGGCTGCGACGCGGCGATCATCGGCCTGGATCCGTTTGACGACGAGGTACTGACCGCCCTGCCCGATCTGAAGATCATTTCCCTGTGTTCCGCCGGCACCGATCATATCGACCCTGCGGCGCTGAAAAAACACGGCGTCCGCATGAACTGGGTGCCCGGCATCAACCATATCGCGGTCTCGGAGATGGCCGTGAGTTGCATGATCAACATCCTGCGCAACATCCACACCCAGAACCGCATACTGCACACCGGCGAATGGCCCGCGGATCGGCGGCCCGGCACCTATTTGCTGGGCAAGACGGTGGGCATTCACGGCTGTGGTCATATCGGCAAGGAAGTGGTGAAGCGCCTGAAGCCCTTTGGCGTGGAAATTTTGGCCTGCGACCGGCTGGATTTTGCTGAGTTCTATGAGGAATACGGCGTCCGCGCCGTCGATCAGGAGGAACTCTGGGCGGAATCAGAGGTGATCAGCATCCATCTCAGCCGCAATTCCACCACCATTGGCCTCTATTCGGCGGAGGTGCTGGATAAACTGCGGGACGGGGTCTACCTGGTCAACACCGCGCGGGGCCGGATGATCGATGAAAAAGCCCTCTATGAGCGGCTGAAATCCGGCAAAATCGCCGCCGCGCATCTGGACGTGTTCGAGATCGAGCCGGTGACGGAAGTGTTGGAACTGTTCACGCTCCCAAACTTCATGGCGACGCCCCACATCGGCTCCGGCGCGATCGAGGCGTTCGAGGCCATGAGCCGGTCCGGCATTGACGGGCTCAAGAACAACTACATCCCGGAACCGGGCGTCTATCCGTTTGATTAGGCCTTTTGTCTAATTCCCGCTAACGAGGGTTAGGAGCGCGGTTAGATCGGCCGGCGGCGCATCGCCGCACCAGGCGCAATGGTGATCCGGGCGGACCAATACAAAGTCCTTGCCGAAAATGTCGCGGGCGCGTGGCTCGTCGAGCGTGAGAACGCTGAACGGTATTTTTTGCGCGGAATCACCTGCGGTATCTGCGGAATCACCTGAATATTTCCCGGTGAAATCGATCAGCGTAAAGCCCGGCCCCAGCCGGCTGTAGAGGTCCACGCCGTCGTTCAGGAACACGCTGGGGATTCGGAGCCCCGGCGCCGCTATGGGCTGATAGCGCAGCGGATCGAACGCCGGCAGCGTCCCGCTCGTATGATCAATGATGGCGGAGTCCCCATAGCAATACCCCTGCTCGATCCCGAAGCTTTCGTTTTCATGGTTGCCGATGGCTTGCAGCCGCGTCGCCTGGGCCGCCCGGGCCGCATCCCCGGCGGGCCCCTCATCAAATAAAGCGTCCGGCCAGTCTTCGGCCACCCGGGCCCTGGTCATGGCGTGATCGCGGGAGCCCTGGCAGTTGCGCAATCCCACCGGCCGGCGCTCGGTCTCATAACTCTCCAACAGCCCTGCCCCGCCCCAACCGTTCGTGACGGCCGCCAGCTTCCAGCCCAGATCAATCGCATCGCCGATCCCGGTGTTCATGCCGTAGCCGCCGGTGGGCACGTATTGGTGGGCCGCGTCGCCGGCCAGGAACACCCGGCCCGCGCGATAGGCATCCGCCACCACTAGGCGCGACATCCAGTCATTGGCCTGAAACACGTCGCACTCAATCGGCCCGCCGGTAAAGCCGAACAGCAGCGCTTCGGGGTCAATCGTGTCGAAATCCGTTGCCGGCGGCACGATCGCATGCAGGGTCCAGATATCGCCGCCGTCCTGGCTGACCATGGTGCCATGGGTGGCGGATTGGTAGTGCCAGGCCCGGCCCCAGCGCTCCAGCACGTCCTTATTGCTGGAGGTGAAGTGGATGGAATAGCGCCGGCGGAAGTTCTCATCGCCCTCCAAACCGATACCGAGAGACCGCCGCACGAGGGAGCCGCCGCCGTCGCAGCCCGCCAGATAAGCGCAGGTGACCGTTTCGGTGCGGTCTTCTTCGGCGTATTCCAGCTCCACCGCCACATGATCTCCCTGGTCGGTAAAGCCCGAGACCCGGCAGTTATAATCCAGCTGGATCAGGGGCGAGGCCAGCGCGTGATCCCGCAGGATCGGCTCCACCACCACTTGCGAGATGCGCATCGGCGCCTCGGTCGAGCGCGTACCATCGTTGGCCGCGCGGACCATTTCCAGATGCCCGGCCGGGCTCGGATAGACGAACCGGTAAAGCTCATGACCTCGCATATGGGTCACCCAGGATACATCAAACGGATGATCATCGAGCACCGCGGCGGCGCGCAGGCTGTCGGCCACGCCGAGTTTTCGGAACAGCTCCATCGAGCGGCTGTTGGTGATGTCCATCTTCGGGTGCCGGGTCGGGCCCTCGTTGCGCTCCGCCACCCGGCAACGCACCCCGAATGAGGCCAGCGTCAATCCGAGCGTCAGCCCCACCGGCCCCCCGCCGGCGATCAGAACCGGGATGTCTGTGTTGGTTGTCATCCGCGGAGTTTAGTAGGGGACGCCGGGAGTGTCATGCGTGGTGACTTGCCCCCCCCACCAGCCGTCATGCCCGAGTTGGCAAAGCCAATTCTCGGGTATCTCAATCATTAACCACAGAGATCACAGAACCCACAGAGACACCCTGCCTCTCTCACCCCGACTGCGTCATCCCCGACTCGCGAAGCGATTGTCGGGGAACCAAGCGGCCCATGCCCATGCACCCCCGAGACTTGGCCCCAACTAACGTTGGTTCCAACTCGGGGGCGACGAGATAGGGAAGATGGCTCGAGATACCCGAGAATGCGCGGCTGACCGGCTACCCGGATCAAGTCCGGGCACAAGACTCGGGCATGACGCCCTGTGGGGCTACTCCGCCTCCGCTTCCACGAACCTGGGGAACACCCCTTCTGGGGCCGGGAGGACCGTGCCGGGGGCGAGCATATAGGCCGGGTCGGTGACGGCGGCGAATTGACGCGGCAGGTTGGCGCTCGCATTCGGGCCGGACTGACCTGACAAATCAACCCCCTCCCCGCCTTCAGCGATATCCTCCGACAAATCCAGCCCGCTCAGGCCTGCCCCGAAGACGCTGCCGCTCGCCGTCGCGTCGCCGGGCACGGCGAGCTGATCCAGCATTTTACCCGCTGACGTGGGCATAAACGGCTGGGCGAGGATGCCCAAGCGCCGGATGGTTTCGGCCAAGGTATACAGCACCGCCTCCATCCGCGCCGGGTCCTCTTTGCGGAGCTTCCACGGCGCCTGGGCGTCGATATAGGCGTTGGCGGCGCGGATCACCGTCCACATGGCCTCCAGCGCGGTGTGGAAGGCCTGCACGTCGAACGCGGCCCGCATTTCGGCCACCAGGTTGGCGGCGGCGTCCAGCATCGCCTGGTCGTCGTCGTTCAGCGCGGCATTGGACGGCACCTGCGCGCCGCAGTTTTTGTTGATCATGGACAGGGAGCGCTGCGCCAGATTGCCGAAATCGTTGGAAAGATCGGCGTTGATCCGCTGCACGATGCCTTCATGGGAGAAGGAGCCGTCCTGGCCATAGGGCACTTCCCGCATGAGGAAATAACGAAGCTGATCCAGGCCGAACTCGTTGATCATGGCGTCCGGGGACAGCACATTGCCGAGCGACTTGGACATTTTCTGCCCCTCGATATTGAGGAAGCCGTGGCCGAAGACGCGTTTCTGCACGGGGATGCCGGCGCTCATCAAAAAGGCCGGCCAATAGACCGCATGAAATCGCACAATATCCTTGCCGATAATATGCAGATCGGCCGGCCAGTGGGTCTTGTAGGCCGCGTCCCGCCCGGCCACGCCGCCGATGCCGTCGCCGGGGAAGCCCAGCGCGGTGATGTAGTTGGTCAGCGCGTCCAGCCAGACATACATGATGTGGGCGTCGTCGCCCGGCACGGGCACACCCCAGTTGAATGTGGTCCGGGAGATCGACAGATCGCGTAAGCCCCCCTCCTGGCCGACAAAGCTGACCACCTCGTTCTTGCGGGTCGCCGGCATGATGAAATCCGGGTTTTCCTCGTAAAACGCCAATAGCTTGTCGGTGTATTCGGAGAGCTTGAAGAAATAGCTGGGCTCCTCCACCCACTCGACCGGTGCGCCCGACGGCGCCAGCTTCTGGCCGACGTTGTCCGGATCATCGGTCAGCTCGCCCTCGTCGAAATAGGCCTCGTCCCGCACGCTATACCAGCCGGCATAGCTGTCGAGATAGATATCCCCCGCATCCGCCAGCATTTTCCAGATCGCCTGGCTCGCCTTGATGTGGCGTTCTTCTGTCGTGCGGATGAAATCATCGTTGGAGAGGTTCAAAGTCCGCGCCATTTCGCGAAAATGAGCGGCGTTCTGATCGCAAAAGGCCTTGGGCGCCATATCGGCGGCAATGGCGGTTTTTTCCACCTTCTGGCCGTGCTCGTCAGTGCCGGTCAGGAAGTGCACATCGAACCCGTCCAGACGCTTGAACCGGGCCATCACGTCCGCCGAGATCGCCTCGTAGGCATGGCCCAGGTGCGGCAGGCCGTTCACGTAGGAAATCGCCGTGGTGATGAAATAGGGCTGTTTATCGGAAGTCTGTTGGTCGGACAAAGGCCGGCACTCCGGGAAAATCGCTGAACCGCACCGATTTCCTTACGGCCGGGCGGCGTCCCCGATGGATTGAAACGCGTGCACGATCACTTGTTTCTTGTCGAGGTTGATGCCGTCGGTCTGCCGGAACAGGCGCGACGTCTTTTCCCACACCTCAATCCATTGTTCAAGCGCGGGCGTCGGCCCCTTCTGGATAGCGTCGGACTTGATGGTCCTGGTCAGCCACTGGCTCATGATTTCGGTGGCGACGGCGAAGGCCTCGCCGGTGTTATCCCGGGCGATTTTGTCGCCGAGCCGGTGCACGGTGGGAATGTCGAGGCGCGGCAAATCGTTGAAAAGCTTGGTCATCTCGCCGGAGATTTCGAGCGCGCTGTCCTCGGCAAAACGGAGCGCGCGACCGACACTTCCCTCCGATAGATGCGCCAGATGGGTGCGTTCTTCGGGCGGCAACTCGGGCAGATGCGTCTCCAACAGCCCAACCACCTCCGCCTCGCTTAAGGGATTCAGCGCGAGCCGGCGGCAGCGCGACCGGATGGTCGGCAGCAACCGGCCCGGATTGTGGCAGACCAGCAGCATCAGCGCGTTTTTCGGCGGTTCTTCCAAAACTTTCAGCACCGCGTTGGCGGCGTTGGCGTTCAGTTCATCGGCGCTGTCGATCAGCACCACCCGCCAGCCCCCTTCCCCCGGCGTCAGCGACATAAACTCGCCGATGCCGCGCACCTCGCCGACCAGAATTTCGGCGCGGCGCTTGCCGGTTTTTTCGTCCGAGCCCCGCTCGATGGCACGGAAATCCGTGTGTCCGCCGGCGGTGATGCGCTTGAAGGTGGGCGTTTCCGGACTGACATAGAGGCTTTCCGGATCCGTTGCCGGCAGATCATCGCCGAACAGACCGGGGCCATCGCCAGCCGCCGGCTGAGATAAGACAAACCGCGCCATGCGGTAGGCCAGCGTCGCCTTGCCGATCCCCGCGGGACCGGTAATCAGCCAGGCATGATGCAGCCGCCCGGCGTTAAAGGCTTTGAGGAATTCTTTCTCGGCTTTTTCGTGGCCGATCAGATCGGGATTATTGCGGGGAACAAGCTCGTCGTCGTCTGGCAATAGAGGCATTCTAAGTGATCCCCCCCATCCGGCCCTGGCGGGCCACCTTCCCCCGCGTTGTGGAGAAGGCAGCACCAAGCGCTGCCCCGATGGTCTTCCTCCCCCCTGGCGGGGGAGGATTGAGGTGGGGGGGAGAACTTAAAGGCACTACCCCTCGATCCCGAATTTCTCGAAAACGATGCGTTTTACTTCGGCGGCGACGGTATCCACGTCTTCCGCCGCATCGATAAGAATACATCGGTCGGGCTGCGTCTTGGCGATGGCCAGAAACCCGTCGCGAATGCGCTGATGAAACGCCGTGTCCATGTTTTCATAGCGGTCCTCGGCATTGGTATTGCCCGCCGCACGATCTCTGGCGCGGGCCAGGCCAACTTCCACCGGCAAATCGAACACCAGTGTCATGTCCGGCGCCACGCCGTCGGCAACCAAGCCATATAGGGCGGCGATGGAGTTGCGGTTCACCCCATGGCCATAGCCTTGATAGGCCATGGTGGAATCGGCGTAGCGGTCGCAGATCACCCACTTTCCGGCCTTGAGCGCGGGTTTGACGGTCTGACGCACATGATCCCGCCGTGCGGCGTAATGCAGAAGGACTTCGGTCTCCGCATCCCAGCGATCGGGCTCCCCCTCTACCAGGAGCTTGCGGATTTCTTCTGCGCCGGGCGAGCCACCGGGCTCCCTGGTGATGATGTGATCCACGCCGGCGGCGTCCAGCGCCTCGGACAGTTTCGTGATTTGTGTGGATTTGCCGGCCCCCTCCCCGCCTTCGAAGGTAATAAACCGAACCGGCTGTCCGGGACCGTTCACCCTGACTTCCCCAGCAGGATATACTTTAACGACGCGCCCCAGCGGGAGAACAGCCCGAGGCGGTTCACGTCTTCACCGGCCACCAGTGGAATTTCCATGTTCTCCTGACCAGGCAGTTCAACTTTGAGAATGGCCACTGTATCGCCCTTGCGGATTGGCGCCGGCAGCGGCTCCTGATAGGCCACGCTAACCTTCATGTCGCGCCGCACCCGCCGGTTAAGGGTGAGTTCGAGCTCTTTCTCGATCACCAGCGACACCTTGGGCTGGTTACCCAGCCATACCTCGGCCTCGGTCACTTGCTCGCCGGCGGAAAACAGTTTGTAGTTTCCGAAGGTGCGGAAAGCCCAGTCTATTAACCGTTCCGACTCTGTAGAGCGCGCCTTCTTGCTGGGCAGGCCGTTGATCACCAGGATAATGCGGCGGCCCTTGCGTTCGGCGCTCGCCGTCAAACCGTATCCTGCAGCCTCCGTATGGCCGGTTTTCAGCCCGTCGGCGCCGATATTCCGATAGATCGCCGGATTCCGATTGGACTGTTTAATCCCGTTGTAGGTAAAGGTTTTCTCACCGTAATACTTATAATATTCGGGAAAATTCTGGATCGTTGCGAGCGCCAATTTGGCCAAATCCCGCGCCGTGGTCTGGTGTTCGGGATCGGGCCAACCGCTGGCGTTACGGAACGTCGAATTATTCATGCCAAGCCGTTTGGCCAGCTCGTTCAATTCATCGGCAAAGGCGCTTTCCGTGCCGGCGATACCTTCCGCAACCACGATCGTTGCGTCATTGCCCGACTGCACGATGATGCCCCGGATCAAATCTTCGATTTTCACCCGGGAATTCACCGACACGAACATCTTAGAACCTTGCTTTCGCCAGGCCTTTTCGCTGACGCGGAACGTGTCGCCCATGGACAGCCGCTTATCTTTCAGCAACTCGAACAACCGATAGATGGTCATGATTTTGCTCATGGACGACGGCGGCATAAGCTCATCTGCGTTCTTTTCGAACAACACGGCGTTTGTTTTCGCGTCGATGATGATGACTTGCTTGCCCAAGGTTTCCAGGGCAAACGCACCAGGTGCTGCCGAGAGCGCAATGAGAGCGACCGTGAATACAACGCCCAGTTTCTTGATCACGAAAAGCCTCTTCATTTTGATTTTAGCCGTTAACAACCACCCGTCACGGGTTTACGGCGAAATGCCGATGATGGCAACGGCCAAGCTGTAGATTTTTACCGGAATTCTGTTCACATTATGACGGGAGACGGATTATTCGTCGACCACGATGCGAGCGTCCGGAAAGCCGGCCCCGATAATTTGCTCCAAGACCTGATCGGCGCGCTTCAAGCGAGAGATCGCGCCGGTGCGAACCCTAAAGAATTCCCGGCCATCGACGATTTTCGAACTCACAATGATTTCACCGACATCCGCCAGCCGGGCAGCCGTCTGGTGAGCGTTCTGAAACTCGGTAAACGCACCGACTTGCACGTACATCTTGGTCTTCACCGGCTGGCCACGAATGATCTGGCCATCGGGTCTTATATCGCCCACGGGCTCCCGCTCGGCCGAATTGGCGCGCGGAATTAACGCCTCTTGTGTTTCCACAGGGACCTCAGCGGCCCTTGCTCCCGGCGGCGGCGCCAAGTTTTCAGAAGCCACCACAGATTTCGGCAGTTTGGTGTCTTTCTTGATCGGCGACGTCATCTCGGCCACGGTTTTGCCCTGACGCGCCTGATTGGCCATGATCCGGCTTTCCGCCGGTAGGATTCGAACCCGTACACGCGCCGTGCCACGACGATGGAAGCCTAAAAGCTGGGATGCCCGCCGGGACACGTCAATGATCCGTCCATGAGCAAAGGGGCCTCGGTCATTCACCGTCAGACGAATAGATCGGCCGTTCTGCAGATTTGTAACCTCGACCAGGCTTGGCATGGGAAGCGTACGGTGGGCCGCCGTCAACGCATTCTGATCGTAAATTTCGCCGTTGGCGGTTTTCTTGCCGTGAAATCCCGGGCCATACCATGAGGCAATGCCCGTTTCGTCATAACCGTAATCGACCTGCGGATAATACCAAACGCCAGAAATCTGGTACGGTTTGCCGACCTTGTACCTTCCCTGTGATTCACTATCACCCGTCTCTCTGGAGAGCTTCTTCGCGGTGTGGAACAACAATTGGGTTTCCGAACAGGCACTGATTGAAAACGCCGCAAGAACAAGGACAAGTGATCTAATTTTATTATTATGTATCAATGGGATGAATGCCTCTTTTCAGATACGGCACCAGCATTACTACGAGCCGATTTTTTCCGCCAAAGTCCCAACCGCGACGGCAAAATACGTCGATCGGTTCCACTTGAGAATAACCCGGTAGTTGTTATAGGTCAGGAATACGGGCCCCCGCGTGGCCTGCACCAACGAAGCCATCAGTTCTCGTTTCGGCAGCGCGCTGCCATCGACTTTGCGGACGCCCAAGGCCTGCCACTCACTCATTCTTTTCCGGACCTTTAATCCAACAAGCTTCTGATCAAACCCGGCCGGCAGAGTGATTTGCCGCCCCCAAGTCTGATCATTTTTCCAGCCCGACTTGGAGAGATAATTTGCGGCGGACGCGAAGGCATCTTTCTTGTTGCGCCAAATATCGCGTTTACCGTCCCCGTCATAGTCCACGGCAAAATTCTCGAAGCTTGACGGCATGAACTGGAAATTCCCCATTGCTCCGGCCCAGGACCCTTTCATCCGTTCCGGAGTGATGTGCCCCTGATCCAGGATGCGAATGGCGCGGATGAGTTCCCCACGGAAGAACTTGCTGCGCCGTCCGTCATAGGCGAGCGTTGCCAGGGCTGCGACGACGGAAAACCCGCCGTCCAAACGGCCAAAGTCGGTCTCAATTCCCCAAAAGGCAACGATGAAACGAGGCTGCACCCCGTACTTTTTACCAATTTCCGTCAGAATTTCTCTGTTTTCCGCAAGCTTTTTACGGCCAGTCAGCACCCGGCGTTTCGGTACGACCCGTGAAATATATTGATCAAACGTCAGCTTAAATTCCGGCTGGTTGCGATCCAGCTCGACGACCCGCTTGATGGGAGAAACGTTTACGAATGCCCGGTCAAAGGTTTCCCCGCGGATACCTTTGCTTATCACTTCATCTCTGAGCGTTTGTTTCCAAGTCGCGAAATCAACCTGCTGGGCAGCAGCAAGGCCGGGCGTTGCGGCAATGAAGCCGGCGATCGCGCCGACTCGTCGGAGGTGCCTGAACATAAATATTTCCCCTAGCTCCCTGTGTTTCCGGCATCGGGCGCCGGATATAGTTGGTTTGTACGGTCTGTAAGCCAATAAAAGGTTAACCCCAACCATTCATGTAGGGCTCCTGAAAAATTGTTGAGGCCCGACTGGAGATTAAATGTGATTGAGAGCGGCGGGGCTGACTTCATCCCATAGTCAACTGGATACGGGATCACCGGCCAATTGGCCCGGCGAAAAACCCCCATGGCGCGTGGCATATGGAATGCGGAGGTTATCACAATCCAATTCTCTCCAGGTTTGGGTTGCACCAACCTCTTCGTAAACACGGCATTTTCGGCTGTATTCCGCGATTCGCGCTCGTAGACAACCCGAGAGGGCGCGACGCCTAACTTTTTGAGGATCGGTGCAATATAATCGGCCTCTTTGACGCTTTGGTCGGTCAAGACGCCTGAGCCGCCTGTGAAGACAAGCTTTGTCTCAGGATATTTCTGTGCCAAATCCGCAAGCGCAAACAATCGTTCGACAGCACCGTTGATCGCGATCGATCCCCGGTCCTTGGATACGAACTGATCGATGGTGCCACCCAACACGACGATACCATCGACCCGATCCGGCAGAGCCGCCGGCGGCGGAAAGCGGTTTTCCAATGCCAAGCGCATATGCGCGCCAATAGGCACAACGGCTATTACAAGGGCATATAGGAGAGTAAGTGTCATCCACCATCTCGCCAACCGCCGCCACGGCAGCCATATCAGGATCACGCCAATGATCAACGCCATCAGTAGAAGGTTTGCTGGGTCAACCAGGAACCAGAGAATCTTGGACAACGAAAAAAACATCCTGCCCGTGATACCCGCCACGGCATTTCGCCGCAAGATATGCTCAAACCTCGCAGAAGCCGGTTGATTGAGGCCGATCCATCGGGCACAAATCATCGGCAAATGACGAATCTCACCAAGGGCGTACTATGGTCAAAAAGAAACTTGAAGAGTTGCGGAGCCAACGTTGGCATGGGCGCGACGACATGCGCGGCGTCACCCATCGCGGTCGCCCCCGGCAGATGGGTTTTGGGCCGGACGACATCGTCGGCAAACCGAGCATCGGCATTATCAATACCTGGAGCGACATGAATACCTGTCACTCCCACTTCAAGCAGCGCGCGGAAGAGGTCAAGCGCGGCGTCTACCAGGCGGGCGGCTTCCCTGTCGAATTGCCGGCCATGTCCCTTGGCGAAATCCTGGTGAAGCCGTCCACCATGCTGTACCGCAATTTCTTGGCCATGGAGGCCGAAGAATTGATGCGCTGCCACCCGATCGATGGCGTGGTGTTGATGGGAGGGTGCGACAAAACCACCCCGGCCCTGTTGATGGCGGCGCTATCCATGAACATCCCGGTGATTTATTTGCCAGCGGGCCCGTCCCTACGTGGCTACTATGCCGGCGAGACACTGGGCAGCGGTACGGATATCCTCCGGTATTGGGCGGACCGGCGCGCCGGCTTAATCGATCAGGATACGTTTGAAAATGTGGTCGGCGGGCTGTCACGTTCCGCCGGCACCTGCATGGTGATGGGTACGGCGGCGACCATGATGTCTATCGCAGAGACCCTTGGCATGACGCTTCCCGGCGCATCCTCGATCCCCGCCGTGGATTCCAACCACGCGGTGATGGCGGCTGCGTGCGGCCGGCGCATTGTGGATATGGTCTGGGAAGACTTGAAACCCAGGGACATTATGACCGAAGCCGCCTTCGACAATGCCACTATCATCGACATGGCCATGGGCGGCTCCACCAATGCCATGATCCATCTGATCGCGGTCGCAGGGCGGGCCGGCATTAAACTGACGCTGGATCGCTTTGACGAGATTTCTCAGAAGACACCGGTGCTGGCGAATATCAAACCCTCCGGCAAGTATCTGATGGAGGATTTCTATTACGCCGGCGGCTTACGGGCCCTGATGGCGCGGCTGACGGACTATCTTGATCTCAGCCAGAAGAACGTCCTGGGCACAACCTTGGGAGACGCAATCGACGGGGCAGAAGTCTATGACGAGGATGTCATCCTCTCGCCGGAGAAGCCGCTTTATCACCAGGGAGGCACGGCGATCCTCCGCGGCAACCTCGCCCCCGACGGTTGTGTGATTAAACAAACCGCCGCCGATCCCAAGTTCCATCAGCACAAGGGCAAAGCCGTGGTGTTCAAGGACTACGCAGATTTAAGCCTGCGCATTGATGACCCCGATCTGGATGTGGATGAAAACTCCGTCCTCGTTCTACAAAACGCGGGGCCCATCGGTGCGCCCGGCATGCCGGAATGGGGCATGCTGCCGATCCCGAAGAAACTGCTGGAAAAAGGGGTGCGCGACATGGTGCGAATTTCCGATTGCCGGATGAGCGGCACCGCGTACGGCACCTGCGTGCTGCATGTTTCGCCGGAGGCGGCCATCGGCGGGCCGTTGGGCCTCGTCCGGAATGGCGACATGGTGGAGATAGATATTCCCAACCGCACCATCAATATGGATGTCAGCGACGCGGAACTGGAAAAACGCCGCGCCGAATGGACTGCGCCAAAATACCCTGCCAGCCGGGGGTACACGGCACTGTACGCCAAACATGTCACTCAGGCCCATGAAGGCTGCGACTTTGATTTCCTGCATGCCGGTGAGGAAACGCCGGAACCCCTTATTTTTTAACCATAAAACTTGATCAGGGAGAGAGAAATGTCCACCAGCACCGACGTTCAGTATACGACCCGTAACGGCGAGAATTTCAACGGCCGCATCATCACCCCCGACGGAGATGGCCCCTTCCCCGGCCTTCTGGTGATCACCGCGATCTTCGGCGATGACCAGGAAATGCAGGAACTGACCAAAGCCTGGGCAGAAGACGGTTTTGTCGTCTCGGTCCCTGATATTTTCTGGCGGGTGCTACCGGGCCCGGTTGCGGACTTCGAAACCGCCATCGGCCGGATGAATGACTTCGACTTTGATCAAGGGATGAAAGACGTGGAGGACCTAATCGGCGATCTGAAAGGCCGCCCGGAATGTAACGGCAAGGTCGGTATGCTCGGCTTCTGCTTCGGCGGGCGCTATGTGCACGTGAGCGCTGCACGCCTGGGCATTGATGCCGGCGCAGCGTTCCATGGCACAACCATCGGTCAGCACCTGGACGAAACGAGTAAAATTTCCTGCCCCATGAGTCTGCACTTCGGCAGTGAAGACCCGGCCGTCCCTATGGAAGAAGTCACCTCCATCCAAGAATCTTATGCCAGCATGAGCAACGCGGAAATCGTAGTGCACGACGGCGCGGCGCACAATTTCTCCATGCCGTACAAGCCGGGATACAATGCGGATGTCGCCAAGGCCTCACGCGCGGCGGCACTCAAATGCTTCCAATCAATGTAACCTGATTTTGCTTAGACCGGGTCGGGGGTAGCTTCCGCCTGCCTCTTATCCCGGCCTTCCCGATAAGTCAGATAAGTTGCACCGGCAAAAATAAGCGCACCGCCGGCGAAGGTCCAAACCGTCGGCACCTGGGAAAAGAAAATAAACCCGAACAGGCTGGCCCAGATCAGCTTGGCGAAGTCGAACGGCATGACCAAGGTCGCATCGGCGCTCCGCATGCCCTGCGCAAACATCAATTGGCCAATGGTGCCCGCTCCTGCCAGCGCCGCCAGCCAGATATAATCCTCCGGCTTCGGCCACACCCAGTCATAGAGCGCCGGCGGCAAGGTGAAGATCGTCAGGAACAACACCCCATAGAAGGTGATGGTCAGGGACGAATTGTTGCCGGTGAGGTGCTTGATCACGATGACCGCGAACGCCCAGGTGATCGCCGACGTCAGGGCAAAGATCGCGCCCACTTGCACAATCTCTACACCCGGCCGCAAAATAATCAGCGCACCGGAAAAGCCGATGACCAAGCTGCCGACCCGGCGGATTCCCATGCGCTCCTTTAGTATCAGCACGGCCAGCAACGAGACAAACAGGGGCACTGTGAAATTTAATGCCGCGACTTCCGCCAAGGGAATCATGGTGATCGCCAGAAAGTAAGTGATCATGGCGCCGGCATTAAACACCCCACGCAGCGCCATAAAGCCCAGATTGTCGGTCTTCAACAGCGAGGGACCGTATTTAAACAGCGTCGGCAACAAAATCAAAAGGCCGATGAAGTTCCGGAAAAAGGCGGCCTCCATGGGCGGCACGCTGTCCGACAGATGCCTGACCATGGCCGCCATACTGGCCAGGAACAGGGTCGAACCCAAGACCAGCAGCATACCCTGCAGGTTCTTAGACATCGGAATAGAGGGCATAAGCGGGAACTTTGCCTAGTAGCCGGTTACATCGACAAGGGTGGATCCTTCTTCCTGCTGCCGCCGGTGGTTTTCCTCGACGGCCTTCTGCACCTCGGGCGGCACACCAATTTCCGAAGCGATCTCCGGCATCTCCCGAAGCCGGGTGAACCACTCAAACACATGAGGATGCAGCCGCTCCATCGGATAGCCGCATCGAATGAGGCGGAACGTGTAGACGAACCAGGCGATATCCAAAACCGTCAGATCGTCGCCCATCAGGTATTTCTGCCGGGACAGTATCTCGTCGTTTTTGCTTAACGCTTCCCGAAAGCGCGCGGCAGAGGTTCGGATTGCGTCATCGGTGAGACCTTCGCGTGCCGCCGTTTCCCAGAAATCGATCTCTCGGTCCTTGTGGTTGTCACGCTCGCCGCCAACAGTGCCGCTACCAAAATCACGATAGTTGGTCAGACTTTCTTCGGACTTCGGCGCCTTACCCCTGGGCTGGGTATAGCGAAAGGTGATCGTCCGGAGATCCAGGTGCAGATCATCTTCATGGTGCAGCAACTCCACCACCCGTCCTTCCTGGCCGGCCGGGATCAGCTTGCGTTCGGGAAATCGGGCGTCGAGCTCGGTCATGATATCGTTGCTCTCGATATGCACCTCGCCGTCCAGCACCATGGTCGGCACCAGCCCGCGCGGGTTAATGCCCAGATACCAGGGCGTGAAGTTTTCGCCTTTGGGCAGATCAATCAAGTGCGATTCCCACTCGATCCCTTTTAAGTTCATGAAAATCCTGGTCTTTTGGGAACAAGACGAGGCGCTGAAATGCAACAGATGCACCCCCTTCCAATCGAACACTTCCTTGGTTTGCACGTCTGCTTCAATCAGTTTGACCATTCGCCTCGCTCCTCCTCCGCGAAGTTGGTCATAGTCGAACGGCTAGCGCAATATCCCGCCGCAATTTTTTAAACATTGGGCTGGCCTTAATGTAGAAAATTTGTGACTCTCTTATCCATGGCAAATACAAAAGACGGAGGTAAAAATGCCTAAAGATCAGAATCTCGACCTTGGCTCGCTGGTAGAACCCGATCGCGTACACAAAGCTTGCTACGCCGACGAAGAGGTCTTCGAGGAAGAGCTGGAGCGCATTTTCTACAAATCCTGGATCTATATCGGCCACGAAAGCCAAGTTCCAAACCCAGGCGACTATTGGACCACCTGGGTCGGCAAGGAACGGATGATCCTGGTCCGCGCCGAAGATGGTCAGGTGCACGTTTTGTACAACCGCTGCCCCCACCGCGGCGCGCTGATCTGCAATAACCACCACGGGAATACCCAAAAAGCCTTTCGCTGCCCCTATCACGCGTGGCAATTCAACATGGACGGCTCCTTGCGCAACGTCCCCATGAAGCAGGGCTATGACGGAATTATCGAACTCAACGATCCGCAATTGCAGATGAAACGGGCGGAGCGTCAGGACAGTTACCGTGGGTTTGTTTTCGCCAGCCTGTCCGATGATGGACCGTCCCTCGAAGAATGGATGGGCGACGGCGCCAAGGCCGCGTTCGACGATATCTGCAACCGCTCTCCGGAGGGCGAATGCGAAATCGTGATGAACTGCTTCCGCATCGTCCAGCATTCCAACTGGAAAATTTTTCTTGAAAATCAATTGGATGCGGTTCACCCCTCGATCACTCACCATTCCACAGGCGACGCCGCGTCGGACATGCAGAAAATCTACAAGCAAAAAACCGGTGAAGACCCGCCCCAAGGATATCAGTATCTCGCCGACTTCACCCTACCCTACGAGAAGTGGGATAGTTTGGATACGATTGGCCATCCATACGGCCACACAGTGTTGGCAGGCTACATGGGGCTGCGTCCCCGTGACCCGGTGACAATGGCCCACGAAGAGGCACTGACCAAAGCCTATGGCGCCGAACGGATGGATGAAATACTCAGCACCAACGTCCACCATGTGTTGGTCTATCCTTGTCTATCGGTGCAACCACCGCTGCAACAGCTTCGCGCCGTCCGGCCGCTCGCGGCAAACAAGACGCTGACCGAAATCTGGCACTTTAAGTTGAAGGGCGCGCCGGAAGGCATCTATGACCGGTCGCTCGCCTACTACTATCACGTCAATTCGCCGTCCACGATGGTGAACGCGGATGACCTGAACAACTTCCGGGCCTGCCAGGACGGTTTGGAACTGGAAGGCGGCGGCGACTGGGTCAGCTTCCACCGCAATGTTGGTCAGGACACGACCGTGGACGGTGTTACGACCTCGGTCACGGGTATGAGCGAACAGCCCATGCGGAACATGTTCGCCGCCTGGAAAGAATATATGTCGGCCTAAAACCGGGAGGAAAATAATGCCTAAAGACAATGCACTAACCGTCTCTGCTGACACTCAACGCGAGGTGGAACAGTTCCTCTTCCGGCAAGCGGAAATATTGGATCAGCGGCAATGGGCCGACTGGTTGGATCTGTTTACACCGGACGGCATTTACTGGATGCCCGCGGACCCGGAACAGGAAACCGGGGAGCGTCAGCCGAACATTTTCTACGAAGATAACTACCTCATGGATATGCGTATCCGCCGGGTCGAACACCCCTATGCGCACTCACAAAAAGCCGGTCACCGGACCAGCCATGTCGTCTCGAACGTCATGGTACAGAGTAAGGACGAAAGCACCGGCGACGTGGTGGTGACCTCTCGATTTCACATGGTGGAGTACCGATTGGAGGAACAGAGGTATTTTGGCGGAAAATACACCCATACCCTGAAGAAGACCGACGACGGGTATAAAATCCAATTGCAACGCGTCGATATCGCCAATGTTGAAGGACCGTTCGACTATGTCATGCAAGTCTGGCTATAGGCTATAATTCTACCGACCGCATCCTACCTTAATTACTGGATGCCCGACAAAGGGGGTGAAATCGCCCCCTTTTTTTATTGTTTCCTCCCTCTCACTGAATATTTCTATATGTTTCAATCGGCGTATAACGATTGAACCCAATTCCATGATTACTAATATCAACTAGTAACTTCCCTAAAACGCAGAAAGAAACAACCGAGATTCTATAATTTGTCCGGTCGAATACCGAGCAAAGCAAATGGACACAATTGAATATAACACCAGGGAAAATCTAATCGCCGCGGCTTTGCAGGCGCAGAACCATGCCGGTTTTGAATCTCTCCTCTCCAATCTAGCGAGCGAAATCAATGCGGATGCAGCGGTCATCGGCGTTCTGTCTGATGACACGAAGAACCACGTTCAGACTCTGTCCTTCCTCAAAGATCACCAGTTCAATCAAAATTTCGAATACTCCCTTGAAAATACACCCTGCGCGAAGGTCATTTCCGGCCAACCCTGTTTTTATCCAACCGGAATTCAGGCGCGTTTCCCCGATGATCGCATGCTGTGCGAAGCGGGCTTCGATGGATACGTCGGTATTCCGTTGACGTCACCAGACACCGGCCCCTTCGGCATTCTCCTAGCCCTGAGGTACACCCCGTTCGAGGATGAACCCCGCGTATTAAACGCCATCCACCTTTTCGCCATGCGAGCGCGAAACGAATTCGAGCGATTGCAGAATGATGCTATCGGCCGTTCCGCAGTAGATCCTTTACCCCTAAACAACACCATTGAAAATCAGCGGTTTCAAGATGTGGTCCATTTAAGCAGCGACTGGATCTGGGAAACCGACAAAGACCTGCGTTTTAGTTATTTTTCGGAAGGGTTCTACAAAACTTTCGGCTGGTCCGAGGGCGCCGGCATGGGGCTCAGCGGTAAAGAGATCGAAGAACGAGGTCTGTGGGAGGTCCGCCCTAGGCAGTCCGAACGCATGCGGCAATTGATGACCGCCCATTCCTATTTTCGAAACGAGGAGTGTGTATTTCAAGTTCCCGGCCAAGGAACAATCTATCTCAGAATATCAGGCATGCCTCTGCTCAACGCTGAGGGGGAGTTTACCGGATACCGCGGCGTGTCGATCAACATTACGGAACAAAAGCTGGCCGAAACCCAACAGCGAATTAATGAACATCGCTATCGCCGGCTTTACAACGACACGCCGGTAATTATGCATAGCCTAGACCGGAACGGCACTATTTGCGACGTCAACGGCTACTGGCTGGAAACGATGGGCTACGAGCGAAGCGAAGTGATGGGCCGTCCCATCCAAGAATTCCATACGGAGGAATCTCGAAAACGCCTGGTGGAAGAGGTTCTTCCCTGTTTCTTCCAAGACGGATATTGCAAGGACATCCCTTACCAGCTTCGTAAAAAGAACGGTCAGGTGATTGACGTTTTGTTGTCCGCAAACGGCTACCGTGATGCCGAGGGCAATATTGTCCGGTCCGAGGCGACAATGATCGATGTGACCATCCAAAAGCGATATGATGCACTGTCGGAAATTCATGAAACGCTGCTAAGGGAGTCCGAACGAAGATATCGCGCCATCATCGAAAGCGCCGCCGACGCCATTTTTGTGCTGGATATCTCCGGCAAGCCCTATGGCCAACTTATAGACGTAAATCCAACTGCCTGCGAGAATCTGGGTTATTCAAAAGAAGAATTACTCAACATGACGATCGCCGATATCGAGGTGAAACTCGACACCAGCGAGGAAAGTCTACGCAGCTATAAGGCGCCGCCAGGCGAAGCGACGACGTTGTACGGTGTGCTGCGGCGGAAGAACGGCAGCGAGTTTCCTGTTAGCGTCCGTACGCGGGCCGTTAAGCACGATAACCGTTACATCGTGATCGCGGTGGCCCGGGACGAGACTGAAAACCTGTCCTATCAGGAGGCTTTGCAGGAGGCTAAAACCCGTGCCGAAAGCGCCCTGAAAACCGCTGAACAGGCGAGCCGCGCGAAATCCGACTTCTTGGCGAACATGAGTCACGAATTACGGACGCCTCTGAACGCGATCAACGGCTTTTCTGAATCTCTGGAAATATTAAATCAGAAAGGCATGCTCTCGACCGACAAGGCGGCGGAGTATCTGGATTACATCAAGGGATCTGGCCAGCATCTGTTGGGACTAATCAATGACCTTCTGGACTACTCCGCCATTGAAGCCGGCAAATTGGAACTGAACCAAGTCCAGACAAATGTGGAAGAGCTGGTTGAAGCTGCCGTCCTCATGGTGGCCAAGCGCATCGACGACTGCGGACAGACGCTCAATGTTTCCGTCGAAGACGATCTGCCAGACATTCTGGTGGATCAGCTTCGCATCAAGCAGGTGCTGGTCAACTTGCTTAACAATGCCTCCAAATTTACTCCAGAAGGCGGATCGATTGCGGTGCGCACCTCCATGGGAGGCTACGCGAACCTAAACATCACGATCAAGGATTCAGGCAAGGGCATGGACGAGGAAGAAATTCAAATTGCTCTCGAGCGATTTGGCCGCGCGCGGGGTTCGTGCGGGCACGAAGGGACAGGCTTGGGACTTCCTCTCTCCCGAGAACTTATCATTGCGCATAACGGGCAGCTGAAGATCGAGAGCCGGCCCAACATCGGCACAACGGTGACTGTATCCCTGCCCATAAACGGACGGAGCGATAGCGTGGGAGACGGCGACAGCATTCCCAACTGAGATATTTGGCCTTATTGTCGGTCCGCAGATTTGCAGGACCCGACATCAACGTGAACCCCGCCCGATTAGCTCTCTATTACGCTGCCTATTTTGCCGTTGTTGGCGTGCTGCTGCCGTTCTGGCCGGTCTGGCTATCATCAAAGGGCCTGACACCGGTTGAAATCGGGATCGTCCTGGCCGCCGCACCCTTCGTGCGCGGCGCCACCAATCCTTTAATCGCCCAGTACGCGGACCGCCGCGGTATCCGACAGCCGTTGATGGTTGCCTTATCCGGCTTGGCCGCAGTCTCCTTTGCGTCCTATAGCCTGGCGGAATCATTCTGGCCGATCCTGTTGATCTCGGTGCTGTTCTTTATGTTCTGGTCATCGACCCAGCCTTTGGGTGAAAGCCTGACCATGCATATCGTCCGTCAAGAGGACGCTAATTACGGGCGCATTCGGTTGTGGGGCTCTATCACCTTTATCCTGACAGCGGTCCTCGGGGGCCGGGTTATCGAGCAAAACTCGCCATCAGCCATTTTTACTCTGTGTCTGGCCGGCATTGTCATCCTGTTTGGGGTATGTTTCATTCTTCCGCGCTCCCGAATGCAAAGTTCGACCGACGTCAGTTGGCCTCTGGTGCCCCTGCTGAAATCCAAACCTTTATTGCTAATGCTCGGCGCTGCGGCGTTGATTCAGAGCAGCCACGCCGTCGTCTACGGCTTTGGCACCATCCATTGGCAAAAAGCTGGTTATTCAGAGACTCTCATCGGGCTGTTTTGGGCCCTGGGCGTCATTGCTGAAATCATACTGTTCCAATACAGCAAACCGGTTCTCCGGCGCATCAGTCCAGCCGGATTGATCGCCGTTGGTGCGGCGGCCGGCATAATCCGCTGGACCATCACCGGCACGACGGATGCACTGTTCCCGCTGTTGATCGCGCAGGTGCTGCACGGCCTGACGTTCGGCGCGACTCATTTAGGCGCGGTTCACTACATCTCCGACAACGTACCGCCTGCTCTATCGGCAACAGCGCAGAGCCTGCTGTCGGCAGCAGTTATGGGGATCGCCATCGGCTCCGCGACGTTGGCGTCGGGCGTCCTTTACGAAGTGGCGTCCGGCCGGGCATTTTATGCCATGACGGTCCTGTCCGTGGTTGGCGGCATTTTGGCCGTTCTATTGATGCGCAGCGGGGATGCAGGCCTGAACGGAGACGTACGTTGATGTCTGGCGTCTCCCCGCCCCTTGGATTAACGTTCCCCCTATGAGCGACAACGCTTTTAAAATCGGTATATTCGCCGCTAATTGTTCCGGCGGCATCGCCTGCACCACTGTGCCCGAGCGGTGGGAGGCGAGCTGGGATAATAATCTGGCCATCGCCAAAATGGCGGATGAGGCCGGAATAGAATTCATGTTGCCCCTGGGCCGGTGGGCCGGCTATGGCGGAGAGACCGATCACAACGGCGTCTCCTTTGAGACCCTCACCTGGGCGTCTGGCATTCTGGCGGCCACGCAGCACACCATGGCTTTTTCCACGCTGCATGTTGCGTTGATCCATCCCGTCTTCGCCGCCAAGCAGATGGTCACCGCCGATCATATCGGCAAAGGCCGCTTCGGTCTAAACATCGTCTGCGGCTGGAACACCGACGAATTCGGCATGTTCGGTATCGAGATCAAGGATCACGACCGGCGCTACGAGTTGGGCGACGAATGGCTCCGCATTGTCAAACGCCTTTGGACCGAGAAAGAGCCGTTTGATTTCGACGGCGAGTTCTTCAAATTGGAAAACGTCCGGGCCGAACCGAAACCATATAGCCAGCCTTGGCCGACCATCATGAACGCCGGGCAGTCCGGCGCCGGTTTGGATTTCGCGATCCGTAATGCAGACTATTTATTTCGCGGCATTCAAACCGCGGAAAAAACCAAAAACGACATCGCTCAGATGCGGGCAGAAACGGCAAAGCTGGGCCGCAACGTGGGTGTCTTCACCAATGCCTATGTTGTCGTGCGCCCCACAAAGAAAGAAGCAGAGGAGTATCACCACTACTACGCCGTCGAAAACGCGGATGAAGGTGCGGTTGAGACGATTTATGTCGGCCGCGGCATCAAGGACAATCCGAACCTATCGGATGACGCCAAAGCCGCACTCTGGCGCCGCATCGCCGCCGGCAATAGCGCTTATCCGTTTATCGGCGATCCCGACGATGTTGCACAACAGATGAAGGAGCTTCACGACATCGGTTTCGGCGGCATCGCCATGGGCCTGGTGAACTACACGCGGGACTTCCCCTATTTTCGGGACGAGGTCTTGCCGCGATTGGAGCGGCTCGGCCTGCGCCACCCGTTTTCGCCAGTGGAAACAGCATGAACGAGATACTGGGTCACCGCGCCAAGATGGGTGTCATCATCCCGACCGTAAACACGGTCACCGAACCCGAATTTAACGCCATGAAGCCGCCGGGCGTCACGGTCCACTTCACGCGTATGCCGATCCACTTTCATCCCGAGGAAGATGACTACAGAGGCCTGATGGACGATCTGCAAATAAGATTAGACGAGTTCAACCTCTTCGGCGCGAACATCGTCGCCTACAATTGCACCGTCGGCTCCATGGCCTGCCCGCCCGACATGCTGATCAACAAGCTCGAAAATTCTACGGGGGCGGCGGGCGTAGCAACTGCCGGCTCTGTGGTCCTCGCGCTCAAGACCCTGGGCGCAGAGAAGATATCCATGGCGACCCCCTACCCCGATGCAGTCAATGAGCACGAAAAGGAATTCCTGGCGGGCCACGGGATCGACGTCCTCAAGATGGCCGGCATGGAATTTGGTATGCCGGAGCCAGAGCGCGGACGCATGTTCGCCCGCGTCCCACCGGACCAAGCGTTCGACCATGCGCTGTCGGTTGATCACCCGAACGCACAGGCGTTGTTTCTAAGCTGCGCGAATTTCCATACCGCGGGCATCGTTCAGCGCCTGGAAGACAAGATCGGCAAGCCTGTGGTCACCAGTAACATCTCTACGTTTTGGGCGGCGCTGCGCAAAGCCGGCATCACCGATCCGATTGAAGGGTATGGAACGCTGCTGCGGGAGCATTGAGACTGCGACCGGATTATCCTCCACCTGCGTTTAACAGGCGGAAAGATACTAAATGAAAAGCCTGGACACGTTCATCGCATTAAACCGCTTCGGCCTGGGCGCTGCCCCCGGCGAAGCCGATGCCGCCGACGCCGATCCTAGAGGCTGGATCACCGCGCAAATTGACGCAAAACAAATCGTTCCGGCATCCTTCGCCCGATTTCCGAGTTCCACCGACACCCTGACGAAGATTCATACCGCCCGGCTCGAGAGTCCGACGGCTCTGAGGAGCACGACCGGCGGACTGTACCGCGACGTGTTCATGGAAGAGATGATGGCCAGGGCGCAGCTTATGATCGGGACGAAACGGCCGTTCGCCGAGCGGATGGTGCTGTTTTGGTCCAATCATTTCACGGTATCCCGCACCAAGCGGATCATCGGTCCCGCCATTCCGGCCTATGAGCGGGAGGCCATTCGCCCCCATATCTTCGGCAAATTCGCGGACATGCTGAAAGCCGTCTCCGCCCATCCCTGCATGATCAGCTACTTGGACAATATGGCTTCGGCCGGCCCTAACTCTGCTGCAGGCAGAGGACGCATACGCAGAACCGGCAATCAGAATACCCTCAACGAAAATCTGGCCCGCGAGATATTGGAGCTCCACACACTCGGCGTAGACGGCGGTTACACCCAACAAGACGTGATCGAACTCGCCAAAGCCATCAGCGGTTGGAGCCATGGGGGCATGCGTTTCAAACGGTCGGCGGCGCCAATTGATCAGCAGCCGGTACAGGGCGGTTTTGAGTTCCGCCGAGGATTCCACGAACCGGGCCCGAAGACGGTGCTCGGCAAGACCTACGAGGAAAACGGCGTCGACGAGGGTCTCGTGATCCTCGACGACTTGGCCCGGCACCCGGCGGCGGCCAAATATATCGCCACCAAATTGGTCCGGCACTTCGTAAACGACAAACCGCCTGCCGGCGCTGTCGAGAAGATAGCCGGTGTATTCCGGAATACAGACGGAGACCTAGCGGCTGTATCGACGGCGCTGATCGATCTGGAGGAGGTTTGGGCGGACCCCTTGCCCAAGGTCAAATCCCACTACGAGCTTGTCATCGCCGCCAACCGCGCCGTGGGAAATGCGGCCGCTGAACGCGGCGACGTCTTGTTTCCCCTCCGCGAGCTGGGACAACTCCCCTTCTCCGCGTCATCACCCAAAGGTTGGGGGGATGGAGCCAAGGATTGGATCGCCCCGGAGGCTTTGATGCGCCGGATCGAATGGCTCAGACGCTTCTCCCGCAAGATAAAGACAACCACCTATCCCCAGCAGGTCCTGGACGACACGATCGGACCCGTGGCCGGCGACGAAACCCGGACCTGGGTCGAGCGCGCGCCCTCCGGTGACGCGGCCATCGCCATGGTCCTGGCCAGCCCGGAGTTTCAAAGGAGATGAAAATGCTCGACCGCCGAACATTTCTGGGCACCCTGGGCGCTGGACTCGCCGTCGCCGCAAACCCGCTCCCGGTCGCATTTGCCAATGCGCCTACGGAGAATCGGTTGGTGTTCGTGGTGCTGCGCGGCGGACTGGACGGTCTCCATGCGCTACCACCGTATGCGGACAAGAACTATCAAACGCTGCGGCCGACGCTGGCGATCGGCGTACCGGGCAGCGAGAACGGCGCCCTAGACCTGGATGGGCATTTCGGTCTGCATCCGGCGCTGAAAGACCTGCTGCCCTTTTACAAACGTGGCGAAATGATCGTCATACCAGCCTCGACAACGCGCTACCGCAACCGGTCACACTTTGACGGCCAGAACCTGTTGGAGAACGGCAGCGGCAAGCCATACGGTGCACCGGACGGATTTCTCAACCGAGCGCTAACCGGGTTAAAAGCCGGCGACGCCCGTCTCGGCTTGGCGCTCGGCCCCGCTGTGCCGTTGATCTTGCAGGGCGAAGCCGGCGTACAGGCTTGGGCCCGCTCCAAACTCCCCGCCGTCGACGAGGATTTTCTAGGCCGGCTTGCTCAAGTTTATAGGCGTGACCCGCTATTCGCCCGCGCCCTTGCCGATGCCCGCGGCAGCGCCAAGCCGGACATAAGCATGGATGACATGCAGGCTCCTCGCGGCGGCGACAGATTCAATCTCACAGCCAAAGCAGCCGCGCAATTGCTGGCCATGGACGATGGCCCGAGGGTAGCCGTGATGGAGATGCAGGGCTGGGACACCCACTTTGGCCAGGAGCGTAGGCTGAGCAACCTATTTACGGAACTAGGCCGTGGCATGGCCACGTTCCGCGACGAGATCGGCGGCGCCTGGGCTAAGACCACTGTCATCATCGTGTCCGAGTTCGGCCGCACCGTGTCGGAAAACGGCAGCCGGGGTACCGATCACGGCACCGGCGGCATCGCCTTCTTACTGGGCGGCGCGGTCAATGGCGGACACATTATCGGCGACTGGCCGGGCCTAACGGAAGCCGCACGATATGAAGGCCGGGACCTGAACCCGGTGAACGCCTATGAAGCCATTTTCAAAGCGGCCCTGATCAGCCAATTGGGCGTGTCCCATAGTTTCTTAGAAGACAAAGTCTTGCCCAACAGCGCCGCTATCGAGCCTTGGGACGGTCTGTTTAAAACCGTCTAGTTTCTGTTCCAGATTCTTTCGACCGGCAGCCAAACCATCCGCCCGTGAGCTTGCGGGGCTCCCCCGCCATTGGCAGAATGGGTGGATGACGCGTGAGGGAGGATGCACATGGACACGATGACGGACACAATCGCCCCGCCGGACGACACGATCCCGGTTCTGGATGTGGACCCGTTTGCCGAACCGTTCCTGGATGATCCTTACGAGGAACACGAGCGCATGCGTGAAGCCGGCCCGTTTTTCTGGCTGGGGCGCTACGGCATTTACGGCTCCGCCCGGCATGATGAATGCGCCGCCGTGATGAAGGATTTTCAGACCTTCTGTTCCTCCGCCGGTGTCGGCCTCGCCAACTTCAACAAGGAAAAACCCTTCCGCCCCAAAAGCCTGGTGCTGGAAACCGATCCGCCGGAACACACACGAGCCCGCGGCGTCATCGGCCGGGCGCTCGGACGGAAATCCATTTCCGTTCTTTATCAGAACTTCGAAGACTATGCTGACATCCTGCTCGATAAATTGGTCGACCAAGGAGAGATCGACGGCATGGCGGACCTGGCGGTCGATTATCCGCTCAAGGTGTTTCCAGACGCGGTCGGCCTGGCCGAAGAAGGCCGGGAAAACCTGCTGATCTATGGCAACATGCTGTTCAACGTGTTCGGCCCCGACAATTGGCTACGGCAAGAGAGCGTCAAAGACGCCGAGCCCGTCACCGCCTGGGTGATGGAGCACTGCAACCGTGACGCCATAGCACCCAGCGGCTTCGGCGATTTTATCTATCAGGGCGTCGAGGACGGCGAGATCAACGAGCAGGAAGCCGGCATGCTGGTTCGCTCGCTCCTTTCCGCCGGGGTGGACACCACCATCTCCGCCATCGGCAACGCGCTGCTGGCATTTGCGCAGCATCCCGATCAATGGGCGCTGCTGCACAGCGATCCCTCCCAGGCCAAATGGGCGTTCGAGGAATGCCTGCGCTATGAGTCCACTGTACAGACCTTCTACCGAACCACCGCCAAACCGGCCGAAGTCTCCGGCGTCAAAATGCCGGCGGACGAAAAAGTGGTGCTGTTCCTGGGCGCGGCAAACCGCGATCCGCGCAAGTGGGAAAACCCCGAAACCTTTGACATTACCCGCCGGCCCGAGGGCCACTTGTCTTTCGGCACCGGCATCCACCGTTGCGTCGGCAAGCAGGTCGCCCAGACCGAAGGCGAGATCATCCTCCGCAAACTGGCGGAGCGGGTGAAGGCCCTGGAACTGACTGGCGAACCCAAGCGGCGGCTCAACAACACCATCCGGGTGCTGGACTCCCTGCCCCTGCGGCTCGTGCCGGCGTAAGACAGCTCGCGTGGACCTTCTCTCAGCGTCTCTTCTCGTCGCCGTTTTTGCGACCTCGTATGTCAGCGGCGTGCTCAGCCTCGCTGGCGGGACCATTCTGATCGCCATCTTTGCTTGGATCCTGCCAGTGCCCGTCACCATGATGCTTCACGGCGTTACCCAAACGGCATCCAATGGGTCACGCGCCATCATCTATTGGCAGCATTTGAGATGGGATATCATGGGGCGTTATATGGCCGGCGCGGCCGTCTGTCTGGCCGTATTCGCTTGGCTGACATTTGTGCCAGACAAGACCCTGCTGTTTTTCCTGCTGGGCATCATGCCGTTCGTGAATTTTTTGGTGCCCAAAGGCTACGCGCTGGATATCGTCCGGCCCAGCAATTCCTACGTCTGCGGATTTATCAATTCGGCGACCCAACTGACCGCCGGCGTGTCCGGCCCACTGCTGGACATCTTCTTCGTCCGCACCAGTCTCACCCGATTTGAGATCCACGCCACCAAGGGGCTCACACAGACTCTGGGCCACATCATGAAGATCATCTATTTCGCGGTGATTCTGGGTTTCTACGAGGATGCGTTCGATCAACTACCTGCCTGGCTGTACATCGCGGTGATCCCTGTCGCCTATTTGGGAAATTTGGCGGCCCGGCAAGTCGTCCGGAAAATGAGCGATAGTTTCTTTAAAGGGCTCACTCAGTATTTCGCAATGGGCATGGGTGTAATATTCTTAATCAAAGCATTCTCGCTACTGCTCGAAAATCCATAAGGGGGAAATCATGTATGCTCGCATCAAACCGCCGTTTCGCGCCGACCATGTCGGCAGTCTTCTCCGTCCGCAGGAACTGGGCGAGGCCCGGGACAAATGGCGCAATGGCGACCTCTCCGCCGAAGCGCTGAAGGAGCTGGAGGACAAACACATTGCCGATGTCATCGCACTTCAAGAATCCACCGGCATCAAGGCCATCACCGACGGGGAGTTCCGCCGGGACTACTGGCACCTGGACTTCATCGCCGCGTTCGAGGGGATTGAGCTCAACTACGAGACCTACGGCCATGCCTTTTCCGGGGGCGGCACGGTGCCGACATTCAAAACCGTCGGCAAACTGGGCAACAACACCGGCTATATGCGGGAGCATTTCAGCTACGTGAACTCGCTGACCAAAGAGACGGCCAAGTTCTGCATCCCGGCGCCCGGCATGACGTATTTGCGGAGCGGCCGCGCGGGCATCAGCGAAGAAGCCTATCCTGATCTGGAGGAATTCTGGAACGATCTGATCGCCGCCTATTCCAACGAAGTGGCGGCGCTGTACGATTTGGGCTGCCGTTATCTACAGTTCGACGACACCAGCTTCGCCTACCTGTGCGACGAGGAGTTCCGCAAAGGCGTCTACGAGCGGGGCGACGATCCGGACGAGATGGTCGCCACCTTCGGTCAGGCCATTTCCCGCGCCGTCGCCGGCCGGCCAGACGACATGATGATCACCACCCATATGTGCCGGGGCAATTTCCAGAGCACCTGGATGGCCCAAGGCGGCTATGAGCCGGTGGCCGAGATCATGTTCGAGAACCTGGACGTCGATGGCTACTTCATGGAATACGATTCGGACCGGTCCGGTGGGTTCGAACCCTTGCGCTTCACCAAGCCCGACCAGGTGATCGTCGCCGGGATTGTCACGTCGAAGTTCCCCGAACTGGAACCCAAAGACGATCTGAAACGCCGTTTGGACGAGGCCGCTCAGTATGTCGATATGGACCGGCTGTGCCTGAGCCCACAATGCGGCTTTTCCAGCACCCACCACGGCAATAACCTGACCGTAGATGAACAGAAGAAAAAGTTGGAGCTGGTGGTGGAAACGGCGGAAGAGGTCTGGGGCAGCGCGTAGACGCCCGTATTTAGTCGGGACTGTCCTTGAAGAACACCCGGCGCTGCACCGGAAAGAACCTAAGATCATAACGCTCGGCGATTAAGCCCCAGAGACCCTGTGGCGCCTTCAGCATGATCACCACGGCGATCGCGCCCAGCAGCATCAGGTACCAACTGCCAAAGTCAGACAGCGGCTCCCGCAACAGGAAGAAGATGATGGTGCCGATGATCGGGCCCTCGATGGTGCCGATGCCGCCGATCACGACGATGAATATGACTGTTGTCGTCCAGTTGATATCAAACGCCGCCCCCGGCGTGATCCGAAGCTTGGTCATATAGATCAAGGCGCCGATGGCCGATGTGCCCACCGCGGCGGCGATATAGACCATCAATTTGGTGCGGAAATTATCGACGCCCAGACTTCGGGATGCCTCTTCTGAGTCCCGGATAGATGTCAGCGCCAATCCGTGGCGGGAGCGCAGCAGCCAATACACCCCGGCGACGATCACGACGACCACCGCCAGCGCCATCCAATAGACCGCCTGATCCCGGCCTGACCGGCTTTCGGATATCTCCTTGATAACGGAAATGGGCAGGCTCATACCCGATCCGCCGCCCAGTGATTTCACCTGAGCGAAACTCAAGAGAAACACCTCGGCGACCACCCAGGTACCAATGGCAAAATAGTGGCCGCGTAACCGAAACACCAGAAAGGCGACCGGCAGGGAAATGATCCCGCCGATGATGCCCGCCAAGGGCACAGTCCAAAGTGGTCCAATTCCCAAATGGACGGCCAGAATAAACAGCAGGTAGCCGCCCAAGCCCACAAACGCCTGTTGTCCCACAGAGACCAGCCCGCCATAGCCGGCCAGCAGGTTCCACATCTGCGCCAAGGCCAGGAAATAGAAAATCTCGACGAATAATCGCATTGAGGCGCGATCCAGCCACCACGGCCCGGCGATTAGCACGGCCAGCAGGATAATACCGGCGATAGCGCCGAAGCGGCTGAGCTTGGTCGAGCGCTGAACTGTGTATCTGGTCTCAGTCATCGCGCGTCCTCGGGAACAGGCCGTTCGGGCGGAACACCAGCACCACCAGGAAGGCCACGTGGCCGGCCAGAATCTGCCAGCCTGGATCGATCTTTGCGCCGATATTCTGAGCAACGGCCAGAATCACCCCACCCGCAAGCGTCCCCCAAATAGACCCGAGCCCGCCGATGATCACGGCTTCGAAGGCAAACAGCAGCCGCGACGGCCCGAGAGACGGATCAAAATTGCTGCGCACACCCAGAAACACGCCGGCGATGCCGACCAGGACCAACGACAGGGCCATGGACAAGGCAAAGATTTGCTTGTGGTTGATGCCCATAAGCTGCGCCGTGTTGGCGTCATCGGAGGTGGCGCGGAAGGCCCGGCCGATCTTGGTCCCGGTAAACAGCATCTGCACCAGCCAGATCATGGCGACCGCCACGATGAAAACTATCAGCGGAAACACACCGATTTCGAGGCCCTTGGCCAGTTCGATGCTCATGGTTTCCACTTCGCCCGCCTTGAGCCGTTGCGCGTCGGCGGAGAAGATTTCCAGCAGCAGGTTCTGCAGGATGATGGAGATACCAAAGGTGACCAGTAGCGGCGGCAAAAGATCATCACTGAGGGTGTAATTCAGAATGCCCCGCTGCAGCGCGTATCCGATGACAAACATGATCGGCAGGACAAAAAGCAGGCTAAAGAACGGGTTCATACCCAACGTCTCAATCACCACCATCGCCACGAAGGCAGAGAGCACGATCAAGTCGCCGTGGGCGATGTTAACCAGCCGCATGACGCCGAAGATGATCGCCAGACCTGCCGCGAACATGGCATAGAGTCCGCCCGTCAAAACGCCGTTGATGATGGTGTTGGCCCACTCAATCATGATCAATGCCCAAAATACGCCCCGGCGATCTGCTCCCGGGTCAGCTCGCCCGGCGCGCCGGTCAGCGACACCCGGCCTTCCTGGAAACAATACACCCGGTCAGCCACCTGCAGGGCCTGATTAATATCCTGCTCGACCACAATCAGCGAGACGCCGTCCTGTTTGATCGCCGGCAGGCTGGCGTAAATACCCTTGATGATCATCGGCGCGAGGCCGAGGGAGAGTTCGTCAAATAGCAACACGTTAGGATTGGACATCAGCGCCCGGCCGATGGCCGTCATCTGTTGCTCGCCGCCGCTGAGCGCCGTGCCGGGCACGTCTTTCCGCTGCTTCAGCGCCGGAAACAGTTCATAAATCCGCTCCAATGTCCAACTGCCGGGCCGGCCCAGATAAGCCCCCATCTGCAGGTTCTCTTCCACGCTGAGGCTCGGAAACAAGCGCCGGCCTTCGGGCACCATCGCGAGGCCGAGTCCGACGATATCGGCGGCTGCTTTACCGGCGATGGAGTTACTTTGATAGGCGAGGTTTTCGGAGGTCGAGGAAACCAAACCGGTCAGCGCGCGGAGGAACGTGGACTTCCCTGCCCCGTTCGCGCCGATGATGGCGACAGTCTCCCCGTCATTCAAATTAAAGTCGATCCCGAACAGCGCCTGGAAATCGCCGTAAAATGCATCGAGGTTTTTGACGTCCAGCAGGCTCATTCGACGTCGATCCCCATATAGATTTCCTGCACGGCCGGGCTGTTGAATACGGTTTGCGGCTCGCCATCGTCCAGCTTCTTGCCGAAGTTGATAACAACGAGGCGCTGCACCACTGACATCAGCGCGTGTACAATATGTTCGATCCAGATGATGGAGATGCCTTTGGCGTGAATGTTCTTGATGGTCTCGATCAGATCGGCGACCTCATGTTCGGTCAAGCCACCGGCGATTTCATCGAGCATCAACAGCTTCGGATTAGTGGCCAGCGCACGGGCCATCTCCAGCCGCTTGCGTTCCAGTAGCGTCAGCGATCCCGCCAGGACATTGGCCTTGTCCCGCAAGCCCGTGAGCTCCAGGATTTCTACACACGGGTCGTAGGAGTCAGCCTCGCTATGCGCCCCGCCGAAGGCCGCGCCCACCAGCAGATTCTCAAACACCGTCATGCCGCCGAACGGATGCGGAATCTGATAAGAACGGCCCATGCCAGCCCGGCAGCGTTCATGGGCTGGCATGCCGGTCACGTCCGCGCCATTGAAGGTGATAGTCCCAGTGTCCGGGCTGAGCCCACCAGTAATCAAATTGAACAGCGTACTTTTGCCCGCGCCATTGGGCCCGATGATCCCTAGGGCTTCGCCCTCCGACAGCTCCAAAGAAAACTGATCGGTCACCAGAAGCGAGCCGAAGCTCTTCGACAGGGTATCGATGCGGAGGATGACGGACATCGGTTCCTAGTACGGTCTATTGCGCTATCATCCTGTTATAGAAACGGTAAGCGCGTCGGAAAAGACGCTTACCGCTCCAAATAACAGACTGTCGTCGATTAGCCGAGAGGCTTGAGATCGCCGCCGAGCGGGATGTTCTTCGCCTGAGCGTTGTCAACGATGACAAGATCGTACTTGAACTTGCCGCCCTGAGCTTTCCATTGGCCACCGACCAATGGCGTCCGGCAGGCATTCTTCACCGGATTACGGCGATCGCCGAACTTCCAGGAAATCGGGCCAACGATCGATTCGTAGTTGGTGTTCTCGATCGCATTCAAGATGGCTTCCGGATCGCCCGGATCACCGCAACGCTTCAGCACGTCAATCGCAACCTCGATATTAGCGTGCTTAAAGCCAAGAGGCTGAGTCCACTGACGGCCCGTCGTTGCCGTATAGGCAGCGGCGAAGTCCTTGGAGGACTGACCGGTCAGGTTGGATTTGAACGGATGTGACGGAGACCACCACACCTCGGTCGTCAGGCCATTACCGTGATCACCCAGTGCTTCGATGGCCGGCGGGAACAACAGCGCCTTGGCGATGGTGGCAGCCTTCAATTGGCGGGTCAGACCCTGCTGCGCCGCTTGGGTCCAGAACGTGGAGAAATCGGGCGGCGTGGCGATGCCGGTCAGGATTTCAGAATCGGCGGACTTGAAGGTGTTGATCTGCGCTGTGAAGTCGGACGTGCCCGGCTGGAACAACGGCGGCTGGTTATAGGTGAAGCCGGCGCCTTCCATCGGCGGGCGGAAGCCGCGCTTCGGATCGCCGCCGACAGCGCCATCGGCGTCGTTGACCATGATGCTGGCGATCTTCTTGTTGGTGCCGAGTTGGTTCCACATGCTCATGAAAACACCGAGCATGTCGTCGATGCCCCAGAAGAAGTGATAGGTCCACTTAAAGCCCTTCTGCGGCGTGGCGCCACGGCCAAAGTAAACGATCTGCCACGGGGTGTCGGCGGTCACGCACGGCACTTCGTTAGCTTCGCATTGATCGGAGACGGGGTTCACGGTGTCGCCCGAGGACGAACCGATCATGAGGTTGACCTCGTCCTTGAGGATCAGCTGAGAGGCAACCTCGGCGGCCCGGTTCGGGTTGGACTGGGAATCTCGGGCCAGAATTTCGACCGGATAGGTCTTCTTGCCGATCTTGATGCCCTTAGCCAGGACCTTGTTGACGTCATTCAGGACGAAACGGTCGGCTTCACCAAACGGCGCGAGCGGACCCGTCTGTGGACTGACAAAGCCGATTTTCACCGGCTTGTTCTGTGCATGCACCGCGGGCGACGGCAATGTGGTCGCCGCGGCCACGGCGGCTGCGCCGGTGGTGTATTTCAGGAACATACGCCGGTTAAAGGCGTTGATCGCTTTCTGGTCGGTTTTTTTGGACATATGAAAAGCTCCCTATTAAGAAAAATGTTTTGTATTCAATACGTTGAATACGAGTTTAGATGATGATGGTATTCGGTTCCAGACCCAACCTGATACGGCCATAGACCTCTGCGCTGGGCTCAAGACTAAGCAATCCATGCATATTGACGGCATGCATGTCCCGAGCAATTTGCTGCATGGGATTGCGTAACGACAGGCCGGCACCACCACTCGAAATGAACAGTTTGTCGGCGCCTTCCATAATCAACCGCACACCATGAGAACAGTCCATCCGCATGCGTCCCCGCATCAGCATGGACATGGCCTCGTTCTTTTTGGCGAGTTCGTCGATATCGTCGGCTGCCCGGTACAACAGCAACTCACCTGCATCAATGGTCGAGGCACCCAAGGCATAGGTAATATGGGTCGAGGACCATTCGGTCTGTTTGTGCTCTGTGTAGGCTACCATCTTGCCGTCGATATTCTGTGCAAACTGCTTAACCGCAGCACGGCCCATACCGACTGCCCCACCGCAGAGCGCCAGCGCCAACACCGGCACCGCCTCACCCTGGTGTACCCAGCCGAGATCTCCGGACGTCAGACCCGGCGTATCCCGGTTGAGCAATCCCATAAGAGAGAGATAACGATGCGCAGGGATTTGCAAATCCTTGACGACCAACGAACAGCTGCCTGTACCTTGCAGACCCGCTACGTACCAATCGTCTTTGATTTCAACCTCGCTGGTTGGCACCAGGAGGTCAGCAATATCAATCACCTCGCCTTTTTCATCGACAACCTCGGCGCCCAGCAACAGCCATTCGGACAATTGGCTGCCGGACCCAAATGGCCAGAAACCATTCAGCACATATGTGCCGTCCGCCTGTTTGACCGCCTTACCACGCGGACCGATAACAGCGGCAACCATAGTATCGGGTTCCTTGCCGTACACCTCGTCTTGGGCTTCGGCAGGGAAATGAGACAAGAGCCAGCTGTGAGCATGGGCGACGCCCAATACCCAAGCAGTCGAAGTGCAACCCTCGGCAATTGCGGCAACAACATCCAGATGGGCCCGCATGGATAATTCGTGTCCACCGTTCCGGCTTGACTAGATAACGCGAAGCAGCCCCTCTTCTGCGAGTCGGGCCAAGTTCGCATCCGGAACCCGGCGGTTCTTTTCAGTTTCAGCGGCAATGGATTTAAAGTCTTCCGCCGCATTGCGCGCGCGTTCGGTTAAAGCCGCCACGGTTTGATCAAAATCTAGAACTGAATCGGGCATCTTACGCCTCCTGTGTGATCGCTCTCCAAATTCAAATGCCGTTAGCCGGCAATTCAATTTGATATGAACCATATTCATTTCTGAATTAGGTTCAAGTCTTGAATTCAATTCATGTTATGAATTATCTTCGAACCAATTAAGTAGTCTTAATAACTAAGGTCCACACTCATGGACACCATTCTCGTAGACGAACCGATTGCCGAAAGCAGGGCTGAACGCCGGCGGCGGCGCAACAAACAGGCGCTCATCGAAGCCGCCTACGCGGTCATTTCATCCAAGGGGATCGACGCGGCAACCATCCAGGAAATTGCCGGTGAAGCGGATGTGGGCCTGGGGACGATCTACA
>Ga0255767_1000433_pt1 | contig 37840 bp, 41 predicted proteins | sample 071ome_24_FD_179967 | JGI IMG/M metagenome (GOLD analysis project Ga0255767, IMG submission 179967) | Coastal salt marsh microbial communities from the Groves Creek Marsh, Skidaway Island, Georgia - 071402CT metaG (version 2) | ecosystem: Environmental > Aquatic > Marine > Intertidal zone > Salt...
TTATCGCGTGGTGGCACCCCGTGCCCGGTTCGCGCACGGCGCGTGCGCTGGGTGGCGTGGTCATCCTGCTGGCGGTTGCCGGGGCCGCGTGGGCGGCGCTGATCGCCCTCGCACCCAGGGTGGACGTGGTGGTGGTGCGCACGGGGGTGCGGGATGCCCCGCTGGGTGGTGAGTGGGCGATTGGTGTCCTGCCCCCGGCGTGGGCATGCCTGGCCGCCGCCGCGCTGGCGGGCATGGCGGGGATCCTCCTCATGGTGCCGTCACGCCGCACCGGCGGTGCGGGGCACGGCGACCCCTAGGGGGTTGGCGCAGGCGCAGGGGCCGGAGCAGGCGCAGGGGCCGGAGCAGGCGCAGGGGCCGGATCAGGCGCAGGGGCCGGATCAGGCGCAGGGGCCGGATCAGGCGCAGGGGCCGGATCAGGCGCAGGGGCCGGCGCAGGCGCAGGGGCCGGCGCGGGAGCAGGTGCAGGAGCAGGCGCCGGTGCCGTGGGCGCAGGGGGCGCCGTGGGCGCGGTCGGCGTCGTGGTGCCGGGCGCGGTCGTCGTGGTGCCGGGCTTTGTCTTCGTGGTCGTATCCGCGGTGCTGGTGCTCTTCGCCGAGCTCACCACGTACGAGCCGGCCGATTCGGTGAAGTCGGATGAGAACGCCGACCACTCGACGGCGTTCTTGGGCAGCGGCCAGTTGATGTTGTCGTCCTTCGCCGTGACCGTGCGCATGAAGTCGCCCCAGATGCGCGCCGGGAACGTGCCGCCGGCCACGGTGATGCCGTGCACGCTGGTCATGCTGCGCCGCACCCCGTCGTCATTCGGGTAGCCCACCCACACGGCGCACACGTACTTGGGCGTGTAGCCGACGAACCATGCGTCGGTGTAGTCGTCCGTCGTGCCGGTCTTGCCGGCCACGGCCCCGCCGATGTTGGCCGCGGTGCCGGTGCCGCCCGTCACGTTGCTGCGCAGGATGCGCGTGACCTCATATGCCACCCCGTCGGGGAACACGCGGGTGCGCTTCGGCTTCGCCAGGTCGCCCTTGGGGATGCCCTCGCCCAGGTCGGTCATCGCGACCGGCTTCACGCGGTACCCGCCGTTGGCCAGCGGCGCGTAGGCCGCGGCCATCTCGAGCGGCGTCACCTCGCCGGATCCGAGCCCGATGGACGGCACCACCGGCAACGTGCTCTCCACGCCCATCCGCCGCGCCATGTTGACCACGCGGTCGGGCCCCACGTCGAGCGTCATCTGGATGTACACCGAGTTGTCTGACGACAGTGTGGCCCGCGCGATGGGAGTGGCCCCGCGGTAGGACTTGGAATACGTGGCCACCTCGATCGGTCCCCACTTCGGGTCGTCGATGTCGATGGGCTTGCTGTCGTAGATGGTCGAGTACGGGTTGATGCCGTCGGCGATCGCCCGTGTGAGCACGAAGGTCTTGAAGGTGGAGCCGGGCTGGCGGCGCGCCTGGGCGGCGTAATTGAACTGGCTGTCCTTGCCGTACTCGGTGCTGGTTGCCATGGCGCGGATGTACCCGGTCCGGGCATCCAGCAGCACCACTGCCGCCGCGGGGTCACCGGGCCGCCCGAGGTTGCCGGCGATGGCCCGCTCGGCGGCACGCTGCAGCTTCGGGTCGATGGTGGTGCGCACCTTGAGGCCGCCCTGCTGCACGCGCTCGTCGCCGTACTCGTCAATCAGTTCCTGACGCACGTAGTCGAAGAAGTAGCCCTCCCTCTTGCGCTCGTACGTACGGCCGCGCTTCAGCTGGAGGTCCGACGCCTTGGCCTCGTCGGCCTCGGCCTGCGTGATGTACCCCTGGTTGGCCATCTCCTGCAGCACGGTGTTGCGGCGCGCCCGTGCGTCGTTGGGGTTCACGAACGGGTTGTAGGCGGAAGGTGCCTGGGGCAGGCCCGCGAGGAGCGCCGCCTGGGGGAGGCTGATCGCCCACACGGGCTTGTCGAAGTACGTGAGCGATGCCGCCTGCACCCCAACGGCGTTCTGTCCGTAGAAGACGCCGTTCAGGTACTTGGCGAGGATCTGCTCCTTGGTGAAGCGCTGCTCCACCTCCTGCGCGAGGTGGGCTTCCTTGATCTTCTGCGGGATGTCACGCGGTGCGTCGGGGTCGTAGAGGTTCTTCACCAACTGCATGGTGATGGTGCTGCCACCCTGCCGCAGCCCGTCGTTGCTGAGCGCATTCCGCGCTGCCGCACCCACCACGCGCACCCAGTCGACCCCGTCATGCTCGTAGAACCGCTTGTCCTCGATGGCGATGGTGGCCTCGCGCAGGGAGATGGGCATGCGCGACAGGGGCAGCTCGGTGCGGTTGGTGACGCCGGCGATGTACCCGAGCAGCTTGCCGTTGCGGTCATAGATCCGCGTGTTCTGGCCGAGCCCCACGGGCTGGAGGTCGTCGATCTCGGGGAGGTCGTTCACCACCCGCTGATAGCCGGTGGCAAAGCCGACCCCCAGCACGGTGCCCAGCACGATCAGCGCCATCAGGATCACCCTGCCGGCGCCGATGCGCCCATGGCGCGCGCGGCCCTCGCGGCGTCGACGCATGCGGTCGATCTTCATCGTGCCCCGCCCGCGACGGGCCGGATGTCCCAGGCCACGCGGCCCGTGCGGTAGTCGAGCAGGCCGATCACCTGCAGCGGCCCGCCATTCACGCGTCCGGTGACCACCCAGTTGAGCTCATCGTCCACCTGCACCGCGCGCCGTGCCGGCAACGGCCCGGTGCCGCCCGTGGGCACCGGGACGGTCCAGTCATCGGGGATCGCCCGCAGCGATACGTCCGAGGCCACGGCCGGTGCGCCGGCCCATGCCTGAGAGGCCTGCTGCCAGGCGGCATCGGCGGTCCCGAGGCGTGGATTGCGCGATGCAACCGCGGCCTCCCACAGGAACCCCCAGCCCGCGGCGGGGTTGGCCAGGTAGTCGGACGCCGGCCGCTCGGCGTAGGCGGTGGCCGCGAAGGACGGTGCCCAGAATGCGACGATGGCGCCGCCCGTGATCATGGCGGCGACGGCGGGCCCGGGAATGCGGCGGGTGCGTGGGGCGTCGTGGGTCGTCATTGCGGCAGGCGCGGGCACGGCTGCCGAGTATAGGAGCGCCCCCGCACCGGACCGTTCGCGCCGGTTGCCGCTTACCCTGCACGGCCATGACGGCCATGCCCACTCGCGCGGTGACCCTGGATGCCTTCGGCACGCTCATCGCCATGGATCCCCCCGCGCCCCTGCTGAGCGCGGCGCTCGCCGACGGCGGCTACGCGATTCCCGCGGATGTGGTCGAGGACGCCCTGCGCCGGGAGATCGCCCACTACCGGGCGCGCATGCACATCGGGGCAGATGCGGCAGGCGTGGAGGAACTTCGGGCCGAGTGCGGTGCCGTGCTGGCAGACGCGCTCGGGCCGGCGGGCCCCGAGCCGGCCACCGCCACGCAGATGCTGCTGCGGTCGCTGCGCTTCCGGCTGCACCACGACGTACCGGGCCTGCTGGATGCGCTGGAGGCCCGGGGGGTGCGCATGGCGGTGGTGAGCAACTGGGACGCCGCGCTCGCGGGCCACCTGCACCGCCTGGGTGTGGCTGACCGCCTTGCCGTCGTGCTGGCGAGCGCCGCGGTGGGCGCCGCCAAGCCGGACCCGGAGATATTCCTGCAGGCAGCCCGGGCAATGGACGTGGACCCGGCCGCGGTGCTGCACGTCGGCGACCGGCGCCGCGAGGACTACGAGGGCGCGCGCGCGGCCGGCATGCGGGCCGTGCTGCTGGACCGCACGGGTACGCTGCGCGGCCCCGATGTCGTCCACTCCCTCGATCAGGTGGCGACGGGCATCACCCCATGACCCCCACGCGCACCACCTACCTCCTCGGCGCCGTCGTCGTCGCGACGATGGCCGCCATGTACCTGCTGGCCTTCGTGCTGGGCGCCGAGCCCCTGCCGCTGGCAGCGGTGTTCGCGGTCGCGGTGTTCGCCGCATTCGGCGCCGTGATCACGCTGCGTACCTCACTGCCGGTGCCGCGCCCCCGTGTGCGTGAGGTCGTGGTGGCGCTGGGGGCCACGTCGATCACCCTGTTCATGGCACGCGAGATGGAGATACCCCAGCTGGTGGCTGCGGCGTTCGTGGCCACCAGCCTGGGCGTGATGGCGCTGCCGGGCGGACCACTTGATGTCATCGCCGCGGGCGCCGGGTACGCGGGTTCGTTCGTGGGCCTCCTGACGCCGGCGATCACCCTGTCCTGGTACTGGGTGCTGGTGGCGGGCGGCCTGGCGGGCCTGCTGTGGACCCTCATCGGTCCGGCCGTGATGGATGGCGTGGGCGGACGCATGGGCGTCGTGGGCTTCATGGCATCGTCGGCCATCTACGCGGTGGCCTCCCTCACTGGCGAGGAGCACAACGCCGTGCTTCTGCCCGCCGTCAACGGCATGGCGCATGCCGCGGTGATCCCGATTGGTGCGTTCGCCGCGCTCATCACATGGACGCTCATGAACCGGGCGGCGTGGGGCTTCAACCTGGCCTCGGGGCTCCCGTCGCTGGTCGTCTGCGGTGTGGTGGCGATGGCGGACATGGGCGCCACCGGCACCGTGCTGGCCACGGCGTGGTTCGGGGGGACCTTCGTGGGCGGCACCTCACTGCGGCGCCTGCCCTCGGCGGCATGGCTGGGCTTCGCGGGTGCCCTCTATGGTGCCTTCATGCTGCACTTCGAGGGCCCCCTGCAGGGACACGTGGGGGTCATCGGCGTCACCGGCACGATCTCGTGCCTGGCCGTCATCGCGGTGGAGCGCCTGATCCGGCCCGATGCCCTGCCGGCCCTGCTGCCCGCGCGTCTATCGGGCCAGTCGGGTGTGCCGTAGTAGGGTGGCGAGCCCCTGCTCGAGTTCGGCGGCGCACATGGTGCCGTCGGCCTGCTGGCACTGCCGCAGCCTCCGGCCGATGAGATGCAGGCCCACCTGATCGAGGGCCGCGGTGACGGCTGCCAGTTGCACGAGTACGTCGTCGCAGGGCGCGTCCTCGTCCAGCATGCGCTGCACCCCGCGCAACTGTCCCTCCGCGCGCCGCAGCCGCTTCATGATCTGCTCGTGGGTGGGTGGCCCTGACGCCGTGGTGGCCATGGCGGCTAGTGCGCCCCGCAGCCGCATCCGCCGCCGTGCGCATGGCCGCCCGATGACGGCACCGCCGCCCCGGCCGCGACCTGGCTGGCGGACCGGCAGGCAACGAACCCCGTGATGCGCTGATCGGCAGGGGTGCCGCACGACGGGCACGGCCGGTCCTCGTCGCGCAGGAACCCCTGCCGGAATACTTCGAAGTCGTGCCCGCAGCCCGGGCACCGGAGGTCGTAGGTGGGCACCGGTCAGCTCAGGCCGAGGGCCTGCTCGATGCCCACGCGCGGCATGGCGCCCACGGCGTTCCGCACCAGCTGCCCGTCCTGGAACAGGCCGATGAACGGGATGCCCTGGATGCCGTAGGCCTGGGCGATGGCCGGGGCCTCGTCCACGTTCAGCTTGCCCACCACGATGTCCTCGCGGGCACCCGCGATCTCCTCGATGACCGGTGCGATCATGCGGCATGGGCCGCACCAGGGCGCCCAGAAATCCACCAGGACCGGCTTCTCGCTCTCCAGCACCAGCCCCTGAAAGGTGTCCGCGGTGATGTCGATGACGTCCGCCATGCTGTCGTCTCCTCAGTCAGCGGACGCGCTCGCGCCCGCGTGGTCCGTGGCCCCGGCCGTGCCGGCCTCCAGCCACCTCTCGGCGTCGATCGCCGCCATGCAGCCGCTGCCTGCGGCGGTCACGGCCTGGCGGTAGACGGTGTCCTGGACGTCCCCGCATGCGAAGACGCCCTCGATGTTCGTGTAGGTGCTGCCATCGGCAGTGCGCAGGTAGCCGTCGGCGTCCATCTCGAGCAGCCCCTCGAACAGTGCCGTGTTGGGCTGGTGGCCGATCGCCACGAACATCGCGGCGGCTGGGATGACCTCCTCCGCACCCGACTCCACGTTGCGCACGCGCACCCCGGTGACCACCTGATCGCCCTCGACGTCCTCCACCACGGAGTCCCACCGCACGGTGATCTTCGGGTTCTCGAGCACCCGCGTGGCCATGATGGCCGACGCCCGGAACTCATCGCGCCGGTGCACGATGGTGACGCTCTCGCACATCCGCGTGAGGAACAGGGCCTCCTCCATGGCGGTGTCGCCGCCGCCCACGACCACGACGGGCTTGTCCTTGAAGAAGAAGCCGTCGCAGGTGGCGCAGGCGCTGACGCCGCGGCCCATCATCCGCTGCTCCCCTTCGATCCCCAGCCACTTGGCCGATGCACCCGTGGAGACGATGACCGCCGCGCCCTGGTGCTCGTCGTCGCCCACCCACACGCGGAACGGTCGTGCGGAGAAGTCCACCCGGCTCACGTCGGCGGTGATGAAGCGCGTGCCGAAGCGCTCTGCCTGGCGACGGAAGAGCTGCATCATCTCCGGGCCCTCGACGCCCTCCGGGAAGCCCGGGTAGTTCTCGACGTCGGTCGTGATCATCAACTGCCCGCCGGCGCCGTAGCCCTCGATGACCAGGGGCTCGAGCCCCGCGCGCGCCGCGTAGATGGCCGCGGTCAGTCCTGCCGGGCCGCTGCCGATGATGATGACCTCGTTCACGTCCCCCACCGATACCCCCCTCCGGTATACGGCGAGAGACTATCAGGAACGGCTGATGGTGAAGACGAGCCTGTTACCGGCGCCCCAGGGCCTTCGCCCGGCGGCCCAGTAGGTGCGCTTCTCATCCGCCTGCGTGCGCTGGATCAGCCGGCCGTCCTCGAGGGTCACGAGGCCCCACGCCAGCAGCACGCCGATCACCACGCCCTCGGCCGTCCCCCCGCGGCCGAGCACCGCGACGAGGAACAGCATGGTCGCGAAGGCCGAGATGAACAGCAGCACGCCGCTGAGCGCGGCGAACCTGCGCCAGTCCGACGGGGCGGCCGCGAGCATGCGTCCTCCCTCGGCGGGTTGGGCATCGGGGAGCCGGAGCGATGGCAGCCCGCCTTTGCGCAGCCACACGCGCAGCAGGGGGAAGAACACCAGGCCGGTCAGTCCGGTGATGCCCACGAGGGCGCCCAGCCAGGTCCAGGTCCAGCCGTCCTCCGAGGTGGCCTCGAGCACCACGGAGACCACCATGAGCAGCAGCGCCACCACGATGATCTCCACCGAGTACATGCGGGCGAGGCGGGCGTAATCCCACAGCAGGTCGCGCGCGCCGATGCGCACCTGGACGGGCTTCTGGCGCCTCTTCCTGGCCACGGCGGGGAAGGCTAGCCCGCCGGGGTATACCGTGGGGCGGTGAAGGAGACCCTGCTCCCCGCGCGCCTCCGCGCGATCCGTGCCCGCCTGCGGGCGAGCCCGCGGTGGCGCTGGATGGCCATGACCGTCGTGGCGGGCGGGATGATGCTGTCGGTGCTGAACATCAGCATCGTCAACATCGCGCTGCCGGACATCTCGCGGGACTTCGACGCCAGCGTGTCGGGGGCGGGATGGGTGGTCACAGGGTTCCTGGTGACCCAGGCGGTGCTGCTCCCGATCGCCGGACGTGCGGGGGACCTCTACGGACGCCGCCGCATCTTCGTGCTGGGCGTGCTGGTGATGGTCGTCGCCTCGGCGCTGTGCGCGATCGCGTGGGACGAGCCGTCGCTCGTGGTGTTCCGCATCCTCCAGGGGGTGGGCGCGTCGGCCATGGCCCCCACGGCCTACGCCTACACCGCCATCCTGTTCCCGCCCCGCCAGCGGGGCCTTGCCATCGGCATCCTCACGGCCATCATCACGGTGGCCCCTGTGGTCTCGCTGAACATCGCGGGCGTGCTGGTGGGGATCTGGGGATGGCGCAGCGTGTTCTGGTTCACGCCGGTCGTGGGCGCATTCGTCCTGGCGGGGGCGGCACTGGTGATGCACCGCCGCCCCCCGGGGCCGCCGCGCCCCTTCGACCTGCTGGGCGCGGCCCTTGCGGCCCTGGGGCTGTTCCCGATCCTCACCGCGCTGACGGGAGCGGCCTCCTGGGGATGGGCATCACCCCGCACCCTCGGCCTGCTGGCGGCGGGTGCCGCGGGCCTGCTGCTGTTCGCCTGGCGGGAGTCGCGCGCGGCGGACCCCATGCTCGACCTGGGCCTGTTCCGCCTGCGCACCGTGAGCAACCCCAACATCGCGGGCTTCTGCGTAGGGGCTGCCATGTTCGGCACCCTGCTCCTGCTGCCGTTCTACTTCACGGCCGTGCTGGGGTACAGCGCCCTCACCCTGTCGCTGGCCATCACGCCGATCGCGCTGTCGTTCATGATCGGCTCCCCCACGTCGGGGCGCCTGCTCACGCGCGTGGGGAGCGACCGGATGATGCGCGTGGCGGTGTGCACCGCCATCACGGGCGCGGTGATCCTGGCGGCCGGGTTCGGTGCGCAGTCCTACGGCATGGTCGTACCGGGCATGGTGGTGATGGCGCTCGGGCTCGCGGCGTCCACGGCGCCGATCACCAGCACGGTGATCCACGAGGTGCCCGAGGACCGCCTGGGCGTGGCGTCCTCGCTTCCGAACGTGTCGCGCTATGCCGGGGGCGCGCTGGGCGGGGCACTCCTCAGCACCGTTCTGGCCATGTCGGTCCCGGTTGCCGTGACGGCGCAGGACGGCCTGGTGGCCGAGCCCTTCCGGGAGCAGGTGGCCACCGGGATGCGCAATGCGCTGCTGGTGGCGGCGGGGATCCTGGTGCTGGGGGCCATCGCGGCATTCCGCTCGCCGCGGGTGATCGGGCCGGGCGCCACCATCGTCGCGCAGGTGCAGGGCACCGGTGGGCGCTCGCGATGACGCGCGGCTCGTACCTGGCGCTGATCGCGCTCCTGGTGTTCACCATGGGCACCAGCATCATCACCCCGCTCATCCCGCTCTACCAGCAGGAGTACGCGCTCTCGAACGGCGTGCTGATGCTGCTGTTCGCCACCTACACCGCCACGGTGGTGCCCACGATGCTGCTCGCGGGGAACGCCTCCGACCGTCTGGGGCGCAAGCGCCTGGCCATCCCCGCGATGCTCGTGATGACCAGCGCGTCGCTGGTGTTCTCGTTCACCGATGCGGTGCCGCTGCTGTTCGTGGGCCGGGTGCTGCAGGGCCTCGCGATCGGCATGTACCTGGGCGTGGGCACGGCGTTCGTCATCGATCACGCCCTCCCGGGTGCGAAGGCGCTCGCATCGATGACCGCCGGTGCGGCGTTCCGCATCGGCTTCGGCCTCGGTCCGCTGTTCGCCGGCATCGTGGCCCAGTACTGGGGCAATCCCCTGCACCGGCCGTTCGAGATCCACGTGGTGCTGATGATGGTGGGGCTGGCCTGCGTGCTGGTGGCGCGTGAGACCGTGCGCCGCCGCCCGTACCGGTTCGAGATGCGCGTGGGGATGCCCCCGGGCCAGGGCATCGGATTCGCCGGGTTCATCGGCCCCGCAGCATTCACGATGTCCTTCATGGAGGGCACGGTGCTCTCGCTCGTGCCGCTCTTCCTCTACAACACCCTGGGCGCCACGAACGTGGCGATCGCCGGGTTGTGCGGGTTCCTGGTGCTGGGCCTCGGGGGGATGACGCCCATCGTCACCCGCAACGTCGACCCGCGCCGCGCCGTGATGATCGGGGTGGTCATCTCGGCGCTCGTCACCTGGCTCATCGCCGGCGCGGCGTTCGTGGGCAGCGCCGCGATGGTCGTGGCCGCCGCCGGCATCCTCGGCTTCGTGAACGGCATGATCCTGCAGGGCGGCACGGTGATCTGCGGCACCATCGTGCCGCTGGAGGAGCGCGGAAAGCTGATGTCGGCCCTGTACATGTGCGCGTATGCCGGCACGGTTCCCACGGTGGGCCTCGGGTACCTGTCGCAGGCGGTCGGTCTGACCAATGCGCTGATCGTGTTCAGCTGCATTGCCTGCGTGCTGGCGGCATGGATCGTGCTGGTGGGTCGTCGCCTGTTCCCCCGGGTCATCCCCTATGTCGAGCGCGTCACGATAGGTTCCCCGGCCTCATGAGTGATCAGGTCGCATCGATACTGAAGGGCTGGGGCGAGCCGGCCTACCGCCTGCGCCAGGTGGAGGACGCCCGACGCGCGGGTGCGCGCGAATGGGCCGAGGTGACGACCCTGCCCCTGTCGTTGCGCGAGCGGCTGGAGGAGGTCGTGCCCCTCTGGAGCGTGGTGCCCGACGCCATGGCCGAGAGCCGCGACGGAACGCTGAAGTGGCGCCTGCGCACCGCCGATGGGCTGGCCATCGAGAGCGTGCTCATCGCCCATGCACGCGGCCGCCGCACGCTGTGCGTGTCCAGCCAGGCCGGGTGCGCGCTGGGCTGCCGCTTCTGCGCCACCGGTGCCATGGGCCCGGGCCGTGATCTCACCGCCCGCGAGATCGCCGACCAGGCACTGCTGGCCGCCGCGGTGGCCCGGGAGGCGGAGGCCCGGCTGGGCAACATCGTGTTCATGGGGATGGGCGAGCCCCTGCAGAACACCGGTGCGGTGTTCGATGCCATCCGCGAGATCCACGCGCCGACGGGCCTGGGCCTCTCGGCGCGGTCCATCGCCGTGTCCACGGCCGGGTGGGTTCCCGGAATCGAGGAGATGGTGTCGTTCGAGGTGCCTGTGCGCCTCGCGCTGTCCCTGCACGCCGCGGATGACGACACCCGCTCTGCCCTCATGCCCATCAACAACCGCTGGCCGATCGCCAACGTGCTGGCCGCCTGCCGTCGCTACGCCGACCGCACAGGGCGGCGCGTGTTCATCGAGTACCTCCTGCTCGACGGCGTGAACGACTCCGCGGCCGATGCCCGGCGCCTGGCATCCCAGTTGCGCGACGGCCGCTTCCACGTGAACCTCATCGAGTACAACGCGACCGGCGGCGCGTACCGCGGGTCGCCTCCGGAGCGGGCCCGGCGGTTCGCGGAGGAACTCCAGTCGGCGGGCCTGCACCCCTCGTTCCGCCGCTCGCGCGGTGCGGACATCGCCGCCGCGTGCGGTCAGCTGGCGAACACGCCGGCCTGAGCCACGGCCCGCGGCGCAGGGTGGGTCCGGTATCGCGGTGGCGGGTACTCGCCGAAGCGGGATCGGCACGTGCGGGGGCCGCACGTGCGGGATCCCCGGCTGCGATCCCCGCCACCGCGATACCGGACCCACCCGTCGACGCCCGTGCGCCGTGGCTCAGGCCTGCAGGGCCTCCGCGCCGGGGGCGGCCAGCACCACGTGGTACTCGCGCACGTCGTACTCGGCGACGCCCTCGGTCACGTAGGGATCCGCGGCGATCATCTCGTCCACCTGGTCACGGGTGACGCCCGTCGCCACGAGGACCCCTCCCCGGAGGGGCTCCTCGCGGCCCGCGGCGATGATGCGCCCCGCCTCCGCGTTGGCGCGCACCCATCCCCGATGGGCCTCGAGGTGGACCTCCACCTCGTCAACGGGCTTCAGGTAGCGGCCGAGCAGCAGGAACATCGCCCGTCAGACCTTGCAGGTGGCAAGGGACGCCAGCAGCCGGTCGGCGTCAGGCGTCTCGAGGGGAACAACCTGATCGACATCGACGATCACGCCGTTGGCGTCGATCACGTAGGTGCAGCGGCCTGCGATACCGGCCTGATCCAGGTAGCAGTCGTACGCCTGGGCAACCGCGCCCTTGGGGTGGAAATCAGCGAGAAAGTGCACGACCTCCGCCCCGAGAGACTCCTTGAATGCCTTGAGGGACGCCTTGTTGTCAACGCTGACCCCGATCACGACTGCTCCCTCAACAGAGTCCGCGTTGTTGACGATCGAGGTGAACCACGGCGTGCAGACGCCGGAAAATGCTGCAGGGAAGAAGTTGAGGTACACGGGGGTGCCGCGGAACTGCGAGAGGGTGACCTCATCGCCGTTGCTGTCCACCAGTGTGAAGTCCGGAGCCTCGCTGCCGACCTCGAGAGCCATGTCGTGTCTCCTGCTGATTCGCGTGCGTATGGGGAACTGCCGTCACAGTACCGGCCCCGGGGGCGCTGCAGGCAGGGAAGTGCGGGCACCTCGTGGAACCGGGCGCACCTACCCACCGGACCACGAAGGGACCCCCATGTCACCCATGAACCAGGAGAGGGCCGCGGGCATCACGATGGCGCTCACCTACGCCGTCGGTGCGCTGGGCCTCGGCATCGGCTTCTCCACCGCGTTCTCACCATCGCCCGACCTCCGCTGGGCGTGCCTGTTCGCCGTGGGCCTCGCCGGGCTGCTCTCGTTCGTGCGTCACTCGCTCATGCACCGCGGTGATGCGGCGCGGATGGGCTGGGACAGCGGCACCACCAACCCCTTTCAGATCGAGGTGGGGCTCGCGAACCTCGCCTGGGGCCTTCTGGCGGTGATCGCCGTGGCCCTGTCGTGGGGGCTGGGCGTGTACGCGGCGTGCTTCCTGGTGTTCGGCTTCTACATGGCGGGCGTCACGGCCCTCAAGGCGATCCGCTCATCCGCCGGGCACCCGGAGGAGTGGCGCACCGTGCTTCCGGCGGGCGCCTTCGCCGCCATGCTCATCGTGATCGGTGCCGCCGGGATGTCGGCCCTGCCCTAGGCCCTGCGGGCCGCGGTCATCCGGCGTCGGCGATGGCGACGGGGATGACGTCGGCCAGGTCCCCCGCCAGCACCACGGTCACCTGCTCGCGGGCCTCATCCGGCACTTCCACGAGCTCCCCCTCGTTGTCCGCGGGGATGATCACCGTATGGATCCCCGCGCGGAGGGCGGCCAGCACCTTGTCCCGCACGCCGCCGATCGGCAGCACCTGCCCGGTCAGCGTGATCTCGCCGGTCATCGCGACGTCCGGGCTCACATGGCGGCCGGACAGCGCCGAGACCAGCGCGGTGGCGATGGTGATGCCCGCGGACGGCCCGTCCTTCGGGATCGCCCCGGCCGGGACGTGCACATGGATGTCATGCGTGCCGAAGAAGTCATCGGGTAGGTCCAGCCCGAACTCGCCGCCGCGCGCACGCACGCACGTGAGGGCCGCTTGCACCGACTCGCGCATCACCTCGCCCAGTTGCCCGGTGACGACCACCGAGCCCTTGCCGGGCATCACGCTGGCCTCCACGAACAGGATGTCGCCGCCCGCACCGGTGACGGCCAGGCCCGTGGCCACGCCGGGCTCCGACGTGCGACGCTTCACCTCGGGGTGCACCCGCTCGGGGCCGAGCATGTCGCGCACCTCATCCGGTCCGATCGTCTCCGTGCCCTCGCGCCCCTCGGCGATGTCCAGTGCCGCCCGCCGGAGCAGCGCGCCGATGCGGCGCTCAAGCCCCCGCACCCCCGCCTCGCGGGTGTACTCGCGGATGACCGTCCCGAGCCCGGCGTCGGTGATGTCCACTGCGTCCGCGGGCACCCCGGTGGCCTCGACCTGCCGTGGCACCAGGTACTGCCGCGCGATGTGCAGCTTGTCGTCGTCGGTGTACCCCGGGAGCGCGATGACCTCCATCCGGTCGAGCAGCGGACGGGGGATGGTGTCCAGCACGTTGGCGGTGCAGATGAACAGCACCTTCGAAAGGTCCAGCGGCAGGTCGAGGTAGTGGTCGCGGAACGTCGAGTTCTGCGCCGGATCGAGCACCTCGAGCATCGCCGACGACGGATCGCCGCGCACGTCCGCGCCCATCTTGTCGATCTCGTCGATCATGATCACGGGGTTCATGGACCCGGCGTCGCGGATGGCCCGCACGAGCGTTCCGGGCATCGCGCCCACGTAGGTGCGCCGGTGCCCGCGGATCTCCGCCTCGTCGCGCACGCCGCCCACGCTGATGCGCGCGAACTCGCGTCCGAGGGTGCGGGCGATGCTGCGCCCGAGCGATGTCTTGCCCACCCCCGGCGGCCCCGAGAACAGGATGACCGTCCCGGCGGCATCACCCTTCAGCCGTGCCACGGCGAGCTCCTCGAGGATGCGCTTCTTCGCGCGCTCGATCCCGTAGTGGTCCTCGTCCAGCACGCGGCGCGCGCGCTCCAGGTCCAGGTCATCCTCGGTGTACGTGCCCCAGGGGATGTCGAGGATCCAGTCGAGGTAGGTCCGGATCACCTGGTGCTCGGCCGACTGGTCGGGGATCCGGCCGAGCCGCGTCAGCTCGCGCTCGGCGGCCGCGCGCACCTCATCGGGCAGTGGTGCCTCGTCCACCCGCCGGCGCAGCTCGGTGATCTCGGCCTCGTCGCCCTCGCCCAGCTCATCCTGGATGGCCTTCAGCTGCTGGCGCAGCACGAATTCCCGCTGGCCCTGCTCGATGTCCTGTTCCACCTCGGCCTGGATGCGCGCGCCCAGTTCCAGCACTTGGATCTCGCGCGCCAGGATCTCGCTCAGGCGCCGGAGCCGCTGCGATACGCGGGCCTCCTCGAGCAGTTCCTGCTTCTCCGCCACCGGCAGCCGCAGCGACGACGCCACCAGGTACGACAGCGTGCTGGGGTCCTCCAGGTTGGCGGCGGCCATCTGCAGCTCATCCGGCAGGTACGGCACCAGGTCCACCACCCGGGCGAACGCGCCCTGCACGTTTCCCGCGAGCGCCTTGAGCTCGTCCGATTCCTCCACCACGTCGGGCACCTGGGCGGCGGTCGCCACGAGGAAGGGGTCATCGGACGGGAAGGCCGTGAGCCGCACGCGCTCGCCCCCGTGCACCAGCACGCGCATGGAGCCGTCGGGTACGCGCAGCATCTTCTCGACGGTCGCCACCACGCCCACGTCGTAGAGGTCGGCCGGACCGGGCTCGGGGGTGTCCGCGTCGCGCGCGGTCACCAGGATGAGCCGGCGCACTTCGCGGTCCATCACGTCGTCCACCAGGTGGATGCTCCGCTCCTCCCCGATGGCCAGCGGGGCGACGGCCTCGGGGAACACCACGGTGCCCTTCAGTGGCAGGACGGGCAGCTCCGCAGGCCACTCGATGCCCGGCGGCGGCGCCTCCTCCTCCGCCGGCGTCACCATGACGTCCTCCGCCACGGTGTTGCCGCCCACCTCCACCGGAACCGCGCCCGGCGTGCCGTCGTCCTCGTCGGCCATCAGCCGCCCCTCACGTTCACCTGCACCGCCTCGGGGCCACGCCGCGGGGCGAGGGGGAGCGTGATGACCAGCATGCCGCGGTCGTAGTCGGCGGTGGCACCATCCACGTCCACCGGTGCGCCGACGCGCAGGCGCCGCTCGAACCGACCCCACTCGATCTCCGCGTGCTGGTACACGCGGCGCTCCCCCGCGGGGCGCCTGCGCTCGCCGCGCACCACGAGGAGGTCGTCGTCCACCTCCACGCCGATCGCCGCCGGGTCCACACCGGCAACGTCCAGCTGCACGACCACCCGCGGGGGGTCATCGGCCAGCCATACGTCGGCCATCGCACGCATGCCCGCCGCCCGCGGCGGCATCCCCCCCCCGGCGAGTTCCGCGAACATCCTGTCGAGCTCATGCTCGAGCCTGCGGTACTGCACGAGCAGGTCCTCCTCGGCGCGACCCATGCGCCACAGGCTACCGGCGCGCCGCATTCCGGCGGAACCCGGCGGTAGGGTAGGCCCCGTGACAGGTCCAGAGCGCACACGCCGTCGCCGGCCGTCAGGCCCTCCCGTCGGGGGCTGGGGCTTCGGCGCCGCGGGCATCCCCGGCGGGGCCTGGGCCGGCCTGTCGGCGATCCTCATGGTGGTGGCCATCGTGCTCCTCGCCACTGATTACACCGGCTACGGGGCGCTGCTGGTGGTGCTGGCGTTTGCCGCTGCGGTCAACCTGGTGCCGTGATCACCGATCCCGTCGCCCTGGCGGACGCGCTGCGCGCGGCCCGTCCCGCCGTGGAGCCCGCCGACCTCGCGCCCGAGGAGCTCGACGACCTGGTGCGCGCGGCGGGCGGGGACCCGTCGGATGCCGCGCTGGTGGGCCGCGCGGTGGTCGAGTGGGAGCGCATGCTGCCCTAGCGGGCCCCGGCCACCGCCAGGTCGAGCCGCGCGGCCAGGGCCTCAGCCAGGGCGTCCTCCACCGTCACCCGGTCCCCGTTGCCGCCCTCGGCCGCGATGGAGGTGGCCGCCACCTCCGGCGCCCCGCACGCGCTCATCCGCGCGAACCACGCCGGGTCGGGATCGGCGTTCAGCCCCACGCCGTGCATGCTCACGCCCTCGCGCACGCGGATGCCCACGCTGCCCAGCTTCCGGCCCTGCACGTAGGTCCCCATCGCGTCGTGATCACTCACGGCGCCCGGCACACCGCACGCGTGGCAGGCATCGGTCATGGAATCGACGAGGGCCTGCACGAAGCGCCGCACGCCGGGGCCGCGGCGGAGGTCCATGAGCACGTAGCCCGTCACCTGGCCCGGACCGTGCCAGGTCATCTGGCCGCCCCGGTCGGTGGCCACGCACGATGCGCCGAGCGCGGCGAGCGCCTGATCGTCGATCCACAGGTCGTCACGTGTGCCGTGGCGCCCGTAGGTGTACACCGGGTCGTGCTGCAGCAGCCAGAGCACGGCGGGCGACGTGCCGTCGCCGACGCGCTCGGCGATCACCTGCTGCTCCCGCCAGGCCTCGTGGTAGCCGATGCGCCCGGTGCGGCGCAGCCGGGCGGGCCGGGTCATACCAGCAGCGCGGCGGGGTGCTCCAGCAGTTCCGCCACGCGGCCGAGGAACGTGGCCGCCTCCGCGCCATACGCGATGCGGTGGTCCACCGACAGCGACAGGGTCATCACGTCGCGCACCACCACGTGCCCGTCCACCACGACGGGACGCGCGACGGCGCGCCCCACCGCGAGGATCGCGGCCTCGCCGGGGTTGATGACGGCGTGGAACCGGTCGATGCCGAACATGCCCAGGTTGCTCACCGAGATCACCGACCCCTCCAGCTCGTCGGGCCGGAGCTCCCCGGCCCGGCCGCGCCCGGCCAGGTCGCGCACCTCGGCGGCGATCGCGGGCACGCCCTTGGCGTCGGCGCCCCGGATCACCGGCACGATCAGTCCCCCCGGCACCGACACCGCCACGCCCACGTCCACCGACGACGGCACCACCAGGTCGTCGCCATCGAGTTGCGAGGCCATGTCCGGGCGCTCGCGCACGGCCATCGCCACCGCGCGGATGACGAAGTCGTTCACGCTCGGCCGGTTGGCCTCGGGCAGCGCCACCCGCAGGTCGGCGCGGGCCGCGGCCAGCGCGGTGGTGTCGACGTCGCGCTCGAGGACGAACTCGGGGATGGCCGTGGCCTGCTCCATCCGCCGGGCGATCGTCTGCTGCAGGCGGGTGAGGGGCGTGCGCCGCCCGGCGGGCCACGATCCCGTGGCCCGCGGCGCGGGCGGCGGCGGAGGCGCGGGCGGCTCCCCGGCCGCAGCCGTCGACGGTGCGGCCGCGGCGGAACCCCCGAGGACCGCCTCCACGTCGGCCTTCACGATGCGGCCCCCGGGCCCCGTGCCCCGGATGGTCGCCAGGTCGATCCCGGCCCGTGCGGCGATGCCCCGGGCGAGCGGTGACGCGGCGGGACGCCCGGTGGCGTCGCCGACCTCCGCCGGGGTGAATACGCCGGCGATCGAGCCCGCCGTACCGTCATCGGCGGTGGGGATGCCGGTGGCCAGAGACTGCTTATCCGGTGCCGGCGGCGCCGGTGCCGGCACGTCATCGCGCACGGCCTCGATCTCCTGGGTGGGGGCATCGGGCACCTCCATCGCGCCGGTCGCCCCGGTGTCGGCCATGGCGGGGGCGCCGTCCCCGCCGATCTCCGCGATCGGCTGCCCCACGTCGAGGGTGTCGCCCTCCGCGGCGATGATGTGGAGCACCCCGCCCTCGGGCGCGTCGACGGTCATCGTGGCCTTGTCGGTCTCGATCTCCACGAGGGGGTCACCCTTCGCCACGAGGTCGCCGTCCGCACGAAGCCACCGCAGGACGGTGCCCTCCTCCATGGTGTCCGACAGCTTGGGCATGGCCATAGTGCTCATGCGCCGGCCTCCCGCCCGAGCGTGGCGTGGACGGCGGCCACGACGTCGGCTGCCTGCGGGATCGCCGCCTGCTCGAGGTTGCGCGCGTACGGCATGGGGACATCGGCGGAGTTCACCCGCACGATCGGTGCATCGAGCCAGTCGAAGCAGGCGTCGTACAGGTGCGCCGCCACGCCTGCGGCGATTCCGCACTCGGGCCAGCCCTCGTCCACCACCACCGCGCGCGAGGTGCGGCGCACGCTCGCCGCCAGGGTGTCGAGGTCGAGCGGCCGGAACGTGCGGGGGTCGATCACCTCCACGTCGATCCCCTGGGCCGCGAGTTCCTCGGCGGCGGCCAGCGCCACCCACACCATGCGCGAATGGGCGATCACCGTGCAGTCGCGGCCGGGCCTGCGCACCACCGCCTGGCCGAATGGCACCAGGTCGTCCTCGCCGCCCACCGGACCCTTCTTGCCGTACAGACCCTCGCTCTCGAGGAAGATGACCGGGTCGTCGTCGCGGATGGCCGTCTTCAGGAGTCCCTTGGCATCCTCCGGCGTGGCGGGCACCACCACCTTCAGCCCGGGGACGTGGGTGAACATGGCCTCGAGGGAGTGGGAGTGCTGGGCCGACAACTGGTGCCCCGCCCCGCCCGGCATTCGGATGACCATCGGCACCGTTGCCTGCCCCCCGAACATGTAGTGGATCTTCGACGCGTTGCTGACGATCTGATCCATGGCCACGAGCGCGAAGTTGACCGTCATGATCTCGATCACGGGGCGCAGCCCGGTCATTGCCGCACCGATGCCGAGGCCCGTGAAGCCCGCCTCGGTGATGGGGGTGTCCACCACGCGCTGCTCGCCGAACTCGTCCAGGAGCCCGCGGGTCACCTTGAACGCCCCGTCGAACCCCCCGATGTCCTCGCCCATCAGGAATACGGCGTCGTCGCGCTGCATCTCCTCGCGCAGCGCCTGGTTCAGGGCATCGCGGTAGGTCACCTGGGCCGGCGCGTCGCTCATGGGCGCATCAGCGCGCTGCCGCGCGGGTCGTCGTTCCACGGCCGCGCGTAGACATCACGCGCCAACTGGTCCACGGGCACCTCGGGACTCTCCTCCGCGAACGCCGCGGCGTCCGCCACCACGTCGTCGATCTCCGCCTGCATGGCGGCGATGGCGTCGGCATCCATGATGCCCTCCCCCAGCAGCACCCTCTCGAACGTCACCAGCGGGTCGCGGGCCTTCCAGCGCTCCTTCTCCTCGGTGGCGCGGACCGTGTCGGGGTCGCTCATCGAATGCCCGCGGTACCGGTAGGCGAGCAGTTCCACGCATGCCGGCCGGCGCTCCTCGCGGGCCAGCCGCGCCGCCTCGGCGACGGCGCCACGCACCGCCAGCACGTCCATGCCGTCGACCTTCCATGACTCGATGTCGTAGGCGGCTGCGCGCGGGTAGAAGTCCTCCACCGCCGCGGCGCGCTCCACCGGGGTTCCCATGCCGTACTGGTTGTTGAGGATGAGGAACACGATCGGCAGGTCCCACAGGCCGGCCATGTTGAAGCACTCCGACACCACCCCCTGATTGGCGGCGCCCTCGCCGAACATCGTCACCGATACCTGGTCGCCGCCCCGGTAGCGGGTGGCCCAGGCGAGGCCCAGGGCCAGTGGCACCGCACCGCCGACGATGCCGTACCCGCCGTAGAAGGAACGATCCCGGTCCATCAGGTGCATCGAGCCGCCGCGCCCTCCGCAGATGCCGGTGGCGCGCCCGAGGAGCTCCGCCATGATCGCCCGCGGATCGCTGCCCCGCGCAAGCGCCTGGCCGTGCTCCCGGTAGGTGGAGGTGAGCGGGTCGTCGGGCCGCAGGGCGCTGACCGTCCCCACGATCGCCGCCTCCTCTCCGATCGCCAGGTGCAGGAAGCCGCCGATCCGTCCCGCCATGTACTCGTCCGACGCCCGCTCCTCGAACCGCCGGATGAGGGTCATCGTCCGGAACATGGCGCGCATGCCGTCGTGATCGGGCTGGGCCGTGGGCGCGGCGTGCGTCATGGGGCGTCCAGGTGGCGCTCCACCACCGTCACATCCCGCCATCCGTCACCCACCCGGCCGTGCGCCCGGTGGGTGCCGACCTCGCGGAACCCCGCCCCCAGGGCGAGCGCCAGCCCGGCGTCGTTGCCCTGCAGGATCATGCCCACGAGCTTCCAGTACCCGAGGGCAGGTGCTTCGCGGATCAACTGCGCGAGCATCTCTCCCCCCAGGCCCGCCCCGCGTGCGTCGCCGGCCACGTACACGGTGTACTCGGCCACCCCGTCGTACCAGGGACGGTGCGAGAAGGGTGCGAGGGCGGACCACGCCCGTACCGTGTCCCCCTGCTCCATCACCCACACGGGTGCGCGCGCGCCGCGCGCGGCGAGCCATTCACGTCGTTCCGCGGCGTCGTGCGGTCCGGCGGCGAAGGTGGCCACCCCGGTGGCGATGGCCTCGTCGTAGATGGCACCGATCGCGCCGGCATCCCGGCCCTCGGCCCTGCGGATGAGGCGCGCGCTCGATGACACGCGTTCCAGCATAGAACGGCGTGCCATCGCGGGCGCGGTGCTCATCGCACGCCCACGCCCGCGGGGCGGTCACGCAGGGTCATCTGCACGGTGCGCTCCTCCCCGTCCCGAAGCACCGTGACACTGATGCGCTCCCCCACGGTGCGGCTGGCCACCGCCCGGCTGACATCCGCCATGTCCTCCACGGGGGTCCCGTTCACGGCGATGATCAGGTCGGCGCCGCGGGGCACCTCGGCGTCGCCGTCGCGCGCGGCGACGATGCCGGCGGCCTTCGCCGCGCCGCCGTCGGCCACCTCGGCCACCAGCACGCCCCGCCTGCCCTCGAGCCCGAGCTTCCCCGCCAGTGCCGGCGTGAGCTCGCGCCCGGTGATGCCGATCCACGCGTGCTTCGGCGTGCCGTCCTCGATCACCGACCGCGCGATGGGGGCGATGGTGTCGATGGGCACCGCGAATCCCAGCCCCACGTTGCCGCCGTTCTGGCTCGCGATCTGCGTGTTCATGCCGATCACGCGCCCGGCGCGGTCGAACAGCGGACCCCCGGAGTTCCCCTGGTTGATCGCGGCATCCGTCTGGATGGCGTTCTGGATGGCGAAGCCGTTGGGAGCCTCGATGGTCCGCTCGAGCGCGGACACGATGCCCGTGGTGGCGGTGCGCTCGAGGCCGTAGGGGTTGCCGATGGCCACCACGTCCTGCCCCACGACCAGGGCGCCGCTGGACCCCAGGCGTACCGGCTGGATGCCCTCCGGGACCTGCGGGATCTTGAGGACGGCCAGGTCGGTCGAGGTGTCCACCCCGAGGATGCGGGCCGTCCGCTCGGTGCCGTCCGAGAACGTCACCGTCGTCGTGTCGCTGTCCTCCACCACGTGGGCGTTGGTCAGCACGTGCCCGTCGCGGTCGATGAGGAACCCGGACCCGAGGCCGCCCTGCCCGTTGGCACCACCAGCCTCGATCAGCACCACCGCCGGCGACTCGCGGCGGACGATCTCGGACACGCTCAGTGCATCGGCCGGGCCGTCATCCTCCGCCTCCGCCACTGCCGCCGATGCGGCGGGGGTAGCCGTGATGCCGGGGGAGGACTCGCGGATGATCGTGGTGTCGCCCCCGAACCCCACCGTCGCGCCAACCACCCCGAGCGCGACGCCCGCCCCCACGATGGCCGGGATGGCCAGCGTGCCGATGCGGCGCCAGGGGGAGGGGGAGCGCTCGGGCGTGCTGGGATCGTCGTCCATGCGCAGTGTTCTACATGCCCGCGGTTAGCAGAGGGTTATGGGCCGTCGGGACCACGATGGGTACCATCGCGCCATGGCCGATCGCGTACTGGTGGTGGATGACGAGAAGTCCATCCGGCGGGTGGTCGAGTACGCCCTCCAGGAGGGCGGGTTCGAGGTGTTGTCGGCCTCGCGCGGCGACGATGCCCTCGAGGTGATCGAGCGCGAGCCCGTAGACCTCGTGGTGCTCGATCTGATGCTGCCGGGCATCGACGGCATCGAGGTGTGCCGTCGCATACGGGCCACCCGGAACGTCCCGATCATCATGCTGTCGGCGCGCGATGACGAGGTCGACAAGGTGCTGGGGCTGGAGATGGGCGCCGACGACTACGTGACCAAGCCGTTCTCGCCGCGCGAGCTGGTGTCGCGCGTGAAGGCCAACCTGCGCCGCGCCCGGGTGGTGCCGGTGCAGGAGGACCCGATCCGCATCGGCGACATCGAGGTCGACCCCGCGGCGCGGACGGTCACCCGCGATGGCCAGGACGTCCCCCTCACCTTCTCCGAGTTCGAGATCCTGCTCAAGTTGATGAAGTCGCCGCGGCGGGTCTTCACGCGCGAGGAGCTCATGGACCACCTGTGGAACGGGTCGTTCTACGGCGACCTGCGCAGCGTGGACGTGCACGTGCGCCACCTGCGGCAGAAGGTCGAGCGCGATCCCGCGAACCCGGTGCTCATACGCACGGTGCGCGGCGTGGGATACGCGCTCGGGCGGGAGGACGGGACGCCGGAGTGACCCGGCCCCGGGGGCGCACCGGGTTGCAGACCTGGCTCATCGGCTCCTTCATCACGTTGGGGGTGGCCGCAAGCCTCCTCATGTTCCTGGTGCTCCTGCCCACGCTGGAGGGAAGCGTGGTGTCGGGTGCCACGGAGCGCACGTCCCAGGCCACGGTGGAGGTGCTGGAGGACCTGTCCGAGGTGCCCGGATCGGGCTTCGGGCTCACCGATGCCCAGGGCGACGCCTACGTGCAGCAACTCGCATCACGGGTGCGCGGAGCGGCGCGCTACTACGACATCGCCACCGGGTGGCACGAGGGCGGCGCATCGGCGGTTCCCGGCGCATTCCCCGAGGACCGGCTCACCCCCGAGGGCGAGCTGGCCGACAAGTCCATCTCCGCCGTGCCCGTGCGCGTGCGGGTGGACGAGGGACCCGACAACGCGCGCACGGTCTACTCGGCGGTGCGCGTGACCCGGGGGGGCACGGTGGTGGGCATCGCCGAGGTCGCGGTGCCCGTGCCATCGCCCACGGCTGAGGTCGGGGCCCTTCAGCGCCGCGTGCTGTTCGCGGTCGTGCTGGTGCTGCTGCTCGCGACGGGGGCGGGCATCGTGATGGCGCGCATCCTCGGCCGGCGCATCGCGCGCGTGGCGGGTACCGCTGCCCAGCTCTCCGCTGGCGACCTGGCGGCGCGCGCACCCGAGACCTCGCCGCGTGAGGTCGCCACGCTGGCCGTGGGCCTGAACCGGATGGCCGATCGCGTGCAGGACCTCATCGGCGCGGTCACCGGCGAGCGCGACCGCGCACGCGCCCTGGTGTCAGGCCTGAGCGAGGGCGTCCTCCTGATCGACCCGGACGACCAGGTGGTGGTGGCGAACGACGCCGCAGTCGCGATGACCGGGCTTCCCCAGGGCGGTGGCGCCCGCCGGGTCGACCTGGGGCCGACGCTTGCCGGCCTGGTCGTCCAGGCGCGCGAGGCGGGCCAACCCCTGGAGGACCCGGCCGTGTCGATGCCGTCCGGTGACGAGGCCGCGGCTGGTGCGGTGCCGCTGGCGGATCCGACGGGCACCGTGGTGCTGACCCTGCGTGATGTCACCCAGGAGCGCGCCCTTGCGCGCACCCGGCGCGAACTGGTGGCCAATGTGTCGCACGAGTTGAAGACCCCGGTGGCGGCAATCCGCGGGTTCCTCGAACTGATGGAGGACGACTCCATGCCGGCCGAGGCGCGACAGGAGTTCCTCGGGCTCATGAACGCCGAGGCCGCGCGCCTGCAGCGCCTGGTGGACGAGCAGCTGCAGCTTGCACGCCTGGACAGCGGGGGGCTGCCACTGGAGATCCAGCACATCGACCTGGCGTCGGTGGTACGCGCTGCCGCACGCCCGCGCGCCGTCCTGGCTGCGCGGGAGGGCCTGGACCTGCGTGTGGAGGCACCCGGTCCCGTACCGATGGAGGGCGATCCCGCGCGCATCGAGCAGGTGCTGCTGATCCTGCTCGACAACGCCGCACGGCATACCACGGCGGGCGGGGTGATCAGCGTCACGGTGCATGCCGAGGGAGGCGATGCGGTCATGGCCGTTGCCGACACGGGTGAGGGCATAGGGCCGGAGGCCATTACGAGCGTGTTCGACCGGTTCTACCGCGCGGACGCCGCGCGTGAGCGCGACGACCGACAGGGCGCGGGCCTCGGCCTGGCCATCGCCCGGGGCATTGCCCGGGCCCATGGAGGTGACATCACGGTGTGGTCCGAGCCCGGCCGCGGAGCCGTGTTCACGGTACGGCTGCCCCGCGACGTGCAGGTAGGCTCCGCGGCGTGACCCGGGGCATCGCACTCGTGACCGGCGCGGGCCGGGGGGTGGGCCGCGCCACGGCCGAGCGGCTTGCCCGCGGCGGGTACGTGGTGGTGGCCGGGGTGCGCGATGTGCCCCGCGCACTCGAGGAGATCGGCGAGCCGCCGGGGATCCATCTGGTGCCGCTGGATGTGACGCGGCCCGACGAGGTGCGCTCGGCCGCCGAGATCGCCACCGACTTCGCCGGGGGCGGCGCGATCGATGTGCTGGTCAACAACGCGGGCTACGCGATGATGGCGCCGCAGGAGAGTGGTGATCTCGACGTGGCGCGCGAGATGTTCGAGACGAACCTGTGGGGCGCTGCCGCGATGGTGCAGGCCCTCGCGCCCGCCATGCGCGAGGCCGGGCGCGGCACCATCGTGAACGTATCGTCCATCGGGGCCCGCCTGTCCAACCCGCTGATCGGCTTCTACCACGCATCCAAGTACGCGCTCTCCGCGCTGTCCGAGGCCCTGTCGGTGGAGATGGCGCCGTTCGGCGTGCGGGTGGTGATGATCGAGCCCGGGATGATCGATACCGATTTCTCGAGCGCCACGCGCGTGTCGGGCGGCGTGGCGGACCCCGGGTCCCCCTACGCGCCGCTCTTCGCCGGAATCCGCGCGGGTTTCTCGGCATGGCGGGAGCGCCCGGATACCAGCACCGGCGCCTCCTGCGCCGACGCCATCTGGACGGCGGTGCACGCGGATGAACCGCCCATCCGGGTGGTGGTGGGCGGTGACGCCGTCGAGCTCGACGGCGTCATCCGTGACGCGGCCGATGACGCGGACTTCCAGGACAGGCAGCGCGCATTCCTGGGCGTGGACTGGCCTCCCGCCCCGCCGCGCCCCCGCGAACCCTGATGAAGGTCGTGGCGGCCCCGGCCCCGTTCAAGGGGGCGCTCGGGCCGGCCGCAGCAGCCGCTGCCATGGCCGCCGGCGCGCGGGCCGCGGGTGCCGACGTGCGTGAGGTGCCGATGGCGGACGGCGGTGAGGGGACGCTTGATGCCCTCGTGACCGCGCCCGCGGGACGGATGGTGCGGGCAGCGGCGCGTGACCCCCTGGGTCGCCCGTTGCAGGCCGCATACGGCCTGCTGCCCGACGGCACGGCGGTGGTGGAGCTGGCGACGGCCTCGGGCTTCGAGCGCCTGTCCGACGCCGAGCGCGACCCGGAGGCCACGAGCACGGCGGGCACGGGGGACCTGATCCGCGCCGCGCTCGACGGCGGCTGCCGGCGCATCGTGCTGGGGGTGGGAGGGAGTGCCACCACCGATGGCGGCCTTGGCATCGTCGTCGCCCTTGGCGCCCGCGCCCTGGACGCGGCGGGGGAGGAGCTCCCCGGCACGGGGGGCACTCTCGCCGCGGTGCGCCGGGTGGACCTGAGCGGCCTCGACCCCCGCCTCGGCACGGTTCCCGTGGAGGTCGCGTGCGACGTCGCGAACCCCTTCGCGGGCCCGGATGGGGCGGCGCGGGTGTTCGCGCCGCAGAAGGGCGCCGATGCACAGGCGGTGGAGCGCCTGGATAGCGGCCTCATGAACCTGGCGGCGGTGCTGGTGCATCAGGGGTGTCCCGACATCGTGCGGATGCCACGCGCCGGTGCCGCGGGCGGCGCAGCCGGTGGGCTCGCGGCCATGATCGGCGCGCGCCTGGTGGACGGCGGGGCCGTGGTGGCCCGTGCCGTGGGCCTGGCGGATGCCCTCGCGGATGCGGATCTCTGCCTCACGGGCGAGGGGCGCCTGGACGGCCAGACGCGGGCCGGCAAGGCGCCTGCGGTGGTGGCCGCGGCCTGTGCACAGGCGGGGGTGCCGTGCGTGGGCCTGTTCGGCGGGGTGGATCTCTCGCCCGCGGAGGCGCGGGCAATGGGCTTCGCGCAGGTGCGGCCCATCGCGTCGGCCTCGCGTCCCCACGCCGCAGCCCTGGCCGCCACGGCCGAGGACCTCGAGGCCACCACGGCCGAGGTCGTGTCCCTGCGCGCCTCGTCCTGATGCCCGGCCGCTGGTAGCGTCGCGCCCCGTGAGTCGGAACCTCAAGGGACTGGTGCTGTCGGGCGGCGCCGGCACGCGGCTTCGCCCCATCACTCATACCTCCGCGAAGCAACTCGTGCCCGTCGCGAACAAGCCTGTGCTGTTCTACGGGCTCGAGGCGCTGCGCGATGCCGGCATCCGCGAGGTCGGCATCATCATCGGGGACACCGGTGATGAGATCCGCGAGGCAGTGGGGGATGGCTCGGCGCTCGGCATCGAGGTCACGTTCATCCCCCAGTCGGCGCCACTCGGGCTGGCGCACGCCGTGCTGACCGCCGAGGAGTTCCTGGGCGATGACCCGTTTGTGATGTACCTGGGCGACAACCTCCTGCGTGATGGCATCGCGCCCCTCGTGGAGGAGTTCCGCGCGAGTGATCCCGACGCGATGATCCTGCTGCAGCGGGTGCCCAACCCCTCCAGCTATGGCGTTGCGGTGCTCGATGGCGACCGCGTCGTGCACCTCGAGGAAAAGCCGGCTGAGCCCCGCAGCGACCTTGCCCTGGTGGGCGTCTACATGTTCGCGCCATCCATTCTCGACGCCGCGAAGGCGATCACGCCCTCTCCCCGCGGCGAGCTCGAGATCACCGACGCCATCCAGTACCTCATCGACCAGGGCAGGCGCGTGGAGCCCCACGTGGTGACCGGTTGGTGGAAGGACACCGGACAGGTGGAGGACATGCTGGAGGCCAACCGCCTCATCCTCGATGTCATCGAGTCCCGCATGGACGGTGACCTGGTGGACAGCGACATCGAGGGGCGGGTCATCGTGGAGGACGGCGCGCGTCTGGTGAACAGCCACGTGCGCGGCCCCGCGGTGATCGGACGCGGCTCGCTCATCGAGAACGCGTACATCGGCCCCTATTCGTCCATCTCCACTGGGTGCGTGGTGCGCCGTGCCGAGATCGAGCACTCCATCCTGCTCGAGCGCGTGCACGTGGAGGACCTCGATGCCCGGGTGGAAGGCAGCCTGATCGGGCGTGACGTGCACATCTCGCGGTCCGACGCCAAGCCGCGGGCCTACCGCTTCGTGCTGGGTGACTCATCGGTGATCGGCCTCACCTGAGGGCGTGCGGGTGAAGGCTCTCGTCATCGGGCACCGGGGGATGCTCGGCACCGACCTGATGGACCACCTCGCGGCCGCGGGGCACGAGTCCGTGGGCCTCGACCTGCCCGAGCTCGACATCACCGACCGCCGCCGGGTGATCCGGCGCGTGTCGGAGTCGGCTCCCGACGTCGTGTTCCACCTGGCCGCATGGACCGACGTGGATGCCGCGGAGGATCACGAGGAGCAGGCGCTCATGGTGAATGGCGAGGGCACGCGCAACGTGGCCATCGCGGCACGCGACGCGGGGGCGGCGCTGGTGGCCGTGAGCACCGACTACGTCTTCCCGGGCACGGGCGGGCCGTATGGCGAGGACGACCCCACCGACCCCATCCAGGCCTACGGGCGCACGAAGCTTGCGGGTGAGCGCCTGGCGGAGCTCGAGTACCCCGAGGGCACGCGCATCGCGCGCACCGCATGGCTATACGGGGCCCACGGCCGGAACTTCGTGGACACCATGGTCGCCCTCGGCGCCGACCCCGCGCGGGACCACGTGGACGTGGTGGCCGATCAGGAGGGGTGCCCCACCTGGACCCGCGACCTCTGCCCGGCGCTGGTCGAGGTGGCTGCGCTGCCACCCGGCATCTACCACATGGCCGGGAGCGGCAGCACCACATGGGCCGGCCTCGCGCGGGAGGCATTTCGCCTCGCCGAGGTGGACTGCGAGGTACGGGATACCACCACCGAGGCGTTCGCGCGTCCCGCCCCGCGTCCGGCCATGAGCGTGCTGGCCGTCACCCACGAGGGAGCCCCCCGGCTCCGTGCGTGGGAGGATGCGCTGGCCGACTACATCGGGGAGCGTTCGTGAAGGTCCTCATTACCGGAGGGTGCGGGTTCATCGGCTCGGAGGTCGTGCGCGTCGCCATCGAGCGCGGCCATGAGGTGGTGAACCTCGACAAGCTCACGTACGCGGGAAACCCGGCCAACGTGGCCGAGTTCATGACCGACCCGCGCTACGCATTCATCCATGGGGACATCGCCGACCCCGAGGTTGCCGCGACGGCCGTGGACGGCTGCGAGGTGGTCATCAACCTCGCCGCCGAGAGCCACGTGGACCGCTCGCTGCACAACCCCACCGAGTTCATCGAGACGGACGTGGTGGGCACCGCGACCCTGATCATGGCCGCGCGCGAGGCGGGGGTGCGGCGGTTCGTGCAGGTGAGCACCGACGAGGTGTACGGGTCCATCCCGAGCGGGGCATTCCGGGAGACCGATCCCATCCAGCCTTCGTCACCGTACTCGGCCAGCAAGGCGGGGGGCGACCTGCAGGCACTGGCCATCCACCACACCTTCGGATACGACATCGTCATCACGCGCGGGTCCAACACGTACGGGCCCCGGCAGTACCCCGAGAAGCTCGTGCCGCTGTTCATCACGAACGCCCTCGATGGCCTGCCCCTGCCGGTGTACGGCGACGGCCTGCAGGTGCGCGACTGGATCCACGTGCGCGACCATGCCGAGGGCATCTGGTTCGCCATGGAGCACGGCGAGGCCGGGCAGGTCTACAACGTGGGTGGCGGCAACGAGTGGCCCAACCTGGAGATCACCCGCCGCATCCTCGCCCACACCGGAGCGTCGGACGACCTGATCACCTACGTGGAGGATCGCCCCGGCCACGACCGCCGCTATGCGCTCGACACGGCGAAGATGCGCGCCCTGGGCTGGGCGCCGCAGGTGGACTTCGACGAGGGCCTGGCCTCCACCGTCGAGTGGTACCGCGACGGCCGACCCTGGTGGGAGCCCATCAAGAGCGGCGAGTACGCGGAGTGGTACGCGCGCAACTACGCATCGCGCTGACCCCGCCGGCTAGCGGATGCGCAGCCGCACCGGGTAGGTGGAGTAGTACCGCATGCCCGTGGTGGCGTCCCGGATGTCGGCGTAGATGGTGAACACCTCGCCGGGGCGGTGTGCGTGGCGGTGCACCACGGCGTAGCCGCCGCAGCGCCCGCGCATGGTGCGTGACCGCGCCCCGCTGAAGTGCCATCCGTATGACCCGTGGGCCGACTTGAAGCGCGTCACCACCCGGTGCCCGATGCCGCCGGACTGGCACCAGCGCATCATCAGGCGGGTCCACCGCGTGCCCGGGATCTGGCGCGCGGTGATGGAGGTCACCTCGGGAAGGCTCACGCGCGGATCACCGCCGCCGCGCACGTAGTCGATCCAGGTGCTGTAGGTGCCCACGTGCGTGTAGGCGGTGGGTGATGAGTTGTCGCAGCCCTCGGGACCGAACGACACCACGCCGATCAGGAGCCCGTCGTTCTCGAGGGGCCCACCCGAGTCGCCCCAGCAGGCCGCCGCCTCGGTGGTGAAGGGCATGGTCCCGCAGATCGTCCCCCATGGGGCACCGATCGCCTTGCACTGCGCGGGCGTGGATACCGAGATGCGCCCGGTGAGGAGGCCGTCGCTTCCGCCGGGTGCGGCCTCGGTGGCGCCCCAGCCCGATACCCAGCCGGCCCCCGCGTAGGAGGCCCGCGGGCCGCGCTGATAGCGCTCCACGGCTGGGTGGATGGTGGGCGGCACGGGCCGGGCCAGATGCACCAGGGCGATGTCGTGGCCCCACCGCCGAGCGTCGTACAGCGGGTACTGGGCGATGGCATCCACGACGTACCGGCTCGCCGGGTCCACGGCCGAGAGCGCCGTGCGCCCGGCCGCCACCTCGATCTCCCCGGGACGCATGCCATCGGTGCAGTGGGCGGCGGTGAGGACCCACTGGGGATCGACGAGCGTTCCGGTGCAGAACTGCCCCGCCCGACCGTCCTCGCGTCCCACCTCGAGCAGGGCGACCACGTGATCGCCCGCCTCCGGGTCCGCGGGTCCGCCACCGACCACGGCCCCCGCCACGGCGCTCGCCCAGAGGACGATGGCGACCATCAGCGCCATGGCGGGCCGAAGCATGCGCCGACGCTATCAGCGCTCCGGCCGCCGGCGCGGCTACTGGTTCCGGAGGAGTTCCTCCTCGGGCACGTCACGCCACACGCGCGCAGGAAGCCCCGCCACCAGCTTGCCGGCGGGGATGTCCTTGGTCACGAGCGCACCGGCGGCCACGAAGGCCTCCTCGCCGATCTCGATGCCGGGCAGGATCACCACGCCGCCGCCGATGCGCGCGGCGCGGCGGATGGTGGCGCCGCGCAGCAGGCCGTGCCGGGCTTCGGTGCGTCCCATGAAGTTGTCATTGGTGGTGGTGACGCAGGGGGCGATGAACACGTCGTCCTCGAGGGTGGACAGGCGCGTGATGTACGAGTTGCTCTGGATCGAGCAGCGCGCGCCGATGTCCACCTGGTTCTCGATGCACACGCCGCGGCCCACGCCGCAGTCCTCGCCGATGGTCACGTTCTCACGAACGAATGCCTGGTCGCCGATGACCGTCCCCGCGCCGATCGAGGTGCCGGCGAAGATCACGGCACCGGAGCACACGGTGACGCCTGCGCCCAGCACCAGGCCCGGAAGCTCCCTGGCCTTTGCCGTCGACCGCCGGGCCAGCTTCGGGGTCTTCCCCAGCACCACGTTGTCCTGGATCACGCATCCCGGGCCGATGACGGTGCCGGCGTGCACCACCACGTTGGCGCCGATGTCGGCGTCGTCCGCGATCTGCACGCCTTCGCCCATCACAAGGTTCTCGCGGCTCATCGGGATGCCCCCTCCAGGGTCACGGGCCGGCCGTTCTCGGCCAGCGACCTGTCCATTGCCTCGAGCACCTCGACGGTGGCGAGGCCCGCCCGCGCGTCGGCGATCGGCGCCGTGCCCGTGCGGATGCAGTCGAGGAAGTGCTGGCACACCAGTCGCAGGGGCTCGGCCGCATCGATCTTCGGGCTGAAGATGTCACCGGACCGCACTTGGATGTACTCGCCGTACTCACCGGTGCGCGGTACCGGGCCCTTGTCGTACACGGTGATCTTGCGCTCGCTCTCCATGTCGTCGAACACCACCATGCGCTCGGACCCGATGACGGTCATCCGGCGCATCTTGTGCGGGTCCAGCCACGACAGGTGCAGGTGGCCGGTGATGCCGCTCTCGAACAGGATGCGCCCGAACACCACGTCCTCCACGCCATCCTGCAGGTAGCAGGCCCCGGTTGCGGACACCTCCACCGCGCGCTCGCCCACCAGGTGCAGCATCACGCTGATGTCGTGCGGCCCCAGGCTCCACAGGGCGTTCTCGTCCTTGCGCACGATCCCCAGGTTCAGGCGGTTGCCGTACAGGTAGAAGACCTCGCCGAGGTGGCCCGAATCCACGAGCTCCTTCACCTTCGTGACCCCGGGGTGAAGGACGAGGAGGTGATCGACCATGCAGGTGACGCCCGCCGCCTCGGCGGCCTCGGCCACCTCGCGGGCGTCCGCCGCGGTGAGTGCCAGCGGCTTCTCCACGAACACGTGCTTGCCGGCGGCGATCACGCGGAGTGCGAGGGCCGCATGGGTGGGCACCGGGGTCGCGATGACCACGGCATCGGTATCCGGGTCGGCGAGCACCTCGTCCAGATCGGTGGTGAAGCGCGTGCGGGGGAAGGCGCCGCGGTGGCGCTCGAGCAGCGCCTCATCCAGGTCGCACGCCCACCGGAGCTCCGACCCCTCGATGCGGTCGAAGTTCCGCGCAAGGTTCGGGCCCCAGTAGGACATCCCCACCACGGCTACCTGAAGCGGAGCTACAGCGTCCACACGTTCTCCCCTCGCGGCACGGCGTTGCGGAAGTCCACCACCAGCGGCGCGGCGTCGGCCACGCGCTGCCAGTCGATGCCGGAATGGGCGGTCACCACGACCACGGCGTCCGATTCCGCCAGCGCCTCATCGGTGAGCGGCACGCTGCTCATGGCGCGGTCCAGGCCATGCCCGGGCTCGAGGTGCGGAACGTGCGGGTCGTGGTAGCTCACCCGGGCGCCCCGCTCGTGCAGCAGCGAGATGACCTTGAGCGCCGGGCTCTCGCGCATGTCGTTCACGTCGGCCTTGTACGCCACGCCGATCACCAGCACGCGTGAGCCCTTCAACGCCTTCTCGTGCTCGTTCAGCGCGCGCGCGAGCTTCGCCACGCAGAAGTAGGGCATCTGCGAGTTGATCTTCCCCGCCAGCTCGATGAATTCGGTGTGGAAGTCGTACTCGCGCGCCTTCCACGTGAGGTAGAAGGGGTCAATCGGGATGCAGTGGCCGCCGAGGCCCGGGCCCGGGCGGAAGGGCATGTAGCCGAACGGCTTGGTGGCCGCGGCGTCGATGACCTCCCATACGTCCACGCCCATGCGGTCGCAGAGGATCGCCGTCTCATTGACCAGGGCGATGTTCACGCTGCGGAAGACGTTCTCGAGGATCTTGGTCATCTCGGCCACCTCGGGGGTGGACACCGGCACCAGGCTGTCGAAGGCCTGTCCGTATACCTGCATCACGCGCTCGGTGCACGCCGGCGTGAGGCCGCCGACCACCTTCGGAGTGGACCGGGTGGTCCAGTCCTCGCGCCCCGGATCCACGCGCTCGGGGCTGAACGCCAGGTGGAAGTCGCGTCCCGCCGCCAGGCCGTAGCCCTCCAGGATCGGCGCCAGCTCCTCGCGCGTGGTGCCGGGGTACGTCGTGCTTTCCAGCACCACCAGCTGGCCCTTCTGCAGTCGGGGCGCGATGTCCCGGGCGGCGCCGAGCACGGCGCCCAGGTCGGGCTCGCGGTGCTCATCGAGCGGGGTGGGGAGGCAGATGATGATGGCCTCGAGCCCCGGCAACTCGTCCAGGTCGGTGCCGGCGCGGATGAGTCCCTGCTCCACCAGGGGCGCCAGCCGCTCGGAGGGGACGTCCTCGATGTGGGAGGTGCCTGAGTTGATCGCGGCCACCTTCGCATCCACGACGTCGAGTCCCAGCACCGGGACGCCGGCCTCGGCGAACACGACGGCCAGCGGCAGGCCCACATAGCCCAGGCCGATCACGCCGACGCGCGGGGTTGGGGGGCTCACAGGGCCCTCCCGGGGATGTTCATTCTCGGCACAGTCAGCGGCGGTATCGTAGTCACTATGGCCGATGCGGCGCTGGCGGGGCTCCCCCGCATCGTGCGTGCCGACGACGAGATCCGCTGGCGGGGGCAGGTGCTGACCTCGCTGGGACTCGCCTCGCTCGCGTTCTGGATCATCCTGTGGCTGGTCGAGGGGCCTGTTGAGCCACTCGCCGCCGGCATCGTGTTCGCGGCGGCGTTGCTGCTGGCACTGGTCCTCGGCGCCATCACCAGCCGCCGACGGGTGGCGCACGCCATGCTCACCCTGCGCCCCCCCCGCCTGGTGGTTCACGAGACCGTGGCCGATGCGCGGGAGCGCCGCGCGCGCGCCGCGACCGTCATGTTCCTTGGTGTCGGCATCCTGTTGCTGCTCGACACATTGGTGAGCCAGATCGGCGCCACCGCGGCCCTGGTCGCAGGCGCCGGCATCGGTATGGGCATCGTGGACCGCCTGGAGGCCCGACGCTGGGCGCGGGCCGAGGACGAGCGCGACTCGCGGATCTTCCTGATGCTGCGCCCCAACGCGCTCATCGCGCGCATGGGCGTGCAGGATGCCTACGAGATGCCCCGTGCGCGCTCGGGGGACGACGACGGCCCCCCGCCGGACATGTTCGTCTAGTCGATCTCCTCCACCACGGCCCGCGCGATGGCCTCGGCCGCGTGCCCGTCGCCGTAGTACGGGGGCCGCTCCGCCGGCATCGACAGGTCGGCGAGCGCCGCCCCCACGCGCGCGGCATCCATGCCCGTGAGGGCGTTGAACCCGCCCTCCACGGTCTCGACCCACTCGGTGGTGTCGCGCAGGGTGATGCAGGGGATGCCGTGGAAGTAGGCCTCCTTCTGCACGCCGCCGGAATCGGTCACCACGGCGCGGGCGTTCATGAGCAGGTTCGTGAAGTCCAGGTATCCGGCCGGCGGCGCCAGCACGAGGTCCGGTACCTGCGCGAGGGCATCCCACCGTCCCCCGGGCTGGAGCTTGGCGCGCGTGCGCGGATGCACCGGGAACACCGCCGGCTGGCCGAGCGATGAGAGCACGTCGACCATGGCGTCGAGCGCATCGGGCGTGTCGGTCGCGGCGGCGCGGTGGACGGTGACCAGCAGGTATCCGCCGGGCTGCAGCCCCAGGGCGGCGGGCCCGGGTCGCGCGGCGGCGAGCGGCGCGAACATGCGGCTGGCGTCGAACATGACATCGCCCACCAGGTGCACGCCCCGCGTGATGCCCTCGGCCGCCAGGTTGTCCACCGCCTGGCGGGTGGGGCACAGCAGCACGTCGGAGAGGTGGTCGGTGATGACCCGGTTCTGCTCCTCCGGCATGGACCGGTCGAACGAGCGCAGCCCGGCCTCGACATGGGCGAGGGGTATGCCGTTCTTCGCCGCGGTCAGTGCGCCGGCGAGGGTTGTGGTGGTGTCGCCGTACACCAGCACGGCATCGGGCCGCTCGTCGCGCAGCACATGCTCGAAGCGCTCCATCATGATGGCCAGCTGGTGCACGGGCGTCCCGGGCCCCACGTCCAGTGCGTGATCGGGGCTGGGGATGCCGAGTTCGTCGAAGAACAGGTCGGCGAGCTCGGGGTCGTAGTGCTGGCCGGAGTGCACCAGCACCTCATCGCCCAGCGCCCGGAGCGCCGCGCACAGCGGGGCGGCCTTCACGAATTGCGGCCGGTTGCCGACCAGGGACACGATGCGCACGAGGACTCCTAGAGGCCGGCGAATCCGATGGTGGCGAGCCGCTGGGTGATGCGCTCGAGGTTGCCGGTCAGCACCATGATGCCGATCACCACCATCAGCGCGCCGCCGATGGCATTCACCGCGTACCAGCGGTCACGCAGCCATTTCGACGCCGAGAGCGTCTGCGTCATGAAGATCCCCGCGAGCAGGAACGGGATGCCCAGCCCGAGGGAATACACGAACAGCAGGAGGGCGCCCGCGGCGGGTGATCCGGTGGGCGCCGCGTAGGTGAGGATGCTGCCGAGGATCGGTCCGATGCAGGGTGTCCAGCCGGCGGCGAACGCGGCACCCACCAGCCCCGCGCCCACCAGCGTCTCCGGCCGCCGGGACAGCCGTACGTGGCGGTCGGACTGCAGCCAGCCCGTGCGGGGCAGCAGCACCATCGCGATGCCGAACACGACCAGGATGATCCCCGCCACGAGGTTGAGCACCTCGCGGTCCCGTGCCAGTGAGCGCCCGATCAGCCCGGCACTGGCCCCGAACAGCGCGAACATGATGGCAAAGCCCAGCACGAAGGCCGCGGTGGGGCGCAGCACGCCCTTCCAGCGCTGCTCCACCTGGTCCGCGGGCACGCCCGAGATGAACGACAGGTACCCGGGCACCAGCGCCAGCACGCACGGCGATGCGAACGACACGAAGCCGGCGGCGAAGGCCACGGCAAGGGATACGACGGAGAGCTGATCCACCGCGGCCATCGTATCCCCGCGCGGAAGGCATGCCGGTGGGTCGTCCCCTGCCCGGGTACCTGTGTCAGGCGGTCGCGGGCGGCTTCGTCTTGACCCAGCTGTAGATGATGCTCGCGCCCAGCACCAGCACGATCACGGCGAGCGACAGCCAGATCGGCGGATGCCAGAAGTCCTTCACGATCATCTTCGCCCCCACGAACGCCAGCACGATGGCCAGTCCGTACGACAGGTATGGGAAGCGGTCCACGAGGCCCTCCAGCACGAAGAACAGCGACCTCAGTCCCATCAGGGCGAAGGCGTTCACGGCGAATACCAGGAACGGCTCGCGGGTCACCCCGAACGCCGCGGGAATCGAGTCGAGCGCGAACACGATGTCCGTGCCGGCCAGCATCACCAGCACGACCGTGAGGGTGGTGTACATCCACTTGCCGTCCATGCGGATGCGGAACTTCCGGCCCTCGTAGGTGCCGGTGAGCGGAAGGCGGGCCTTGAGGAACCGGAGGATCGCCGACTTCTCCGGATCGGCGGGCTCGTCGGCGTGCCGCAGCAGCTTCCAGGCGGTGTAGAGGAGGAACGCGCCGAACAGGTACAGCACCCATTCCGCCCGTGCGATCAGCACGCCGCCCACGAGGATGGCGATCAGCCGCAGGCCGAGGGCGATCAGGATGCCCAGCGTCAGCACCCGCAGCTTGGCCGCGGGCGGCACGGCGAAGAACCCGAACAGCACGATGAACACGAACACGTTGTCCATCGACAGCGAGTACTCGAGCAGGAAGCCCGAGAGGTACTCGGTGGCGTAGCGGGCGTCGAACGCCAGGCCGACCACCACGGCGAACGACAGGCCGAGGGTCAGCCACACGCCCGTCCAGGCCAGTGCCGCGCGCAGGCTCATCTCGCGGTCGCCCCGCGATATGAACAGCAGGTCGACGGTGATGACCACCACCGTGCCGAGCACAAGGGCGATCCATGCCCACAGTTGGACGTCCACGAGGCGGCAGTGTGGACGATGACCGGCGGGCGCGCCCGCCGGTCGGTCAGGCGGTCATCGTCCGGGCGCTAGCGCCGGCCCCGCGTGGTGGCGATCGTGCGCACCTTGCCCGGCATGCGCTCCCATCGCACGTGCCGCACGCCCCATGCGTACACCGATCGGTACCCGAGGGCGCGCACCACGCCGACGTTCAGGTCGAACTTGCGGCCCTTCACGAACGGACCCGTGTCGCGCTTGTGCGCGACCACGCATTTTCCGCCCACGCAGATGCGCACGCGCGACCCGCAGGGCACCAGGTTCGTCGCCACCGACAGGGTCGTGCGCCGGGTGCGCCGGAATCCCGGGCACGCGTTGCCCTGCGATGAGGCGTCGTACGCCGATGCCAGCACCCGTGCCCCGCCGCCGCGATACGGCGTGGGAGCAGGCGCCGCGGCCCCGCCGGACGCCGGCTGCGCACTCGGCGCGGACGGCATCGATACGGGCATGGCCCCCAGCGCTCCGGACGCCGGGATGGCGGCGGTGGCGATGGCGGCGGACGCGACGAGTGCGAGGCGGTGCAGCAGGGCAGGGCTCCCTGTCGGGGTGGCGGCCCGGCATGGCCATCCCATGGGGATGGCCGGGTACCCACGGGCCCGGTCGGAGGTGCGAGGTGGCACCCTAACCGGATGGGTGGGTCACGCAAGGCGTTCACCCCGCAGGGAGCGACTTTTTTACGATCCGGCGTTACACGCTGTGAGCAGGAAAAACCTGCGATGGCACCGACGTCGCCTGCGTGTTCCTACGAATCGCGATCCATGCGCTCGAGCTCGCGGTCGATGGCCGCGTCGTCGTTGGTGCGGTTGCGCCAAATGATGAAGACCAGGATCGCGCCCCATACCACCGTCACATAGACCGGCCACGGCACGCCGGGCTGCTCGCGGTCGTTCAGGGCCCAGATCACCCACAGCGCCACGTTCACGATCACGAACACGCCGATGGCCACCTGCATGCCCCGCCGCTTCTGCACGCGGGCCGCGGCTTGCTCCCGGCGTGCGTCGCGCTCTTTGTCGTCGGAGCCCATTCCCGTCCTCTCATCAGGGGGTCGTCGAAATGCCCGCACGATACTGACTGCGCCGGATTCAAACGGGGTGGGACCGGATATCGGCGGTCGCGGCGTCGGGACGGGGTGAA
>Ga0255767_1000434_pt1 | contig 37830 bp, 23 predicted proteins | sample 071ome_24_FD_179967 | JGI IMG/M metagenome (GOLD analysis project Ga0255767, IMG submission 179967) | Coastal salt marsh microbial communities from the Groves Creek Marsh, Skidaway Island, Georgia - 071402CT metaG (version 2) | ecosystem: Environmental > Aquatic > Marine > Intertidal zone > Salt...
GAAATCTGCCGCGCACGTCGGTGAACTCGGGTCGGAAGATGTCGCTGGGGATGCGCAGACTGCTGTCGAAGATGCTGGCAACGCGGTCACCGACGCCGCCACGGAAGCCTCGAACTCTGTTCAAGACGCGGCGAAGCACTCGGTTGAAGATTTGCAAGGTGCCGTGGCAACAGCGCAAAAGGAAGCCGAAAAAGCGGCGGCGGACGCGCAAGCGTGCACTTCCGATGTGGATGAATGCTGGACGAAAGCCGTCGATAAGATGCAAGCAGATGTGGCGTTGGCGAAGGTCAAGGCGCAATTGTGGGAAGCCAAAGCGAAGAAAGCGGCGGAAGATGCAGCCTCGCCGGTGGAAGAGTGCTTCGGTGACGTCGCCGCGTGCGCAAAGAAAGCGCAGGACGACGCCGAGCAAGCCGCGCAAGACGTCGAAGCTGCCGCCAAGGAGACCGGCGCGGAAATTCAAGAGTGCGCGGCGGACATCTTCACGTGTTACGAGCAAGCGACGGCGAAAGCGAAAGCGGACGTTGAAAAGACGACTTCGGACTTGCAAAAGTGCGCGGGATCCGCGTCGGATTGCTTCAACTGTATGTCAGAAGCCGATCCGGGGGCGTGCATCTCCTCGTTGACAAAGCCGGGCGTCAAGTCTCAACTGGGCACCGAAGACGCGGAGGAAGACGCCGAAGATTCCATCGCAGACATCCAAGGCGACTTTGAAGACGCGAAGGCGAAAGCCGATGCGGCCGGTAAGGACTGGCAAGCGTGCGCGTCTGACATCGCTTCTTGTGCTACGGACACCGAAGCCAAAGCCAAGACGAAGTTGGAGGCGGATGCGGCGATGGCGAAAGCCAAATGGGAAATGATGGAAGCCGCGGTGACCAGCGGCGTCACCTCCGGCATGGCTGAGTTTTCCGATTGCGCCGATGATATTGCCGACTGCGCAAACAAGAAGGTTGCGGAAGCGAAAGCTGATGCCGAAGCGGCGAAGAAGGACGTCGACGATTGCGTCGCTGACGGTCAAGCGTGCATCGCAAAAGCCGCGTCTGGCGTAAAGAACGCCTTTGGTTTGCTCGGCTGCGATGACAAACCGGATGACAACGATTTGATGGCCAAAACCTCCGCAGAGTTGGAAGAGGACGTCGCTAAGTTCAAAGCCGACGCCGAAGCTTCCGGTGCTGAGTTACAAGCCTGCGCCAGTGACCTCAATTCGTGCGGTGAGAAGATGAAGGCGAAGATGACGGCGGACGCCAAAATGGCGCAAGCGAAAGCAGCTTTGATGGCGAAACAAGTCGAAGAAGGCACCACGGCGTCTTCTGAACACTTCCAAGAATGCGTCGGTGACGTTGATGCCGTCAAGAAGTGCATCGCTGATGACGTGGAAGCCGCGAAAGCGAAATCCGAAGCCTCCTGGGCGAAGTTGCAATCGTGCACCGCTTCCGTGGACGCGTTGCAATCGTGCTTCTCTGAAGCGGGCACCGATGTAACGAACACTTTCTCTTTGGGTGAAGGTGAAGACGTCGTTGCTCAAGCGGAAGCGAAAGCTACCGCTGCGGGCGATGAATTGAAAAACTGCGTCGGCGATGTCGCCGCGTGCGGTGAAAAAATGCAAGCGAAGATGCAAGCTGACGTTGATGCGTTGAAAACGAAAGCAGATTTGATGGCGAAACAAGCGCAAGAAGACGCGACGGCGTCGAGCGCGCAGTTTGAACACTGCGTCGGCGGTGCCGATGCGATGAAAGAGTGCGTGACTGCATCTGTCGAGAAAGCGAAGAGTGACGCCGAAGACGCCGAAAACAAGACAAAAGCTTGCTTCGAGGACTTGCCGGCGTGCTTCTCAAAGATGTTTGGAAAAGTCAAAGACACGTTCTCCTTGGGTTGCCACGCGGAACAAGAAGCGTTCGATGCCGCCCAATCCGAAGCCCAAGCGGCGGCGGAAAAGGTTAAATCCACCTGCGACCCGCAGTCTGAGTTGCAAGAGTGCTTGTCCTCGTTAGTCGACGCCGCTAAGGCGGATGCCGCGGCGGCCTCCGCCAAGGTTACCTTGATGGCTGAGCAAGCGAAGGACTCCGCCTCCGGCGTCACGGACGATATGGTTGCGGACGCGCAAGGAGCGGCGGACGCTGCCCAAGCTAAGTTTGATAAGTGCTCCGCAAACCCGTCTTGGGAGAACTGCAAACCAGAAGCGCCGCCGCAAGCTGCGTTGTTAGGTGGTAGCATTACCGAAGACATCCAAGAGTGCTTCTCGGACGTTCCGGAGTGCTGGAACAAGCTCGTCGGCAAGACGAAGAAGGACGCTGAAGACGCCGAAGCGAAAGCTAAGGAAGCGGAGCAAAACGCCGAAGCGGCGGCGGAAGATGCCAAGAATGACACGTCTTCCGCGGCCAAGGATGCGGCGGCGAAGGTGCAAGAGGAGGCGGACGCGTTGAAGGCGAAAGCTGAAGAATTGGGCAAAGAAGCGCAAGAGTGCGCCTCGGACCCGCAAGCGTGCTTCCAAAAGTTACAAGGAAAGTCGCAAACGGCGGTTTTGGGTGGTAGCATTACCGATGACATCCAAGAGTGCTTCAAGGACGTTCCGGAGTGCTGGAACAAGCTCGTCGGCAAGACGAAGAAGGACGCTGAAGACGCCGAAGCGAAAGCTAAGGAAGCGGAGCAAAACGCCGAAGCGGCGGCGGAAGATGCCAAGAATGACACGTCTTCCGCGGCCAAGGATGCGGCGGCGAAGGTGCAAGAGGAGGCGGACGCGTTGAAGGCGAAAGCTGAAGAATTGGGCAAAGAAGCGCAAGAGTGCGCCTCGGACCCGCAAGCGTGCTTCCAAAAGTTACAAGGACGATTACATTACAATTGACACAGAAGAAGAAGAAGAAGAAGAAATATCCTTCATTAAGTTATATACTATTACGATGATGATTCTACGCGGTTAAAGCAAAGATACGCGTTGCAACGTATACCACTGTTTATATATAATTATTAACTACTACTACATACGAATTACTAAATGTTGCTTCCTCTACTATATATACACAGGACGCTGGGATGCCTCTCGTCTACTCGTTACATCTCGTCTCTCGTGGCATTTTTCAACTTAAAACGCGTTCGCTCGAAAATAGGTCGACACACGTCGCCGTACCCGAGCTCTTTCAACATTTCCATCGATGAGATTAGACCTTCTTTCGTCTCTTTCGCTCGACAAAGAACAATCATCGCCGACAACGCTTGCCAAGAGATATTATCTTCTTTTTCTTTTTCTTTTCTTCTTCCGTTCACCACAGAAGCTAAAGCGCGAAGCGCGTCGAGCTGGAGGAATTGTTTTCGAGATGGACCGTATCCAGCCGCGTTTCGAATGCAAAATATCACGTTGAGAAGAAGTGTCGTCTCCAACGTGTCTTCTGTTTTGTTTTTTGCTTCGGATACTGACGAAACTAACGTCTCGGTTAAAACTTTCGCCACGTTTCTGTCGAACGCCGTTTGTCTGTTCTTTGCGTTGGCGCACAAGGCGTCTCGCAATCCAGACGCCGCACGAATCCGGTTTTCTATCGTACCGCCGCCCGTCTTATCTTCTTTTTTCAAGTGTTTGAGAAGCGTGTCTAAGTACTCAGAGGAAACGTCCATCTTTCGATTATTCGACGATATCATCTGTATCGACGACGGCTCGGAGGAGGAAGGTAGCGATATTAACTCTCGTTCCACCGGAAGAAGAATGTTGTCGTTTTCTGCGCGAGATGACGACGATGAAAATACCTCGATTACGTCGCTAAATCCCAGAAAAAACGCCCAATCTCTCGCTGTGCGGTTCCAAGCGTCCGTGGCGCGTAGTATATTCAGTGACAATGACGACATTTTTTTGTTATCGTCGTCGTGATCATCGTCGTGGTCGCCATCGAACAAAATGTCCAAGACTGCTCTCACCGCCTCGCTATTCCCTGATCTCGAAGCTAAATGTAAACACGTTTGCTCATCGACGTCTTTTACAAAGAAAAGCTCTTTTTTCTCCGCCTTCTTCTTTGAGACGTCGTCGTGATTATCAAAGAAGTCAAGCGCTCGATACAAAATCTTCAAAATATTTGGACAGCCTCTCGCGGCGGCGATGTGAATCGGCGTCGTTTTCCCGCTTCGCGTTTGCGCGAGCACATTTGCTTTGTACTCGAGAACCAGAAGTTCAACAAGCGGGAGCACTTTCTTTTCGGATAGATATTTTTCGTTGACGTTTGCTCGAGACGTGAGGACGTGTAAAGCGGTAAGATTTTCATCGTCGTTTTCACTTCTCATCTCGCTCGTCGACGCGTTCGCCGCGTTTTTATTTCCGAGAATCTCCCGAAGAAGTTCTGCATTGTTTGCAAAAGGTGCGACTAGCGCGCGGATTAATGCCACATCCGTACCTCTCGCACACGACCTATACACGGCAGCTTTTGCAGCCAACACATCCGGGTGTATCTGTTCTTCCTTGGTGGAAGATGAAGACGATGATGTCGATAATTTCGGTGATGCCGATTCCGCATTCAGACCAAAATTCGCCACCCGGAGGAACGCGCAGTAGCTCGCGAGCACTGGTCGACGAAGAAGTTCGCACGGCGCGAGTGGTCCTTCGCCATCGACGCCCAAAAATGCGCCGCATATACGCTTGTCGATGTTATCCTCGTCGTTGTCGATATTTTCCGGCGCCAACAGCGCCCCGGCTTCCGATTTCTTCACCCCAGGTTCGTTTGGATCGTCTTTATCCTCGACACTATTTTCGAGCAAAGTGCTCCTCCTCTTTTTCATCGCCTCTCTTATTTTGCGACAGGCGATGAGTGCGGACATGGAGTTACCGCCCATGCGCACGAAAGAATCGTTTCTCTTAATGTTTTCAAAGTTGATGCCGCACGACAGCGAGTCCGCCCAACATTTCGCCACGAGCGTTTCCAACTCGTCTTTGTTCTTCGCGGCTTCGTCTCGTTCAGAATTGGAAGAAGAAGAAGAAGAAGCGAGGTTGATATAGAATCGTTCTTTATTTCGATACCGCTCGTAAAACGCGCGAAAATCGCGTTTACCCGTCGCGGATAACGGAATCGATGCGTTTTCGTCTTTCTCGAGAAATACAAATCTGCTCGGCATCATAGCTGCGTTGTTCGAGAGCAACAGCCACGGCGCGCAGTTCAAATCGATCGCCAAGAGAACATCCATACGTCGCGTGCGTCTGTTTTCTTCGTCGTCGTCGTCTTCTTCATCGTTTTCTCCGACAAGCTTAATAAAAGCTACGATTTCTTTCGTGTTTTCGTTATTATTATTGTTGTTGTTGTTGTTGTTGTCGTCGACATCGCTTCTACTACTACTGCTAATTTCGTCCACGAAACATAAAATCGAGGACGGCTCGATCACGTTTGGCATCAGCCCGATTTCCTCGCATCGCTCGCGCATAAGACTCTCCACGCCTTCTAATTCGATGCGATGACCGCGAATTTTTACCTGACGATCGGATTCGATACGACCGAGCAGGTAATATTCTTTCGTTTTTGAATCGAAATATCCGAGATCGCCAGTCATGTAACATCTTCTTCGTTCGTAGATATTGTTCCTTCCTCTGAATTGAACGTCTCGAAAAGCTTTTCTTCGAGCGTTGTTCTCGACGAGATAGCCTTCCGGAGGGATGCCTAGGCCGTAAATGGCAATCTCGCCTACAATGTTATCCTCGGCTACTTCGTGCGAGTCGTTTCTTTCGTTCTCGTTGTCGTCGTCGTTTCTGTCGACGATGACGAGGGAAGCGAAAGACTCGTCCAGGGGCGTTCCAATATTCGTCGCGCCTTTATGTCTCATTATTTCTTCTTCCGATGATGATGAAATTTTCTTACTCGTTTGATACACCGTAGCCTCAGTGACGCCATAGACGTTGAGTAAAGTAACTTTGCTCTCTCTTTTGAAGAAGGAATCTTTGATCGCTTTCGACATCTTCTCGCCGCCGAGCGAGACCGATTTCAGGTGCTCGGGTAGCGGTAGTAAACCGTCGTCGTCGTCCAACATGCCGCCAAACTCCCAGAACGACGGCGTGCAACACACGTGCGTCGCTCGGCTCGCAACGAGCGCGTCTCTCAACGCGCGACTTCCTCCTCGCACCAACTCGTCTCTCGGTGAAAACGTCGCTATCGCGGACTTGCCAACCACGGCGCTCGCGATATCTCCCACGCACGGGTCGAACACGTGCGCGCTGACCAACGCGACGATACTCGACGAATCCAACTTTTCATTCTTCACTTTTGCCTTCGCGTACGCGTCGATGTTTTCTCTCGTCGTTTTCACGCCTTTTCGTTGACCCGTGGTGCCCGAGGTGAAGCACACGTACGCGTTATCATTACTATTATTATTAGAAGAAGAAGACCGCAACAACGAATTCAAATCCTCCATCGCTTTCCTCGCAAACGCGTCTCTCGCCCCAACTTGACATCCTTTCGAGGACGACATCATCCTCGCCTCGTCGAGCGGCGCTCGCAACGCCGGCGATATATCCGTCAACACGAGAAAGGACTCCTCCTCCTCCTCTTCCTCCTCGTCCCGTCGTAAAATCTCCTCCAAATACGTTCCGTCCGATGCGCGCGCGACTGCGAAACCGCACCCCGCAACCTCTCGAACAAACCTTCGAAATACCTTTTCTCGTCCTTTTCTATCCCTATCGTCGTTGTTTTTTTGGTGCGGTTTTGGTGGTGGTTCTATGCAAACAAACTCCACGCGTAAGAGCATAAGCGCCAATATTGCAGTCACGAACACCGCGCTCGACGCGTCGAGAAACACCGCGCACCTCCTCGTCTTCTTTCGAGCGCCAAAGTGTTTCTCCAACGACCACGCGATGTTCTGACTGGTGAATAAAACCGCGAGTTTGAGTTCCAAGCGCGTGTATTTTTCTTCCAGACGCCAACAAGGACTTTCTTCTTCTTCTTTCGATGATGATGGTGTTTTCGCGCGGTGGTGGTGGTGATATCGGTACGCGTAAAGCGCGACGGCGTTCTCGTCGTCGTCTTCATCATCATCATCGACACTAACTTCCGAAGAAGAAGAAGAAGAAGAAGAAGACACAAAAGAATTAAAGAGAAGCGCGTCGTCGATGGCGCTTCTTCCTCCACTCTTCGTTTTACTACGAGTAGTAGTCTTCATCGCGACACATATCTCTCGCTCTCTCTCCTCGCTATTCACGTCTGTCTCTCTATGTAACGTGCGCAACTAACTGTATTTTATTTACGAGAGAGACGGATTGGTTTAGGGTTTTCATCTGTGTTTCTCTTCTGCCTTTTTTTCAACGTTTTTCGTAAAAAAAAACGAGCGCTTTTGAGACCCTAAACAAGTTTTTAGCCCTTTCTGAATTTGCGCGCGGCGCTTTGTCTGTATTATATTCGCGCGCTGTTGTTGTTGTTGTTTGAAACAGAGAGATAACAAACACTTTGTCGTCATGAACACGATCAAGAAGACGATGTTGTTGTCGTCGAGCGGCAGTAATGATGCGCACATCTCTGGTGAAACGCTCTCTTTACTCGAAGAGCAACCCGTGAAAGCGACGCATCATCAGAGAGGCCGCGGGTCGAAGACGGTCGCGGGATTTGTCGTCTGCGCGTTGTCTTTAGGCAGCGCGCTGGCGCTTTCTTCTTCTACTTCGAACAACAACAAAAAAGACAACAACAACGCGCACAACAATAACAACGTCGAGTCGTTGTTCGCGAGAGGCTCCCCGATGGCGCAGTTAGGCGTGCAAGATCAGATCGAAGTGATGAAATCTCTGATCGTGGACACGTGCGGAAAAGCCGCGCTGCGAGAATACGAGGCGACCTCCGCCGAGGAAGAAGAAGGTAAAATGGGCGAGAGAGAAGAAAAGTCATTGGAGGGCGGCAAATACGCCAAAGCGGACGCGTTTTTGTCCAAGCTCGACCAACAGAGGAGAAAGACGAAGAACGACGAAGAGGAGGAGGATTTGGAAATCGATTCGTCCAAGAACGCGGACAAGTTTTTGCGCGAGTTCAACGACATGGAGAAGACGATGAAAGAGACGAAGAAATTCGCCAAGGAAGCGAGCGAAGAGGACGACGACGACGACGATAATAAGTTGAGCTTGGAGGAGTTGAAGTCGGAAGGCTCGCGAGCGGTGGAAGAGGAGGAGGACGCGAGGTTCGAGAAGAAGTTGTCGAAGAGCCTGTCCGAAGACGAGGAGGAGGACGAGAAGCCGTCGTCGTCGGCGTCGTCGTCGTCGAGATCGAAGGCGAAGGCGAAGAAACAGCAATCGATGTCGTCGCGAAAGTCGCCGGCGGAAGAAGAAGAAGAGAAAGAGTGGCGAATGGAACGCGAACGCAGACAAGACGATTCGGGCAAGCGCGTTGGCGGGTACGGCGAGCAAGAGAAGTTTCGCAGCGACGCCGACGACGAGCAAGTTCTCCAGGAGAAAGAAGAGGAGAGAGAGGACAGACGACGATCTTCCTCTTCCAGAGACAACAACAATCAGAGAGAACGTTTGTATGAACGCAGGAGCAGCGATAGAGACGACGACAAGTCCAATTACGCCTCCAAAGGCGCTCGACGCATGTTGTTGGCAGACGACGCGGTTGAAGTCGCCGAGGAAGAGTTGAAGCACACCGGCTTGTTCGCCTTGCTGCAAAAAATGATCGGCGGCGAACAATCGAGTCAGGATCCAGTCAAACCGGGACAGGCGCCGCAGTTGGGTTTACCAAAATTGATGAAGAAGGGTTCTACTAAAGGTTCTTCGATGAAGAAGAAGAAGGAGGCTACGGTTGCCGGCTTGGGCAAATCCATGGGCATCCACGTCGATGAAGAAGACGACGAAGAAATCGAATCACGAGAAGAAGAAGAAGAAGAAGAAGAAAACGAAGAACAAAACGAAGAAGAAGAAGAAGAAGAAGAAGAACCGAAGAAACAACAAGACGAAGAAACTCGAACCGATAAGGTCTTAAAGCTCGCGCAAGACGGCGAAAAAGCGTTGGAACGCGAAGCGATTGAGAAAGTCTACAAAGGCGACGGCTCCAAATCCAAGAAGAAATCTGCGTTGGAGCTCCAACGAGGCGAGACTTCTTCTTTGATGAGCGAGACGGACGAAGAAGCTTTGGAGATTGAGAACAACGCCGCGGATAAGTACTACGACGTCACGAAAGTAGAACACTTGGCGCAAGAAACGCTCAAGAGAAACATGGCTTCAAAAGGTGAAGCGTCCATGGGCGAGCAAACCATCAACACGAAAGCGTTGGAGGAAGCCATCGGTAGAGCGGCGAACCAATCGCCGGACGTCACCAGAAAGGAGTTGTTTTCCACCTTGGGACGCAAATCCAAGGCTGAGTTTATCAACGCGGCTCGATTGAAGAAACTCGTCGAGTTGAAACACATCGCGACGACGTGCAAACCGACGCTGACCGACGGTGGCAAAGCCATGGAACGCGCCAAAGAAGCAGCGCAACAAGCCGCCATGAAAGTCAAGCAAGCCGCTGCGAGAAGAGCTGAAGCAGAAGCGAACTACGAGCACTCGCAAGAAGTGGCAAAGATTGCCGCCCAAAAAGTCGACGACATCACCGAGCTCGCGCAGAAGAAGATTCAAGAAGTTCAAGAAGTCGCCAAGAGAAAAGTGCAAAACGCCAAAGACATTTCTCGATTAGCCGGAAGAAAAGTTGAAGACGAATTCGACATGCTCGGAAAAACCAAGGAAGATTTCAACTTGCACGTGCAACACGCGATGAATTCAGTCGAAGCGGCGAAAGCGGCTGCTTCGGCGGCGTTGGAAGAGACCAAGAAGAAGTCCGAAACGGCAAAGCAACGCGCGGCGGCGTTGGAGGTTTCCTTGGCGAAGGAGTATGAGGAAGCGAGAACTGAACGCGAAATCGAAGAGAAGAAGTTGGCAAAGGCGGAAGCGCAAGCGGAAGCGGCGGAAACGGAGCGTGAACAGAAAGTATTGGAGGCGCACCAAAGACAGATGGAAATCGAAAAGGTTGCCAAGGAGAGACAGTACAAGTTGGAGGAGGAGCAAAGACAAATGGAAGCGGCAAAGAGGCGCTCGATGGCGAAGAGCACGCAGTACCGCACCTCCGCGGAAGACGCGTTGGAAAAGTTGTCCGTAATTGACTTTGATAACAACAAAGACAGCGATGACGTGGCGAGAATCGGGTTTGGCGAAGACGTCGCGTACCCGGACGAGACGGAAATGGCCATGGGCGCCGCCTCGGATTCCGCGGATGGATTTGATCCCTGGACCAAGTAAAAATAAAACGATGTTTAGAGCTCGTTGATGCGAAGACAGAAGTAGTCGACGATAACACCTTGTACTAAAACTACCAAAGACAGAGAGAGAGCGTTGCGAGGAGGAACGATATATCGAAGAAGAAGGTGATGCCAATATTATCATCACGCGAATTATTGAGAATAAGAACTTTTTAATTTATATATAACTATACGAATATATATATTCATCAAAACCATCACCACCACCTGATGAACGCGCGCGCGCGCGCGCGCGCCTCCTCGTTCTCCTCCGATTGCTTGCTTTGTATCCAACCGCACTACTTCAGAACAGCCGTACTCCTCGAAGAGCTAAGACCCTCGCGAGTATCAAAGTCGCGCTCAACGCTAAAGGCAATATCCGGATGTAATGAACGACCGCACCACCAACACCACCAACACCAACACCGCCGCCGCCGCCATTTTTATTCCCACTCTTCACGTTTCGAACAAACCTCACCACCCCATCAAAACTAAATCTACCACCTCCACCAATCCTCGCCTCCTTCCACAAAGCCGCGCAGACGAACGCGCACGCCGCGGCCGCCGCTCTCCAATCCGAGCGAAGAAAATCCATCCACCTTTGCGGCGCGAACGCGACGAACATGCCGAGCTGCGCGTATTCAATCAGCGCGCGTCCGAGTCCACTTTCTAACAACCCGCTCGATGCGAGCGGTTCCACGCGATGCAGCGCGAAAACGTTCGCCAACACCAACGCCGCGAAGACCTGAAAAGCTGCGTTTTGAGTGAGTTATACGAGTTAGTTACGAACGAAAAGAAAGAGGAATCCAATACCTTGCTTCCCGCAGCACCAACGCGCGACGCGCGCGGGCAAAAACACCAAACTCGCAAACAGCACCGCAGAAGAAGAAGACGACGACGACGAGCTCTCCCTCTCGCCCTTCCTCAAAACTCCCACCAAAGACGCCGCCAAGAGCGAGAAGAGCGCGACGTCGTCGTCGCGCAACGAGAAGAAGAGGCTGTTGACATTCGCTCTCACATCTCTCCGTCTTCGCGCCAAAATTGTTTTTCTTCTCTCTCGATCAACGATGCTCGTTAAAGAAAAAGCAGAGCGAGAAGAAAAACACGAAGCGCGGGCGCGAGAGGGGAGTTTTTTAAAGTCGCTTCGACGACGAGGACGAGGACGAAGAAGAAGAAGAAGCGAAGAAGAAGAAGAAGTGTTGGTCGCCGTCAGAGCCATGTCTCTCTCTCTTCTTTTCCCCAACAATAAAAAATAACAACGAGAGAAAAGAGAAGAAAAAAGAAGGAAAAGTGAAAAAAAACTTGTTTAGGGTCTCACTCAAAAAGAAAAAATTTTGGTTTTGTTTTTCCCCCTTTTTGAAAAAAATTCATTCTCAGAACACAGAGAGAGAGAGAGAGAGAAGTTTGTGTGCGAGACGCTCATTGATACAAAAGAAGAGCACTTACTTTCTCAACATGGAGCGGAACGATATTAACAACGTTGCCGCTCCTCGGCAAACGCCGCTCGGCGTCGTGTCCAGGTACGCATCATTGTTTATTTTTATATCTTTTTCTTTTATATAAACGCGTGAATTGGAAAAATCGATCGTTCAAAATTTTTGAATTCTCTCTCTCTCTCGTGTGGATTTTGAAAATTAACGAGCGCGTTGTTTCTTATCTCTCTCTCTCTGTGTGTCCATCCATCCATCTCTGGCGGCGCACAAAACAGGGTACCTCTGGGCGCACAACCGATGAATGGTAACAACAACGGCACGAACGGAACGACTGTCATTAAATCGGCGTTAAAGTCCACCTCGTCCATTTCGATGATGCGACCCCCACCTGTCGTGGCGATTGAAAATTTTAATACCGCCGAGCAACAACAACAACAACAGACGACAAGAAGAGTGTCCTTTCAAAGCGGACGCCCGCCGGTGGTAGGGAACGGCGCTCGATTGGCGCAACTGCGAGCGGCGAAAAAAGCGGCGCAGAAAGCGGGCGTGAAGTTAGCCGGGACGTTTTGGGGGAACGGGAACGACTCGATGATGATGCAAAATCGAGGAGGCCAAGCAGCCGGAGCAGCTTTTCAAAGCAATCATCATCCGTCGCGGATGGAACGGTTGCGCAAGAGAAAAGGCACCGGGAGAGAGGTGAAACCGCGACCGTTCGTGTTGGTGGTGCAAGCGCCGGAGATTTTGCGGAGAGCGGCGGCGGGCGGGAGAGAGCTTCCTCCGGGACCGTTGTCCTCCTCGGCGAAGAGAAGAACAACGGCGATGGTGGTCGAGGAGTTGGACGGCGGTTCGAATAATAGTTATTACTACGGTTCTCGACGCGACCGGGAGGGCGAACACTCGGCGGCGGGATCGAGAGACGGCGATCGAGCCGGTTCGTTCGCGGAGAACGAAGGAACGTTTGCCGGGTACGATTTCAACGGGAACAGGACGTCGCAACCGATGTTTAGACCGAAGAGTCCGCACGCGAAGCAACAGAGAAAAGTTTCGATGGAGATGAATTCGCAGTTACGATTGCTTCGCGAGCAGCACATGAAAGAAGGCGGAGTGTTAGCCGAAGCCATGGAAGAGGAGAGACTGAAGAAAGAGCAAATGGAATTAGAGAAACGACGAGAAATGTTGCGCAAGAGCACGGGCGGGGGAGAGGTGACCAACACGCCAATGGCTGCCGAAGCGCTGGTGAACATGTTCAACATCCCGGGACGAGATGTTCCTCAGGATAGTCCAGATTGGCAAGGCGTCTCGCACATGGCGAACGGTCAGTCGCAACCGCAAGTGCAACCGGTTATGATGAATGAAAACTTGAACAACGACGACGACGAGTTTGGCGGAGGATTCGACGGGGGCGATGACTTTGACGACCAAGAGGAGGACGTAGGAGGCGGCCAATTCGCCGACGACCGCGCTTTCGACGAGGAAGGGTTCCCCATCCGTAAGCCGAGAGGCGAAGCGCACAAACGCTTGCGCGAAGAAATGGCCAGAAGAAAATCTTTAGCCTTTGGAGGTTTACAAACCATTGTCGTCGAAGATTTGAGCGGCGGCCAACAAAAGGTGCGCAAAAGTTCGCGCCAAAGACAAAGACCATTGGAGTATTGGCGAGGCGAGAAGAAGGTTTACGAGCGCGTCCACGGATCGTTACCGACCATCAAAGCTACGCAACGACAAACTCGAAACAAAATGTGGCCGCGTAAAACCCCGGGAGGTCCGTCGGAAACTTTCAGAGTGCTCAAATTGAGACCGACGGAACAGTTCAACAAAATCGGCGCCGAGCGACGAGACTCGTTGGATCAGTTGATGACCGCCAGAAACGGCGCTCCGTTGCACGATTCTGACGACGAGGAGGAAATCTGGGACGTAGATGCCGTCGAGTTTGATCAACACGGTCGACGGATTAAAACTTTTGCCAAGACGCCGAAGGAGTATTACGGCAGAAACGGTCGCGCGACGCCGAATTACAACGTGAACAACAACAAGAATGTCAACAACGGAAGCGGGAAGAAGAAGCGCGGACGACCTCGCAAGAACCCAATCGACGACGGACAACAACAGCAAGAGGATCAACACGATCAACAAGTGCGAGGAAAACACATCAGACTGGCGCCGGATACGGATGACGAAGAGGATGACGAAAGAGACGCCGAGCTGGAGGAAAATACGCGACGAAACTCTGAAGCAATCAATGACGACGACAAAGGAAAAGATGAAGAACTAGATGAAGAAGACGCCGAAGCAGAGAAAGAAGCGAACGAAGCCGCTCGACTGGCGGAGTTGGAGCTCGAAGAAGAGAGAGAAGAAGAGGCTCGAAAAGCGTCGAAAGCGAGAGAGGAATTGATGGAAGCGCAAAGGGAGATGGAAGCGAAAATCGCCAGCGAGAAGATTGTCGAAGAGGACGAAGAAGAAGAAGAAGAAGAAGAAGACGAGGAAACGAAAGCGTTGAAAAAACAATTGGCGGATGCGGAAGCAGAGCACGCGGCGTTAGCCGCGCTCGATGCGGCGAACGATGCGGCGAGGAAGATTTTAGATCGACACGATGAACAAGACGGTGGTCGGGGAGAATTTGAGCACTCTTTAGAAGAAGTCGAGTTGAACGGGAACGTCAAAGGGGAGCTAAAGGAGACCACGAGCCGGTTTTCGATGTCGCTCGAGGCAAACAAAGGCATGTATTACGATGCTGAAGCCGACAAAGAGTTAATAGAGAACGATCCGGCGATTAAGAGCGGGTCGATTGACTTGGAAGATTTGAACGGCGAAGACGAGGAAGATGCCGACGACGATGAAAACGGCCCGGCCAAAAGAGATTCGCTTTCCTCGAAATCGGAAGAAGAAGCCGATCGAGAGAACGACGCCTTGGCGATTCCAATGGACCTCGACGAATAGATAAATATACACATATAATAATAAACTTGACTAAGCATTTGTAACTTCTATGACTATAAAAACTATATCACTACACCGAAAAACTATACCGCTCGCACTTTGCGCCGAGCTCTGAAATCGTCGCCACGCACTCAGTCGTTAAGGAGAACATCGAGGACGTCAACTCGTCGTCGTCGTCGTCGTTATCATCGTCGTCGTCGACACCCTTTCTGCCTCTACCACCGAGAACTCCCGGTCGTCGACGATTGCTATTCTCTTCGTCCACTAAAGTCGAACCCCTCCCATTCACGACGCTTCCGTCCCAATCTAAATACTTGGAATCCACCGTCCGATGCCTCGTGATAACCTTGACTAACTCACCTTTATTACCGCCTTCGGAGGGTAACTTGGACGTCGTCAAAGTCACGTCCGCTAAATTTTCAACCAGCGCGTGCATCCTCCGACGCTCTCTGTCGTCCTCGTCTACGAAGAACGCGTCTCCTTCGCCGAAATCCTCCGCCGTCGCCTCGAATCCGTCGTTCGCCTCCTCCGCCCGAGCGCAACCGGTGACCAAAGCCACGCCCTCTATCTCTCTCAACCGCAAGAGGAACCGCACGACCGCTTTCTCGTTCGTCCTCGCCGCTAATGCGTCCAGAGAATCTATGAAAACACTCGTCGTCGTCGTCGTCGCACTATCACTACCACTAATATTCCCCGGCCCGCTTTCGTCTCCTTTCCTCGCATCCGACGGACGAGACGACGACGACGACAAAGTACCGCGACGACGACGACGACGAGCCTCGTCGATTCTCTCCGCGATCAAATCGTACAAACCGTCTAAACTCGAAATCGAATTCGAATTTGCGCTCTTCACCGTGAATGTTATTCGAGGAGGGGTACTCCGTCGCTGCTCGTCGTTCTTCTTCTTCTTCTTCTTCGAATCATCTTCTTCTTCTTCGTCGTCGTCGTCGTCGAATAAAAAATCCACCGGTTTCGACCAACAATCGATCGACTCGTACACCGCTTTTCTATTATTGTTATTCTTCTTCTTCAAGTGCGGACCGACGAGCTTTTCGAACGGTCCTCGCGTTTCCACGCACAGAACAATCGCGTTTCTCGCGTTCTTCTTTTCCTCTTCGTTCTCGTCGGTGGTGGTGGTGTTATCGCGCGGAATATTCTTCGCGCACTCGTGCAACGCGTGCGCGAACAGAAACGCCGTCGGCGCGTTGGAATTGGAAACGAAATGCACGTGCGACGAGAGCGGAAGAGAAGAAGAGGAAGAAGACGCGAATCGAACGTTGAGCGCTTCGTTCATGTTCGCTCTTTTTTCTCTCTCTCTTTCTCTCTCTTCTCGCTTCTCTCGTCGAGAGGGGTCGCTCGAGTAAAAGTATGCGCGTGTGTTTCGCTGGTTGGACTTTTCGTTTTCTTGTGAAGTAAAAGCGGAGAAGAAGAAGAAGAAACTCGATGATGATGACGACGGCGCGGGATTGTACTACGCGACATTTAAAAGAACAACATTTAATAGCAATACACGACGGTAATAATATATATAAATAACAGTAATAATAACAGGAGCGCGTTCCCGCGTTATCATTCTTTACTCTTTTGGCTCAAAGTTTGGTTGATTTCGTGGAAGTCGGTTTGGCCGACGAGCGCGACGATGTTCCCGACGCCTTTTTCCGCCGACGACGGAGATTTTCTCTTCGCTGCTCCTACGTCACCTCTTCCTCTGAAAGAACTCGGCGATGCGACGTACGCGCGATGATGATTGTTGGTGTTTTCGTCGACGTCTGCTCCCGAGGAACGCATGAGGACTACTTTTTCTCTCGTTTCTGGACGCATCGGTGAGACGTACACGTTCCCTCCCGCCGCGTTTCCTTTCACCTCTCGTATGGGGGATTTCAGCAACGCTTCCGAGTCAAAGGGAACTCGAGATCGGCTCGGCGTGCTTTGAACAGCAGGTGCAGTTGTTCCGATTTTTAACGGTCGTTTCGGCGTCGCTTTTTGCGAATTTGTCGTCGTCGGTGCGAGAGATTCTCCTCCTCCTTTTCTTAATTGCAACATGAACCGCTTGACGTTTGGAACAAACTGCTTGTTGTAAAACGCGATGATATCGCCGCGACTGACGACTTCTAAACCGGGATTTGTAACCGTTAACGGGCAGCTCCAAAACACCTCTTCCACGCATTGGGGTTGTTTGTGGTATCTGTACACCACGTCTTTAAATTTTACGTTTCGATCCTGATCGTTGGACGCTATTTTACAGGCGCCGTAGATGGACGCCAAAATGATTTGATCGAGATGTCGACTGTACAGAAGAGACGTTTTCTCAAACACGACGAATTCGCATATTTGAAACGCGTTTCGGGTGACTTCTTGGCTGACGTGAAGCCGCGCGCAAATGTCAGCTAAACGCACAGCCGCTAATCGGAGTACTTTGGCGAAGAAGACGTCCAAGGAAGCTTTCGCGCGGCGCTTTTCGTCGTCGGCGTCGTCGGCGTCATCCGCTACGTCATCTACGGCGTATTTGTCCGGTAACGGTTCCATTACTTTCGCGCCACCTATCGACGAAGAAACCGCTCCATTATACTGTTGCTGCTGCGCATACGCGATTCCACTGATTCGTTCTACGTCTGAAGAGGATGATCCTATGTTGTTCGCGTTTTCGGACGATCGTCTCGCCGGAGTTGAAAACGCCGTAAACGCGCTCGTTTTCAAAGGCGAAAAGGCGCTCATGTGGCCGCTACCGATAATAGCCGTCGTTCGGGGTGGCGAACGCAACGCAGTTTGTGCCACATCTAACGCTTTCTTCTTTTCTTCGTCAATTGGAGGAGATCCATCGTTGGAGTCCCCTCCTTTTCCGAGAACGTTTCGATCGAACTGTTGCATGTGCGTCGACGACCTCGCCGAGTGATGCTTCGAGAGCGGTTTGGTGACTTTTTGCCCGGATGCTAACGTGCCACCGAGAAGCACGGCGGCGATTTGATTAGCGCTATTGTCTCGGTGGATTATTTTGTTGTTGATGATGTTTTTATCTTTCTCCTCTTCATTCGTCGTCGTGGTCTCCCTTTTGATGTTCATCTTCTTCGCGCTCTTTGTCGTAGCGATGCGCAAAAGCGGATACAAACTCGAATCTTTCTTCCAGCTCAACTTTTCTAGCATAGACTCTTCGATTCGACCAAAATACGCTCTAATTTCTCTCGGCATTTCCGGTCTCGATCTCACGAATGGCTCGATGCCGTTTAAAACGTCAAAAGCGTTCAAACCAATCGCGTTCGGAATGGCTGGAAAACGCAACGTGATTGCGCGATTACCGCCGTTGCCCGTGAAACTTGGACCGACATCGTAGATACCACTGCTCGTACTCAAATGGACGCCGTTTCGAGCGACGGAAACAACCTCGACGGATAAGGCGACGACAACTTCCACGAATCGCTTCGATTCCACGAGCATCGATATCGAACGCTTCGTTAATTCAGAGATGGTAGTTTTAGCGTTGGTCGTCCTCGTCGTCGTTGTCCTAGTTGCCTCCATGCGATTGATTTCATCTCTCAAGATCGCTCGAAAGAAGTACTTGAACACAGCTAAAGCATCTTTCGCTCTCGTTTCAACGATAGTATCGAGGGATTTCGAAATGTTGCCTCGTTTCACGGCAGCGTTAAGATTCGTGAACGCATCTTCGCGAGTGAGCGTGTTGCACTTTGTAATCAAACGTTCGGCGCGCGCGTACGCGTCTTGGAGTTTATCTTTGTCGTCTCTCTCGTTTATTTGGATGCATTCGCGAAGTAAACGTAAAGTCTCGTCGTCACTTTGCAGTTCGCTACCGACGTTATCGGATGATGCAACGATTCGATCTATCCATTCGACACCATACATGATGTTTGAAATTGGAGTGTTTCGAACATTTTCGGTAGTGACTGCGGCGCCGGCGACGGTTTTATTGTACCCGGCGTACGGCGATTGCGGCGTAGGCGGAATAGTTGTCGCGTTGTTAGTTACGTCCGTGTTTACCGCTGCCGCTGCTGCTGCAGCAGCAGCTTCCACTGCAGAGCCGGTTCGAAACGTGAAACTTGTATCCTTCTTGCGCATCGGCGTCGCCGCTCGCAATCGCGCAAAACTTACCGGTTGTTCTCGCAAATCACCTTTGAGCACATCGAATGGTGTCGCGATGGGAACTTTGTTCTCCCGCCGGTTCTGTTGTTTTTCCTCTTCGTCCTCTTCTCCTTCCTCGAAAAGAAACGGCACGTACAATTTCTCGTTGATTGCTCGACATCCAAATTTCTCTCTCACCGCTTCCACGTACTCGCGTTCAAATATGTCCGAAGCTAAGCGGACGTTCTCCATCGCCGTCTTGTTCTTCTTATTTTTCTCGAAATATCTCTTTCTCAGCGTGTTCTTTTCTTTCAAAATAGACTCGTGCAATTTTTCGATGTTCCTCAACATTTTCTGACAACTAGCGAGCTTCGTCTTGCTTAATCGACACAAAGATTCCAACGCCAAAGGCTCGCCGGTTTCCGGATCCTTTTCCGTCATCGAGAGCATATTTTCCAAACTCGTTCTTAAACACGCTTCCGGGGCGTTCGTTAACGAGAACGCTTCAATCGCGACGAGGAGGTGAAACTGTTCGTACAAATTTGGTACTCCTCCCGCGACGGTGTGCGAACCCATGCCGGCTCTTTTGTTGTTCTTAGCGTAGCTATTCGAAGCACCGTCTTCTTTCTTCGCCCTTTCTTTCTCCTCCGCGCACGTGCTTTTCCTCTTCTTATGTCTCGAGGACAACATCAACTTTGGTTTTTCTTTCGTCTTTTCGTCGTCGGCGTCGTCGTCCCCGTCTTCGAACAAGCTCGTTCCTAATTTAACCTTTGTCAACGAAAACGCGTTCCACGCGAACCGACAATACGCTCGTCCTAACGTTTCATCCACGCGAAAGTGCGTCTTGCAAAACAGCTCGAACTTTTTAGCGATGACTTTGCTAAACGCAAACGACGCTCTTAAGTTCTCCATGCCTAAAAATTGCTCCAAGCGTTTCATTTCGACAATTTCCAAGTCCTCGGAATCGTCCGCGTCGAGTTTTACCACCACCGATTTCGTCGTCGTCACGTCGTCGTCGTTCTCAATTTTCTGTCTTTTCTTCGCGCTCGCGTTGGCACCCTGTTCATCCTCGTCATCTTCCCCTACCATCTCCCCTCGTTCTTTCAACAGCGGATGACTCGTCTCTTCCCTCAAAATCTTCCTCAGCGGCTTCGCGCACACGCACACAAACGTCCGGCACGCGGTGAAAAAATCCGCCGCGTTGATTCGAAAATGGATCAACACGTCCCCTAAGTTTTTCTTCATGAAGTACTCGTTCCTTTTCGAGTGCGTGTGCGACGTGAGACAGACGTACGCGATGACGCAGTGCCACAGATTTTTCGTCTTTTTAATAAGAGAGATGAAGAAGGAAAGTTAGTTACACACACACTTGCATACTAACACAGATCAGATACAAAAACAAAAACAGAGCGAGGACGATAAAAAAAGTAAACTCACCACGCCGTCTGCCGTCCCGTCCGTTTTCTTCACCCCATCGTCAAAATCCTCCTCCTCGTCGTCGTCGTCGTCTTCGGCGACGATTGGAATCTCTCGTTCGCGCAAAAGCGGGAAACATTCCGCTTCAATCTTCGTCGCGAGACGATGCAATTCGGAATCGATTGGATTCAAAAATTGAAAGAGTCGCGTCGTCGTTTTTGTCGTCGCGAAGACCCCCACAACGCGTTGTTGTTCTTCTTCTTCTCGCGATGAAAGAAGCGTCGGCTTTTTCTTCTTCATCTCTCTTTTTCCTCGGCGCGAAGAAAGAGCGCGCGCGCGCGCCGAGAGAGAGAGAGAGAACGAGCGAAAGGTCGTTTTGGAACGCACTTTTTGGTCCAATTTTTAACGTCATTTTTCCCCAAAACATCAATAAAAAAACGCACGCGATGCTGCTTTTGCCGCTGCGCTGTTACGACGAAGCCGCTGTTTTTCCTTCTCTGAGGAGAAGATTAGAGAGAGGAGGAACGACGACGACGGCGAGTCGCGAAAAGCAGCGGCGGGCGTCTGCGACGACTTCTACGACTTCTACCACTTCTTCGCCGACACCTTTTCGATGTCCATTGTGCAAGTCAAAGTTCGTTACGCTTTTTAATTGTACGACAGAAAACACGGAGAACACGAAGGGGTCTTCTTCTTTATCGTCGTCGTCCCTTTCGTGCGCGGAAAACGGACACGCGCGCGACGTCGCCAAGGAAGGATACGCGCATTTAATGATGACGACAAACAACAACATCGGGGACGCGAAAGAGATGGTGCGCAGCCGGAAAAAGTTTTTAGACTCGGGAAGGTTTGATTTCCTCTTCGAGGAGAAACTCAGAGAGGAAGTTATGAGCGCGATTCGGCGCGCCGGGATTTTTTCTTCTTCTTCTTCTTCTTCTTCTTCATCTTCTTCTTCTTCTTCTTCTTCGTCGTCGTCATCGTCGTCCGAGGAAGAAGAAGTTAGCAGTAGTGGTAGCGGGAATAACGCGAATGGTGGTGGCGGTGGCGGTGGGAGTCCGAGACGGAAAAAATTGGAGGCGAAGAAACGCCTGCGAGCGCTCGCGAAGAAGGAAAAGAAGAGCAAAGAGGCATCGAGGACGGCTTTGGTGTTTACGATCGCAGATGTCGGATGCGGCGACGGCTATTGGTTGGAGAGGATTTCTAGATGGATGGTGTTTGGAGACGACGGCGACGACGAGGAAGTCGCGTGGTTGCGCGAAAGAGCAAAGGAGAGGAACGTTCGATTTCGATTTATCGGCATGGACGCGAGTAAAGAAGCGGTGCGAGTCGCCGCTAAACGAATGATTGTTACAGATACTCGAGAAGAAGACGGTTTTGAGAATAAAAAGCTGTTAGACGCGGAATACTTTTTCGCCGTCGCCGACGCGAACGACGTGCCGATGGGCGACGACAGCATCGACATTTACTTGAGCGTGTTCGCGCCTCGCAACGGAAAAGAAATCGCGAGATCATTGAAAGAAAAAGGCACGCTCCTCGTCGTCTCTCCGTCGCCCTCGCATTTACGGGAGTTGCGCTCGGACGAGGCTAAAGAGAAAGGCGTCGTGTGTCTCGACATCGAAGCGAACAAATCGGAACGCGTCGAAAAGCAACTCAAAGAATCGGCGTCTCTTTCCCCGACGAGCGGCGACGAAGACACCACAGAAGCATCGCTCGTCGTCGAACGCGCCGCGCCGATGGATTGGCGAGACGTCCAACTCGTCCTCAAAATGGGCGCGTCCGGGTTCCACCAAACGCCCGAATCCTTAGCCGCCGCGCGGAGCTATTGGGAAGAGAGAAGCGACGAAGATAAAAAGTTAACTCTGAGTTTCCGCGTGTGCGCGTTTTCGCGTCGTCGAGAATGAAAGCTCCTCGCGATAGAGAGAGAGAGAGAGTTAGAGAGTTAGAGAGAGCTTTTTAAGATGTGATGTGATTAGATTCGCGCGCGGCCCGCGTAGTAGTAGTGTAGTAGTAGCTAAAATTTTCACCTTAAAAAAAAATCGAACTCACTCTCTGATAAGCTGAACAAACACGTCATTCCATTTCCGCACATTAAAAGCGCTCTCGTAAACGAACGAAAGAGAGAGAGAGAGAGAGTGAAAGAACGCGTCTTCGAGAAAAAACGCGCGTCGTCTTTCTTTCTTCGAAACCCCCGAACGCGGAATCCTTGTCTGCGGAGAGAGAGAGAGAGAGAGAGAGAACAAAAAACTAATCCAAAATGCGGCGGCGTATCGTCACCGACGCCGCGAGGAGATTATTGAGCACGAAACGACACGACCAAAGCAGCAGCGCGACGGAGGTGATTAAAGACATACGGAAACTCGCGGAGGAACAGATGAAGAAGAAGAAGCAGCAACATCATCATCATCATCGACACGGTGGAAGCGGTGGTGGTAGTGGCGGAGAAGGAGGCGTTTCTTCGTCGAGCAGCACACGGACGGAAGCGACGACGAGGTTGGTGATGCACAACGGCAACGACGCTTACTCCGCCTCCTCGGCGAAGAAGGTCAAGAAGAACGCGTCGGCGTTTGGTCGGATAGAAAACGCGAGGAAGACTTTGAACGAGTACTGGTTGTCGTTTGGTAGTAGCAAGAATAGCGGCAAAGGAGCGGGATCTGGAGGGAGCGGAAGGCATCATCGACATCCGACGACGGAAATGAAGCAGCGGGGGGGGACGGAGGAAACGAGTACGTCTGGAGGAGGAGGCGGAGGCGGTGGATCGTCGTACTTTTTCAACCCGTATTGGCAAAAAACTGAGCAAGTGATCGATTACGCGACGATAGATGCCGTGGCGAGAGCGTACAAGAAACCGCCGAACCCGATTAGCTCGTTGCGTCACGCCGGGGTGAAGTTTCCGAATGTTTTGTTTCATCCGGCGACTTTGAGATGGTACAAGGAGTATTGGATGTGTTTGTACGAGAAGGCGTTCGTGGAGAAGCCTTTTTTAGCCGCGTTGGCGACGAGCGTGTTTAAGTGCGTCAGTTCGGACGCTTTCGTGCAAATATTCGTGGAAGGGAACACGCATTTGGATTATCAGAGGGTGGGGTGTTTCTTCGCTCTCGGCGTGGCGTACGTAGGCGCGTTTCAGTACTCTTTGTATAATCACATGCTGAAACCGCTGTATGGGGTGATGAAACCAAAGTTGGGGATTCCTGGCGCGACTGGCGCAATCGTCGCAGCTGATCAACTCTTTGTCGCGCCTTTTGTATACTTTCCAACGTTCTTGGCGATTAAGATGTGGTCGGAAAACAAAACTAGCGCGGGTGAGTTTTACGGGACTTTGAAGACGTTGTGGAACGACACGGTGTTTGAAACTATGCGCGCGCTATGGATCGTCTGGGTCCCCGCGCAAATGTTCAACTTCTGGGTCGTTCCCAGGCACTTGACGATTCCGTTCATGAACATTGTCGGTTTTGGATGGAACGGTATACTTTCGTACGTTCACGGCCAAAGGAAGATTTTAGACGCCAAGGAGAGGGAGGAGGCGAAGATGTTCGTGGAGAGAATGTCGCCTTTGTTGAGTGGAAGTAAAGAGGCGCATCCGGTGACAATTGCTAATGCGAGAGCGATGACAACTACTTCTGGAGGAGAAGGTGTTAAAGAACAACAAGAGGATGGATTAATCGCTGGCTTGATGGATTCGCAAGTGTCGACGAAACCATCGCCGCGGGAATCTAAGCCGGAGGAGGAAGATCCCCGCGAGAACGAAGAACCTCGCGAACAAGATGTGCAACAGTAGAAGTAGATATACGATTAGAATTAGTCCGCAATTAGAACGATAGATAGACTAAGATAGCGAACGCTTTTGTATTTTTATGTGTGATAGATATATAATGAAGAAAAATTTTTACACAAAGCTTTCTCTGGCGCTTACAAACCGTCCATCCTCTTGCCTAAATCCGAAGCCGTTCGCCCATCGCCAGAGGTGATCGTATCCTTGAATGTACCCCCACCTGGAACCATCGGCAACACGTGCTCTTGGTGTGGCACCATGATGTCCAACAAATACGGCCCCGGCGTGTTCACCATGCGTTCAATCGCGCCTCTCAATTCGCTCATTTTCGTCACTCTCTCCGCCGGCACGCGGAATCCTTTCGCGATGGTCACAAAGTCCGGGAAAATCATCGACTCGTCCTTCGTTTCGTGGTACTCCTCGTGGTCCGGGGATCCTAAATACGTGTGTCCTCTATTCGACTTGTAAAATCGATCCTCCCATTGTACAACCATGCCTAAATATTGATTGTTCAAAACGAAGCATTTGACCGGCAACTGTTCCGCGTGCAACGTCGCCAACTCTTGAATGTTCATGACGAACGACCCGTCGCCGTCGATATCGACAACAACTTTATCCGGCCTCGCGGCGGCGGCACCAATAGCCGCGGGTAAACCAAAACCCATGGAACCTAAACCACCACTCGATAACCAGTTTCTCGGTTCGTCGAACAAATAGTGCTGCGCGGCCCACATTTGATGCTGGCCGACGCCGGTGGAAATAATCGCCTCGCCCTTGGTCACTTCGTGCAACAACTGAATAGCCGCTTGCGGAGAAATCTCGTCGTTTTGCAAATCCGGCATCGGGAACGGGTGCAGCTTCCTTTGTTCGTTGACTTCGTTTCGCCAGTCGGAGAAGTCCGGTAAGTTTGTCTCCCTGTTCAATTTCTCGTTCAAAATTTTCAACGCCGGTTTGATGTTTGAAAAGATGGAACAGTGCGGTTTCTTGTTCTTGCCGATTTCAGCAGGGTCAATGTCCACGTGCACGATGGACGCTCGAGAGGCGAAAGCGTCTAATTTACCAGTGACGCGATCGTCGAATCTAACCCCGAAGGCCAACATCAAATCGGCGTTATCGATGGCGTAGTTTGCGTACACGGCGCCGTGCATACCCAACATGCGCAAACTCAAATCGTCGCTTTCTGGGAACGCGCCTAAACCCATCAAGGTCGAGCAAATCGGAATCCCGGTCGCTCTTGCAAACTGAGTCAATTCATCCGCGGCATCTAAGCAACCGCCGCCGGAATAAATAACCGGTTTCTTGGCTTTCTTGATCATCTCGATGACTTGCTCGATTTGCGGCGAACTCGGCGGAACCGGCAATCTAGACAAGTATCCGTTCAAACTCACTTTCGGCGACCAATACGGCACGCTCATTTGCTGCTGCACGTCTTTCGGGATGTCCACTAAAACTGGCCCGGGTCTTCCACTTGAGGCCAAGAAAAAAGCCTCGCGAATAATCCTTGGGATTTCTTCCACGTTCATCACCAAATAGTTATGTTTCGTGATCTGCCTCGTGATCTCCACGATTGGCGTCTCTTGGAACGCATCCGTACCAATCATCGCTCTCGGCACTTGTCCGGTAATCGCCACCATTGGCACCGAATCCAACAACGCGTCTGCTAATCCGGTGACTAAATTCGTCGCCCCCGGTCCGCTCGTCGCGATGCACACGCCAACCTTCCCGGTGGCTTTCCCGTATCCTTCCGCGGCAAAGACCTCGCCTTGCTCGTGTCTGCACAACACGTTCCTGATCCCAGTCTTCGACCGCGTCAACGCTTGGTGAATCTCCATCGAAGCACCTCCTGGGTAGGCAAACACGCAATCCACGCCTTCTCTTTCCAACGCCTCGACCAAAATATCCGCCCCTTTCCTCGGCTCGTCCGCCGCGAACTGCGACTCAAAGGTCGTGTCCGTCGGGCGCTGACTGGCTAGATTTTTCATCTGCGTCGTCGACAAGTGCATCTCCGTGAACTGCTGCGGAGAAATAAACGCGGGCGTGAGATCGGACTGGCGTCCAGACGGCGGTTCCGACACCGCTTTATTCTGCAAAGCCTTCTCGCCTCTCTTCTTCTCAGGGTTACGGGAAGCGCATCGAACCAACACCGACGCTCCTTTTCTCCCGGCACCAGCGACAAAATGCCCGCCTCTTCGACCAGCGCTGAACGCGGCTCTCGGAGTGGTGCTGTTCGTGGAGAGCGGCGTCTTTCTCGAAGAAGAAGAAGAGGACGAAGAGGATGATGATAACGCCGCCGCTAAGTTTTGCTGAATCGTCGTCATTTTGTGGGAGTAAAAATTGGAAAAGAAAAATCTCTCTCTCTCTCTTTACGCGCTGTGTCACGCCTTTTGACTGCTCGTCGTCCTCGTCGTCGTCCGCGCAGGTGACGCTCTCTGTTCCTCACGACGAGAGTACGCCGAGCGAAGGGAGGATTTGGTTGTTTTCTGACGACACGAACGCCTTTTTGAGTGAGTTTTGCGCGCCACGTCGCACAAAAAGGGTCGTCTGAAACCTTAAACATTTTGTAAAGCTCTCTAAAATACGAAATAAGAAAAGCGTGCGTAACCGTGCGCGTGTGTCTCTCTCTCTTTTCTTAATTTTTAAACAACTTTGCGCGCGCGCTTTAATCGGACTCCTCCTCATCACTCTCTGATGATGATAATGTGTCGTCATGTGGACACCCGTTTTCTTTCGCGTAGTTCAAGCACTCGATGTGGTTGTTTTGGGCAGCGAAACGGCACGTTCTCCAATCCCAAGGCGCGCCGTTTTCGTGGAGGTATTTGAGGATATCGAGATGGCCGTTTTCGGCGGCAAGTGCGCACGGAAGCTCATTAATTGGACTGACATGCCTCATACAATACTTTACGATGTGAAGATGGCCAATCTCAGCTGCTATATTGATCGCCAAACCGTCCCATTCAAACATTTTCTCTTCCCGCAACCAACGAAGCAACGCGAGGTTTCCAGTTCGAGCTGCTTGGGCGCCGAGATAATACTGCCCATGTTTACCCTCGATCTTTGTTGTCACTTCCTCGTACGTGCGGGCACCTTCGTCCCTGACTTTAACTATAAAAGTATCTTTCAATTCCCGTCCCGATCGTCTGATCGCGTCGCGACTTTCTCTGTTTACCTCTCGAAACACTCTGAACTCCAACTCCCATAACTTCGGTACAATACAGGTCTCGAAAATATCTCTGTACTGCACATCAGTCAAAATCTTCCACAACGGCAACGGCGTCACTTTTCTCTTCAACTCCTTCAACTCTTCTTCCTTCTCTTCCATCTGTTCTTCCAAGTCTGCCACTCGTTTTCCCAGCCTTTGCTGAGATATTTCTCGTTGCCTCAGTTCCCTCTTCAAGTTTTGAAGCTCTCCGTCTTGTTTTCGGAAACGATCTTCCTGCGCTCGCGCGCGAACCTCGTGCTCGTCCAATCGATCGCGCGACGCGTTCACGACATCCGCGAGCTTCGTTTCGACATCTTTATCTTCTCTTTTGTGCTTCGACGAGTCGTTATTCGCCATGCTCTCTCTCGTGTTGTCGTTTGTTTGTTTTATATCACGCGTATTTTTTTTTGAAGAATACTCAAAATTACGGACAGTTATAAATTTTTTTTCGTACGAGGTTTTCCCCAAAGAGAAAGGTCTCGAACGCGGGCGTTTGTGCTTTCGACGCGCGATGGCCGACAACGACGAAGACAACAAAACCTGGGCGACGCTCCACGACGCCGCGTTGGAGGTTTTGGCGACTCCCGAAGCGAAGCAAAAAGCGCTCCTGACGCAACGCGTGGCGAAACAATGGTTTGAAAACAAAATCGCGTCGGCGAGAGACGAGAGTTCGGGAACGAAAACGGTGCGGGAAACACCCGCGAGAGACGCGACGGTGACGATTTTACCGTCGAATTCGAACAAATTGAAGCTCGGTAACGGACGGTCGGTCGAGTCGAGACGGAAGATTTTACACTCGTTGTCACACATCGAGTCGTGGGCGATTGATTTGAGCTGGGACATCATAGCGCGGTTTGGCCACGAGCTGGAGAAGGAGAAGGCGTTTTTCGACGACTTTGTGAACGTGGCGCTGGACGAAGCGAGGCACCATTTACTCTTGAGCGAGAGATTAGAACAGATAGGAGGGAAATACGGGGAGTTTCCCGCGCACGACGGGTTGTGGCAATCCGCGATTGAAACGTCGGACTCGTTGATGCATCGACTCGTCGTCGAACACTGCGTGCACGAGGCGCGCGGATTAGACGTGATGCCAAACACGATAAACAAGTTTCGAGAGAACGGAGACGAAGAGTCGGCACTGTTGCTGGAGACTGTCGTGTACCCGGAAGAAATTAGTCACGTTAAAGCTGGTTTGAAATGGTTCAAGTTTCTGTTAGGAGACGCGTCGGAACAAGGCGAAGAAGAGACGGTGAAAAAGTTCCGAGAGATTGTCGAGAAGAAATTCTACGGCGCGCTGAAACCGCCGTTTAACGACGAAGCGAGAGCGAAAGCCGGGTTCGATAGAAGGTATTACGAAGTTTAGCGCGCGGTAATTGTTTGCCGCGGTGTAGTTGCATAGCTTAGATAAAGTTTAGATTTAGACTTAGTCGTGTGTCTGTGTATATATCAGGTTGTTATAGAACGGACCGCTTTTCGCATCTCGTTTCTCACTTCTTCACCTCTTTTGCCACCTTCTCTCGTTTCTTTTCCAAAGACTCGCTCGCTTCCGCGATTCTCTTCGCCATTTGCTCTCGCATCTGTTTACCCATCGGACTTTTCCCTTTTTCTTTCTCCACTTTTCTCTTCGCTTCATCTCTCGTCGTTCTCGCCCGTCGCAGCGCGGCGCCTTCTTCTTCCTCGTCTTCTTCTTCTTTGAGCGCGCGCTCGTCGTATTTTTGAGCGAGTTTTTGTACCGACTCTTTCAGAACATCGAACGCGTTCTGAAACGACGCCTCGATGGCTCTCGATTTCCTCTTCAAAGACTCGACCACGTCGTCGTTCTTGTCGTCGTCCTCGTTCTTCTTTCCTTCTTCTGGTTGTCGCTTCGTCGCCGGTCGTCGCGGCATGACGATCGTTTGAAGAAGGTCTTCTCTCTTTTGTTTCTCTTTCTCTCTCTTCGCGTATTTTTTTCCCGGCGCGAAACGCACGAATTTAAGATTTCGCTAAAAAAAAAAGAGAGTCAGTCCCTACTACTCTTTGTACTCGCGTAAACATATATGCCCGAACGACGGCAACGAAGCGCGGAACGATTGGGAAGCGAACGTCGAAAGCCGAGAGAAGAAGAAGAAGAACCGAGCGCGCGCGCGACGCCGTCGTCGCGGCGCGTGCTGACCGTTCAAATTCCGCGAACGGAAGATACGAGTCAAAAAAAAGTCCTCGAGACGATCGAGAAAGTCTTCCGTTCTGTTTTAGAAACGAGCGAGATACGCGCGTACGACGTGAGCGTGACTGCGAACGAAGCAGAGAATAAGAAAACGTACCGATATAAAGCCCCGGCGCCGTCGTTTCCGTTCGTTCCGAAATCGATCGGTAAACTTTCCGAAACTGGCGTGTGTGAGATTACTGAAGTTGTCGTTTGCGATGTGAAAGGGAAGAGGATTGAAAATGTGTGCGAAACGAAAGGGATGCTTTTTGCGGATCAGTTCGTGGTGGAAACTTTTGTCGCAGTTGAGAGTGTGCGTAGCAATTCGCGCGCGATTGTATGTGTTGTTAATGTCCGTTTGCGATGGCTGAAACGGTTGGACAATCAAAGGTGGTTGGAAGCGTTAATCACGAAAGCGACGGAATTGAAAATTCGTCGAAAGTATGAGACTTTGCTGAAGCGAGTGGCGGACGATTTGAAAGCGACGGCAACGATGACGAGAAATGATGATTTCGAATATCTTCGACAAAACGTCAACTATCTCTTTTGCATTTTAGTATCGATATTGATTTTCTGCTTGGGCTTCTCACTAGGTGGAATCGATTCTTCGCTTTCGGCGCTTTGGAAATTATAAAAATATTATGTTACACATTTCTATAGACGTAGTGTATCTACTTCGCGTTTCGTCTCTGTCCTTCACTGATTTTGCCAGACAACACGACGAAAGAATCGCCGGTCGTTTTTTGAACCGCTTGCATTCGCTCAATCGTGCTGCCACCTTTGTTACCGTCGCCACCTCGAAGTGCGTTTTGCTCCTCTTCGTACTTGCGTAACCGCTTCTCCTTTGCCTTTGCACCGGGCGCTTTGCCGTGAAATTTCCAGCACAACTCCCGGAAGGCTTCTTTTGGAGTTAACGTGCGTCCAAACTCGTCGTATTTATCCAGCTTGAAGTTGAACTTTCGCGTTTCGGACGACGGCTTGCCGTCTTGTTCTTCAATCACTCCAGAGGCTTCTAATACGCGTTTGCGATCGTGGTGGTCCTTCAAATCGTTCGCGCGTCCACTCCAACGCGGTTCTTTATCTGCGAGTTGACCGGAGGCTTTCATGTCTTGCAAAACGCCCGCTAAACCTATATTTCTGCGCGCAGGATTGGTTTTAGGCTTTTCTTCCTGTTTGACCGCATCTTCGCCATCTTCCATTTTGACGTCGACCGCACCATCGCCAGCTTGAACAATTTGCGGAGCGTCTTCGTCTTCCTCGTCCGGTAACTTGTCCTCTCGCGCCTTTTCCCAATCGATTTCTTCACCCTCGGCGTCTTCTTCGACGTGGTTCACTCTTTTCCGTTTCAGATTTTTTGAGGTTTTACCTCTCGCGACGAAAGCGTTATTCTCGTCGTCGCCGCCAGACATGTCCACGCCGACGCCGCGACAGAATTCAGCCACATCCGTGAGCGCCAAGTTTTTATCGTTATTTTCATTATTGTCTGCGTTCATATCGGTCGGTTTCTCCCGTTCAAGCTTAGCGATGCGTTCAAACAAAGATTGTTCACCGTTCGCGGGGACGATTTTCTTTTCTTTCGTTTTCTTTTTCGTTTCTCGCGCGGTTGCGAGTGCCCTTTCTAACTCGTCGTCCTCTTCCTCGGCCGCGAAATCGAGAGGTTCTTCTTCACCATTCTTCGTTCTATCTCCAGCTAAATCGGCTAAGATTTTCTCGTCCACGTTATCTCTCGCTTTATCCATCGCCTTGGCCCACGCCTCGTCGTCTCGAGACGTTTGCTCTTCTCCCGCGTTGCCATTCTTTCTCGATCTTCTGTGCGTCCCCGCCGCGTTTGCCTCCTTTGCCAACTCGTCGCCTTCCAACTTTGTCACATCAAATCCACCATCCTCGCCCTCGTCGTCTGAATCCTCTTTCTTCTTCTTTTTCTTTCGCATCTTCTTCGGCTTATCTTCTCTGCCTCCTTTTCCTTTCTTCTTCTTTTTACTGTTAAACTTCATCAACTCTTCCTCTTCCTTCGTATACGCGTCTGTCTGCGTGGCTGTTTTCGAAACCTCCGCGGAAATCAATTCCCCTCTCACCAAACCAGCCATGCGTAACTTGAGTTCCCTGGCGTTTTGTTTCCGAATCTCCTCGGCGTCTTTTTGCACTCCTCCCGTGCCATCTAGAGTCATGAATCGCTCGTCCTTATCCTCCTCTCCGTACTCGTCGTCGTACTTGGACAAAATCTTCTTCTCTTTCAATCCAGTCAACTCGTCCTCGTCTTCGCGCATTATATCATCCTTCTTGTTACCCTTTCCGGCTAACTTTTTATTCTTCAAATTCCTCTCTCTCTCCGCCACGTGCACGTTCTCCAACTCGTCCTCCGAATCGCTATCTAAAATCGACTTATCCGCCAACGTCAAAACGACGCCGCCTTCTCCCTCGTCGTAGCTCGCTCCCTCCTCGTTTCTGACGTGTTCCAACGCCGCGCGATCCACCCTCAAGCCCGCCAAATCTTTCTCCGTGTACTCAGCCGTCGTCGTCGTCATGTGCTCCTCTTCCTCCTCCTCGTATCTGCTGTCTATATCGTCTCCTGTCCTCTTCGCGCCGCCTTTTCTCTTCTTCTTCGTCTTGAGATTTCTCGATTTTTGTACCCACGCTTTCGCGTCTTCCTCCTCTCCTTCGCCTTCGTACAACAATTTCGCTCGCATTTGATCCGCGTCGCGCAATTTCTTCGCCTTTCTCTCGTTCAGTTTCTCTCGCAACTCGTTCGTCCGTTGCAACTCCAACGCTTTTTGCGCCTCGCGTTCTCTCAAGATTTTCTCCGCCTGTTTCAAGCCGTCCGCGTCGTCTTCGTCGTCGTCTTTGTTTTCTTTTAACGGCGCGAGGCCTAATTTCTTTCTCAGCGCGTTCGTTTCCGCGACGGAGAGAGAAACGTCGCCGCCGTTAGAAGATTTGAGCGGCGGCGCATCACGTTGACGCTGTTCTTCTCCTTCTGCTTCTCCTTCTTCTCTTCCCGTCATGACGAAGTTGGAATTTTTATGTCAAGTGTATCTGACGGGGAAAAAATTGGGATTTTCGATTGGTGAGAAGTGACGATGCCAATCGAAGAAGAGAGAGAGAAAAGACTCACGCGAACGAGGCGAGAGATGTTACCGACCAATCTTCTCGAAACAAAATACACACACACATCTACGACTTCAAAAAACTACGGCATATATATATATCTTTCTTCTACATCTGACTTTGTGCTAACTTTTTATATTTAAACGCTGGCGACATCCCTGGCGCCTCTCAGCGCTTTCTCGACCAACGGCTTACACTCGGGCGCTCGAGCGATGGCGGTGAACAGCGCCAAAGCTTGCTGCTTGACGTTCGGGTCCGAGCTCGTCATGAGCGTGGCTATCTTTCGAACGGCGATTTCGTCGGAGCAGAGCTTTAAAGCGGTGCCTGGAAATTTGCAGCAACAGCTTATTCCGACCAAGGCGCGCGAGGCGACTTCGTTCGTTTCGTGTTGTCTGAGCCTTTCGAGTTCTTCCGCCGGGTTCGGATGGCCTTCGCTTTTGAAGTGCGCGAGAATTTTCGCCTCTTCGTCTTTGGTGAAGACGTCGGCGGCGGCGCCATTATCGCCACCACCGACGCGTTTTATCGCCGACGCAAATACCTCTAAACCGTCGTGCTCCGTCGTAATCTTTTCCGCTTCAGAGACGGATAAAGCTAAGAAGAGCTCAAACGCGCCGGCGGCGATTTGTTTCGGTTGCACCGCGTCTTCCTGCCGCCGGTAGTGGAGTCTCTTCGTTTCTTCTTCTTTTTCTCCTTCTTTTTCTTCTTCTTCTTTTCCATCGTTCTTGCTACTATTATTCGCTTCGCTATTATTCTTACTATCACTAGCACTACTCTCGCCGAAATACCTCTCCTTGACGTATTCCAACTCGCACATTTTCCTCGCCTCTTCCACGATTTTCTTCCCGCCTTCCTCGAGCGCCATCGCGAAACTCGCGCACTCTTTATCTCTGCACGTCCACGCCAAACAGTCCAACCCGTTCACGGTGTTCACTCGCTTCCTCTCCTCCATCGCTTTCTCGATCGCTTTCACCACCACTTTCACTCCTCTCTTCTCCTCTCGAAGCATTTCCTCGTGCGCGCGTTCCACGTTTCCGAGGAAACAGCTCAACGCGGCGAAAGCGGCGGCGGTCACGCCTTCGAAATCATCATCATCATCATCAGCGTTCGTCGTCGTCGTTTTCTTCTCCAAAACGTCCACGATTGGTTCAACCACCCGTAAAAAACTCTCGTCCAATTTCACTCTCAGCGACAGCGCCGCGAGTGCGATCAGCGATTGCGCTTGCGTCTTTGGCGCGTCGTGACTTTCAATCTCCGATATCATCCGTTCGACGGTGAATGGCAACGCCGGGTGCGGAGGCGATGGTTTTGCGCTCATGTTTCGTTTCTCTCTTTCGTCTCTCTCTCTCTCGCAAAAGAAACAAAAAAACACGAACGAACGAACGGGTGCTCTTCTTCTCGCGTGTTCTCGTTCGTCTCGCTCTTATTGTTGTTGTTATTATATGGTATCGATCGAGCGCGAAGAATAAACTCTGACGTTTTCTTTCGAAAGAGAGAAATGGAAGAAAAAAAAAAGCGACATTAAAACGCTTTGGACGTTGAAGATCTCTCTTTCTCTCTCTCTGCCCGTCGTCCTCTATATCCGGTTTCGCGAGAGTAAAAGCTTCGTGGAATTGTGTCTTCTTTCTCCTCTCTCTTTCGTAGAAAATGGCGTCTTCTTTTCCCAACGACAACAACAAGGACGAAGAAAAGAGCGGCGAAGATGAAGACGAAGGAAAAAACTACTACGAAATCTTAAACGTCGCGTCGACGGCGACGGAGAAGGAGATTAAGAGAGCCTACCGGTTGCTGGCGTTAAAGTTTCACCCGGATAAGTACCGACCGACGACGGCACAAACGGCACAAACTACGAAAGAAGCGGTGGCGAAGAAATTCGCGTCGATTACGGTCGCGTTCAACTGCTTGTCGGACCCGTTGAAGAGAATAAAATACGACCGAGAGAACGGCGTGAACGGATTAGCGAAATCGGACGTGTTGATCAACATCACGTTCAAAGAGAGCATAAATGGGTGCACGAAATTAGCCATGGTACCGTTTAAAACGGTGTGCGTGAAATGTAACGGGACCGGGAAAGGCGGCGCGGCGTGCGCGAACTGTACGATACTCACCCGAGCGAGTTGCCAAACGTGTTTCGGGAAAGGCGTGCTCGGCGCCGCGAACGGAGGAGGAGCAGGAGGAGGAGGCACGATGAACGAAGACGAGATTTGTAAAAAGTGTAAAGGCATCGGGGCCGTGGACGATTTCTTCCAGAGTCGAGTGGAAGTACCGAAAAATCCAAAGCAAAACCAACGCGTGAAGATTCAAGGACGAGAGACGTATGCGGTTATTTATACCATGCCTTCGAAAAAGTTTCGAAAGTGCCCCTCGAACGAACACGACGTGAGAACGACGCTACAGTTGACCGCTTTGGAGGCTAAAGAGGGCGGTTTCTTTGAAGTAGAAACGCTGCACGGGAAAGAAACCGTGTACGTGGAGGACGGCACGGAAGACGGCGCGGAGAAAATCTTGGAAAAGCAAGGCATCGAAAAGAAAGGAAACCAAATCGTCTCGATCGAAGTCTTACCTCCTCCGGTTCAAGAAGAAGAAGAAGAAAACAAAGAAGAAGAAAACAAAGAAGGAGATAAGAAAAGAAAAGCAGAGGAAGAAGAAGAAAAAGAGGAAGAAGAAAACGACCTCCAAAAGCTTCTCGCCGAGAAGAAGAGGAAACTGTTGGAAAAACTCGCCTCCTCCTGAGACTCGAAGAAGAACGAGAAGAAGAAGAAGAAGGAGCGAGAAGACAAAAAAAGAAACAACCGCGAATATAAGTAGTAGTAGTAGTAGTAGTAGTAGCGATAGAGTAGCAATCGTAGTAATAACAGTAATAGTACTAAAAGAGCCGCCCATCGCGTCGAATAGCAGAAATAGAGAGCATAGAAAAAGAAGCTTATTAAAATGCCAAATTTGATCTTTTTTTTTAGAAAACCTCACTCACACAGCACTCACAAATATATCATCATGTTACGAGTTACGGCGCAGAGAGCGCTCCGACGAGCGACGGCTTCGCTCAGAAACGGCAACACCACCGCGACGAGCAATAATGCCAAGCAGCAGTTGCAAAAGAGAAGCATGAGCGGCGGTGGCAGCATCGAAGAAGAAATAGGTAGGCAAAGCTTCTTTTTTTTTCTCTCTCTCCCCATTATTTTCTCATTTTCTCTCTCCCCTGACGAGCGCGTAACGATCGAAAAGAGATCTCTCTCGCTTACTTATTCTTCTATCGTTATTAAAACAGCTGAAATGAACAAGTGGCGAACGGTAACTTTCCTCGCGATTCCAGCGTGCGGCGCGTTTGGCGTGTACTCGTTCGCGAACGCGGAACACGGCCACGGAGAGGAACAACCGGCGTATTCGTACTTGAAGAGAAGGTCGCGAGAGCAATGGCCGTGGGGAGGAGATTTGGGTTTGTTCGAGTATCCCAAGGAAGACGGCGGACACCATTAAATGTGAATTTTTTTTAACGACGCGTATCTCTCTCTCCCTCTCTCTCGCTTCTCTTTTTCTCTCTCTCTACTCCCCGTTTTCGTCGTCGTTGGAGAGGAGGAGATTGTGTTCCGAGAGAAGAGTTTGATGGAGGGGTGATGGAGAAAAGTTCGCGCGCGAGAGAACACGCGCGCGCGCTCTTCTGTTTTGGTGGGCGTCTTGTCGATCGACGCCAGTTGTAATTATATATATATATATACGTATAAACATATTATTAAACATGACTCCTCTTATGTGATCTCGTTGTTGATGTTATTGTTGTTATCGTAAACGTAAGCTCTCGAATTTTTAAATCTCGTTCGCGTACACGCTTCTCCTCTTCTTTTTCTTCCGTCCTAAACGCGTTTCATTTTGATGTCTTTTAAATACGCCTTCTTCTCAGCCTCGTACGCGATTTCACTTCTCGCGATGAATTTTTTCAATACGTCGTACGTGGTCAACTGGATCGACTTGTTCGGCATATTTTTTACGGCGTTGGGGACGAAACCTCTAAACAAGCCACCGACGCCTTGGTTGGCGACGATGTTTTTCGCCGCAGCCACGACGTTGGTCGCCGTGCTCGATTTCATTTGCATCTGCCGCCTGACGGTATCGAGCGGATAGCACGAACCAGTAGCAACCGCAGTAGCCATCAAAGAGGCAATGGCAATCCCCTGCGGTTCGTTGCGAATCTCTTCCGGGATGGTTTGTTTGAACAAATCAAAAGCGCAGAAATTCAACGCCGAATACGGCGCGATGGACAAACACGTCGCCGGTAAACCTTTCGCAAACGCCATCACGCCTTCTTCGCGTAAAATGTTTTTAAACACCGCTACCATGTTTGTCGTCGTCGGATCAATACTTAAACGCAATCGAATGATATCTAACGGGTACGTCACAATCGTCGCCGTGCACGCCGCCGAGGCTCCGGCTAAAAGTCTCCCCGGCACGCTCAACTCGCCGGTTTTCTTATCCGCATATTTTTTCTTATAAAAATCATACGCGAACAACATCGTCGCGGAATACGGCAACACTCTCGCCACTTGCGGTGTGTTCCCTCTCCAGTACCCAGCCAAACCTTCGCTTTTTCCAATCGCCAAAAACGCCGGTATTAACCCTCCGCTCACGGCTGCCTTTGCGGCTGCGGTTTGTTGCGACGCTCCAGACGTTTGCATGATAATTTTCAATCGATCTAACGGTGCCGTGCACGTTTTCGCCAAAGCGCCGGCTAAGCCGCCGGCTAAGAACACCGCGGTCGTCTTCCCCATCACGTTCACGACGATACCTTCTCGATTATTTTTCAACATTCTCGCGAGCGGTATTTTTACAGGTTTTTCCTCCTTCTTCTTGTTCGAAGAAGAGCTTGAAGACCTTGCGGCGCACAACTGAAATTGCTCGTTCACTTTCGCGCGAGCGAACGTTATCGACGCCAGCGGTATCTCCACGTTCACCGTTCGCTTCGTCTTAATCTCTCTCTCAATCTTCGCTCTCGTCCGTTCGATCGCTTTTTCAAACCGATTCTTCTCCGTGGTCAAGCGAAACCCATCATCACGACGGGCGCCGTCTTCCATTTTGCCCCGTAAAAAAGCGCTCATTTTTGTTTTATTATATTATTATTATTAGTAGTAGTAGTAGTAGTATCGATGATGTGTCCTATTCTCTCTCTCTGCTATGGAACTATGAGTGTGTGTGTATAAACTCTCTCTTCTCTTTCTCTCTCTCTCTTCCGCGCGCATTCCAAACACGCACAACAGACGCAGAGAGTATATAGATAGAGTAGTATTTCTCTCTCTTTTTGTAACGAGAACCTCTTCTGCAAAATCACGAGAGACCTATACCCTAATTTTTCCCACACGTAGTTTTTTGAAAAAGAGAGACTGAGAGAGAAAAGGAGAAAAAGAGGAATTGCGTCCAGACTCCACTTCTTTTTCTTCTGCTTTTAAACCAGAGAGATGATGACGATGATGATGTACTCCGCGGTTGCCGCCGTTTCCTCCTCCTCGTACTCCTCTTCGTCGTCTTCTGTTTC
>Ga0255767_1000446_pt1 | contig 37539 bp, 41 predicted proteins | sample 071ome_24_FD_179967 | JGI IMG/M metagenome (GOLD analysis project Ga0255767, IMG submission 179967) | Coastal salt marsh microbial communities from the Groves Creek Marsh, Skidaway Island, Georgia - 071402CT metaG (version 2) | ecosystem: Environmental > Aquatic > Marine > Intertidal zone > Salt...
CCTCGCCGGTCCAACCGGGTTGCTTTCCGAGGAGGTCGACGCAGCGAACGGGCGGGCGCTTGGCAACCATCCCCAGGCCTACTCGCACCTGGGATTGATCTCGAACGCGCTCAACCTCGCCGGTAGCTGACGACGGAGCAGCGCCGAACGGTTACAGCTGAACGGAACTCTCCGACATACCGACGGCGTTGATTTCGACGACCTCGGTCACCCCATCGACGCGATCCTTCATGATCCGCTCGATACCAGCCTTGAGCGTCTGGGTGGACGCTGGGCAGGTCACACAGGCGCCCTTCAGCTCGACGCTGACCACTCCGGTGGCCTCATCGACCCCGATCAGTTCGATGTCGCCCTCATCCGCTTGGATAGCGGGACGGATCGCGTTGATGACCTTTTCGACCTGCTCGAACACGGGGGGATCTTTCGTCGCTGTCACGCCAAGTCTGGCAGTTGCCGGTGTCAACGCCGACATCGGTGCCAGCATTCCGTTCCCCCTAGCCTGCAGATATGCGCTTCGCCGTGCTGTTGGCTCATCAGGGTGGCTGGGACGAGGTCCTTCTCGTCGGCGGCCCGGTGGCGATTTTCGCCTTTCTGCTCTCGATCGCCCGCAAGCGGGCCATCGCCCTCGCTGAGCCGGGCACCGACGGCGAGGGAGCCACGCCCGCTGACGAGGGCTAAGACCGAGGCGAGCGGCGGCTACTGAACGGTGACGTCGCCGCCGATACCGCGGAGCTTGCCAGCGATGTCGTCGTAGCCGCGTGCGACGTGTTCAGCGTCGGCGACGACGGTCTCGCCGTCAGCTGCGAGCCCGGCGATCACGAGGGCGGCACCAGCTCGGATGTCGTGGGCCCGAACTGGAGCACCGGACAAGCGCGGCACCCCGCGGATCACGGCATGGTGGGAATCGGTCCGAATATCTGCTCCGAGGCGGAGCAACTCATCGACATAGCGGAACCGGCCCGAGAAGAGATTCTCGGTGACAATCCCCACCCCCTCGGCGGTAGCGAGCAGGGTCACGATGAACGGCTTGTAGTCGGTTGCGATACCCGGGTACGGCAACGACTGGCAGTCCGCTGACCGGATGCGCTGAGGGGCGTAGGCCCAGATGCCATCCGGATCATGAGAGATCCGCATCCCCATCTCGCCGAGCTTCTGGCACAGCATCGACATGTGTTCGTGGCGGGCGCCGGCAACCGTGATCTCGCCCCCGGTGATTCCGACCGCACACAAATACGTGGCTGCCTCGATCCGGTCGGGGATCACGGTGTGGTCGGCGCTATGCAGGCCGTCCGGCGCATCCACCCCTTCGATCGTGAGCGTCGACGACCCTGCGCCAACGATCTGCGCACCCATCTTGTTGAGCAGCTCGCACAGGTCGGCGATCTCGGGTTCGCGCGCAGCATTGTCGATCACCGTCGTGCCCTTGGCTCGGACGGACGCCATCAGCAAGTTCTCGGTGGCGCCAACCGACGGAAACTCGAGCAGCACCCGCGCCCCTTGAAGATTCTCGGTCCGGGCGTGGATGTACCCGTGCGCTGACTCGAACTCGGCCCCGAGCTCTGACAGGCCGCGCACGTGCATATCGATCGGCCGAGGACCGAAGTCATCGCCGCCGGGCATTGCGACCCGAGCCTCACCGCACCGAGCCAGCATCGGGCCCATCACCACGATCGATGCCCGGAACTGCTCAACGATTTCATACGGGGCGACCGGCTCGATTTCTGCTGGTACGTCAATCGTCAGGGTCGTCTCGACCCGTGAGACCGTGCATCCCGTGGCCCGCAGCAGATCTGACATCAACTCGACGTCGGTAATCCGCGGCACATTCGTCAGGACGTAGCGACCTTCCGCCAACAAGGTCGCCGCCATCAGTTTCAGCACCGAATTCTTTGCGCCACCAACTGGGATCGTTCCCTCGAGCGACCCACCGCCACGGACGGAGATCTGCGTATACGACTGCACCATCAGATCCAAGTCTGCCAGCGAACGAAGGCGGTCACGGCCATCGCAAGGATGACGACCACGACGAAGGGCGTTCGGCGCCACACGGCGACGCCACCGGCCGCAACGCCCCACAGCCGGGCGTCGATGACCAACGACTCGCCATCGGCGACCGTTTGCACTGCGATCAGTGCGGCGAAGAGCGCCGCCGGGATCAGGGCGGTAAGGGGATCGAACCGAGCCGCAACCGACCCGTTGCCGACTCGACCGAAGCCTAGGACCCCCAACGCCTTGAAGCCGTAGGCGCCTCCAACGAGGACGAGAATGACGGTCCAACTCATCGGGTCGCCGACCCTTCTCGACGGCCAACAAGCCAGCCAGGGACGACGGCGAGCGACGCGACAAGCAACGGAACCCCGGCCGGCGCGATCGGGGTCAACGCAATCGCAATACCCGCCCCGAGCAGAGCGGCGACTTGACCCGGGCGTTCTCGGACATGTGGTGCCAGCAATGCCAGAAAGGCAGCCGGGAATGCTGCGTCGAGCCCCCAGGTCTCGGGTTCGCCAATGACCGCGCCCAGTAAGGCGCCGCCAATGGAGCCGAGGTTCCAGAGCGACCAGAGCCAGAGCGCAGTCCACCAGAAGGCGTCACGGGCATCCTCATCGGAGTCCTGCACCGCCGCCATGGCGGTGGTCTCGTCGATAACGAAGTGCGCCGCTGCCGCCCGCGGGACCCACCGGCCTGGCAGAAGGCGGGCGACGACCGGGCCGTAGAGCGCGTTCCTCGCCGCAAGCAGGAGCGCAGAACCGACAGCTGCCGCTCCCGAGCCACCCGAGTCGATCACGCTGACGGCCGCAAACTGCGACGCCCCGGTGAAGACGAGGGTCGACATCACGATCACCTGGGGCAGGCTGAGGCCAGCTGCGTCGGCGAGTACACCGAAGGTCACACCAACGACCCCAACAGCGATCGCCAGGATCAGCCCCTCGCGCCGATGGTCGCTCATGCGTGCAGCTTCCGAAGGGTGGGGACGAGGTCGTCGATGAGGTCGGCGAGTTCATCGATGCACGCATCGAACACGTCCTGCTCCCCAGCACCGGGATCGATGACTTCTTCCCACGGCTCGAACTCGTGCCCAGCAAGTCCCAGCGCCGCAACTCGTTCGGCAAGTGTCGTGCCAGGGGCGGTGGGCAGATCCCGCACCATCCTCCGCAGCGACGCCGCAAGCGGAAGCGCCTCCGGGAGGCGACGCTGCATCCAGTACAGATGCGACGGCTCCATGATGAGCAGCAGATCGCTGGCCGCGACATCGGCCGCCTCGATCTGTCGCGACCGGTGGTACGGATCTGCGAGTCCATGGCGCTCGAGCGCCTTCCGGGTCCGGACACTCATCGGCTGGTCAGGGAGGACCAAGGTCCCGGCGCTCGCAACCTGGAGTGCATGGTCAGGTCCAAGACGGTCTCGCAGGAGCAGGGCGGCCATGACCGACCGAGCGGCGTTACCGGTGCAAACCATCGTGATACGTGACGGACGGGTCATCGGCGCCTCACGAAGAAGCCCTCGGCATCGGCGGTTCGGGTCGGTTTCTCATCGTCGATCAATGCCGCGAGCAGGCACTCGGCCCGCATGTCGAGCCGAAGGCCACGATCCCGCTCCACCCAACTCCGAAAGACGAGGTCGGTATCGATCGGGGTAATGGCGCGGTAGCGGATCGTCAGTCGACCGGTGACCCCTCCAGCTGTCCCCGACAGGCTCTGCCCAGCGGCCAGAATCTCATCAAACAAGCCGGCCATGACCCCTCCATGGGCGCCGCGAGCGGGCCCCTCACGAAGGCGAGAGAGCCGGACTCGGCCCACCATGCATGGTTGGCCGGCCCGCTCTCCCTGTTCGATCCGCATCGGCGGCGCAGCCGGGTTGAGGGTGCCCGACCAGGGCGACAGGTCCCGAGTCCGAGCCCGTCGACCCGACATCACCTCGTCGACCTCGTGCCAGCGGAGGCGCCGCTCACCTACCGACAGCAAGGCATCGGCTTCCTGCAACAGTGCGTCGGCGGCCATCCGCCGGTCATTGTCGGCAGCAGTCTCGTGGAGCGTCTCAGCCAGCTGACGCAAACGGTTGGCGAGGTCCTCGTCCGACGCACTCATGTCGACCTCGCCCCGAGCCGCTTGAGTAGCCCGATGGTGCGCTCCTGTAACGCAGCGGCTGCTGAGGCCAGATTGGCGGAGAACTGTTCAGCGGTCGGCGCAGGGTGGTCGACAAGGTCGGTGATCGCCTTGACGGCGCCAACCGGGATCTCGTGGAGGCTCCCGACCCATGCGACCGCAGCGGCCTCCATTTCCTTCACCTCGGCTCCACTGGAGAGAATCCGCGCTGCGTCCTCTGGTGACTCGTCGAGCGAGTCGCCGGTCGTCACGATGCCGAGGCGGCAGTCGAGCGCCTCAGCGTGAATGCGGAGGTCGGCGGCAGGAAGTTCGGCACGGCCGAAACGATCGAACCCGGGGAGGTCGATCCGTCGGTCGTGACAGACGAAGCGATCCCACGCGAGGTACACGTCACCGACCGACGCATCGGCCCGCTGCCAGCCGCCGGCCGTGCCGACCGACAGGATCAGGTCGGGTGGGCGACCGGCGATCGACCGACACGCGTCGATCCCTACCTGGGTCGCAAGTGCCGCCGCCGTGGTTCCGATGCAATCGACACCGGTCAGCGGGTCGGTTCCGTTGACCACCAGCACGACCTCGGTTCCGCCGGGCCCCTGCGAGGTGTGCCAAACCGTCGGCGGCAGGGCACGTGCCCACGCTGGACGAGGGATCGATGCCGCACCGAGTGCCGCTTGTAACGGCGCAGCCTCAGCCGCCATGGCCATGACGATGGTGATCAGCGGTGCGGCCACCGGGGCAGGTTAGGGCCCCGTTGCTGGGCTTTGCGACGTGTGTCACACCGCGACCCATCGGTGTGGCCTGGCGCGTAGTCTTTTCGTCACATTCGGCGCCCCGGTCTTCGGCGCCCGCACCGACCACAGAGCTCGCCACTGGCGAGCCACCTCGAGTGCCCTCCCCTCCCCGCTTGGAAAGGACCTGTCCTCTCATGCGCGTCGTCTTTCGACTCCTCACTCCGTTCGTCATCGTCACCGTGGCTGCGTTCGGCTTCACAACGTCCGCCGGTGCGGTCAATGAGTTCGGCGATGTCCAGCGTGGACGGTGGTACGCCGAACCGATCGCCTGGCTCGTCGGCGAAGGCATCACCAACGGAACATCGGAAGGGTGTTTCTCCCCGTATGCCCAGATCACCCGTGGACAGGTCGTTACCTTCCTGTACCGACTCGACCAGACCCGCGACGACACCGAGGTGTCCACCGACACAGCAACGTCGAACGGCCACCCCTTCGTCGATGTCGTGCGGACCTATCAGCAGCAACCGGTCAGCTGGGCGTTCGCAGCGACCGTCACCACCGGCACGACCTCGACAACGTTCGCTCCTGATCAGCCGATCACCCGGGGAGACTTCGCCGTCATATTGTGGCGCTACGCCGGGCGCCCCGCTCCCTCCACCCCGCACCCGTTCGATGACGTCAACACGGGGTACCAGCAGACTGCGATCTCCTGGATGGCCGAGACATCCATCACGACCGGCACGAGCCCAACGACGTTCACTCCCGACGGGAACATGACCCGCGCCGAAGCGGCGACCTTCCTCCACCGGTTCATGGACCGACCGAACCGAATCGATCTCGCCGGGAGTTCCGACCGCCAGACCGAACCGGCAATCTGTCTCGACGACTACGAGTCGGTGCTCGTCGATGCTGGGCTCCTCGAGTCGGAGGCGACATGTGTGGCACCGTTCCTCACCAATCTCGATATCGACACCATTGTCGGAATCGCAAACGGCACCGTGCCGCTGACCCGCGACCTCATCACGGTCCTCAGCGAGATCATCACCGCCGATTGCATCCCGACGGTCGATCGGCAGGCGTTCCTGATCCGGGCCTTTCTCTGAATCGACTCCGGCCGGAGGTCAGAGCCCGAGAACGTCAGCCACCCGGTCGCGGTGCTGGCGGGAATCGCCATACGCAGCCGCGAGCGCCCATCCTCGCTTCAACCACAACTGGAGGTCATACTCGAAGGTGTAACCGATGGCGCCGTGGCACTGAAGCGCATGACGAGCGGCGAGATCGACCGCATCGGAGGCCTGCGCCTTCGCCATGGAGACATCCCGGGCTCGGGTGAGCGCATCGTGGGTGTCGGGGTGCGCGACCGACCACGCCGCCCGGTACACGAGCGGCGCAGCAAAGTCGACGGCGATCTTCACATCGGCCAGGTGGTGCTTGACCGCCTGATACGAACCCACCGGCTTACCGAACTGATGGCGGTCTCCGACATAGTCGACCGTGGCATGGAGGAGTCGGCGAGCGACGCCGATCGCCTGGGCTGCCGTCCCGAGTACGGCTCGGTCATACGCCAGTGCGGCGTCGGCTCCTGGGAGGGCGTTGGCGGCCGTGACCGTCTCGATTGAACCCAGTCGGCGCGACTGGTCGATCGAGTCGACGGTGCGGCTCTGCCACTCGGTGAGCATCTGCAAGCTGGCTCCGTCGCGATGAATCACCCCGTCGGCCACGCCCTCTGCGACCACGGGCCCGGGCCCGAGAGAAATGGTCAAGGTCGACGCGCCGCTCAGGGCGGAGTCCAACTGCGGGCTCTCGGCCTCAGCCAGCGCGGGCACCGCAACCGCCGCGTGTTCCATAAGCGGTTCGGGGACCCCGGCGTACCCGGCCTCCTCCAGAATTCGAACCAGGTCAACCTCGGACATGCCGAGACCGCCGGCCGACTCCGGGGCGAGCATCGCCAACACGCCCATCTCACCGAGGGCATCCCACAGGCCGGCGACCCGGCCATCGGCATTGTCCCAACTCGATCGGACGGCGTCGGGCGGGCAGCGATCGGCGAACAGTTCGCGCACGGTGTCGCGGAACATGTCCTGCTCATCGGTGAAGTTAAAGCGCATGACCCTTACCGCCTCGGCAAACCGAGCACCCGCTCAGCAATGATGTTGCGTTGAATTTCGTTCGTGCCGGCGTAGATGGGGCCAGAGAGGGCGAACACGTAGCCTCCCAGCCAGTCTTCGGCATCGGGGCTGGCACCAACCACTTCACCGGCCTCGCCAAGCAGTCGGAGCGCAGTCGCGTGCAGTTCGAGATCGAGTTCAGACCAGAAGACTTTGCCCTCGCTGGCCTCGGGCCCAATCTCGGCGCCGTCCATCAGATCGGCGGCCATCTGATAGGTCTGCCAGCGGTAGGCCTGTGCCTTGATCCAGGCGTCGGTGACTTCGTCCCGCAACCGCGGATCGACACGGCGCCCGCCGGACCGGATCTCACGGACAAGACGATTGAGACGCTCGGCCGCCGCCATGAAACGGCCCGGACTTCGCAGGCTCAAGCCTCGCTCGGATCCCGCTGCGGCCATGGCGACCGCCCAACCCTGCCCAACCTCGCCGAGTACATGCTCGGCCGAGACCCGGGCGTCATCGAAGAACAGCTCGGCAAATCCGGGTTCGCCGTCAAGGCGACCGATCGGGCGCCGCTCCATCCCTGGCGTATCCGCCGGAACCAGCAGATAGGTCAGACCGGCATGACGCTCGGCATCCGGGTCGGTTCGCACGATGCAGAAGATCCAGTCGGCGAAGGCGCCGCGTGAACACCAGGTCTTTTGCCCGTTCAGGACATAGTCGTCGCCGTCGAGGATCGCCTTCGTCTTGATACCAGCAAGATCGGAGCCGGCCTCCGGTTCACTCCACCCCTGCGCCCAGATGTGCTCGCCACTCGCCATTCGCGGCAGGAAGTAGTCCTGTTGCTCCTGGGTGCCGAAGTTGAAGATGGTCGGCGCGAGGAGGCTGACTCCGTTGGCGCTGACCCGCCCGGGGACACCGGAGAGCCAGTACTCCTCCTCATAGATCAGCCACTCGATCAGGTCACAGTCCCGACCTCCGTAGGCAGCTGGCCACGCGGGCACTGACCAGCCGGCGTCGAAGAGCACCCGTTCCCACTCGCGGTGTTCTTCGAACCCCTCGGGCGTGTCCATGCTGGCGATGCGTCCCGGATGATGTTCGGCCAGCCACGTGCGGCACTCATCACGGAAGTCGATGTGGCGGGGCGAAAGGTTGAGGTCCATCAGCGGAACTCGCCGTTGCGAATACCGGCGGGGTCGAAGACGTCTCGGATCAACTGGAGCTCCTCGTCGGTCGGAAGACGGCTCTCGGGAACGTCACCGGTGACGGTGAGTTCGAACGCCGACGCCGCCTGGGCTTCCTCGACGGTCACCCCCGGATGGAGGGATCGGATCCGCATGGTCCCGTCGTCGGTCTCGAAGTCATAGGCCCCCAACTCGGTGACAACCCGACGGATCTCGTGGTACTGGCCGGTGACCTCCGGCAGAGCAGCGACGGTGTCGTTACCCGGCCCGCTGATCACGTCGACCGTCTCAACGAACGAGCGTGCCTGGGCTGGCACCCAGTACGTCGTGGCGTGATTGATGAGATTTCCCGGTGCGCCGCGCATACCGAGCAGTTGCACCTTCGGGTGCCGGTAGTCATCACCGATGGCAGCAAAGTTCTGGTTGCCGTGACGGTCGATCTGCGGTGCGCCCATGACGACGTGACGCTTGCCTGACCACACCTGATCAAAGATCGACCGGAACGGCATGTACGACTCGACCGTCGCGTCGGAGGGGTCACCACCGAGCGGCAGATTGCCTTCGATTGCGAAGGCAATCGTGTCGGTGAGCATCAGATCGGGCTCGAAAGTCGCCCGCGCGAGCCGCCCTGCGATGACCGGGACCGGGCCCATCGGGTTGCAGAGCACCTCGCCATCGCCGCGGAACGCCTCGGCGAGGGCGACGATGCAGATCTCGGCGAGCGTGACGTCAGCGGGAGCGTTCACGAGCCGCTCCTTTCTTCGAGCTTGGCGCAGTAGGCCTCATGCGATTCGAGTTCGAGCCAGTCGGCGCGGAACTGAGCCCACGCTTCAGGATCCTTTGCCGTCGCTGCGTACTCCCGCTGGAACGCTTCGTCGCGGCCGTAATCAGGAGGGCACTCGGTGAAGTGGGCGCCCATCGGCGCCTCGATCACGCCGTCGACATGCATGCGAGGGATACGCAGGGTGTGGACCGGACCCTCCTTCAAGAAGTCATCGGTGGCGACGAGCTTCTCCGCCGACAGAAAGGTCTTTGCCCCGGCCATGGCGAACAGATCATCGAAGTACAGATCGGGTCCGAGGAACTGGCCGTTTCCTTTCTCATCGGCTCGATTCATATGCAGCAGGACGGCATCCATCTCGAACGCAGGGATGGCAATGAGTTCCTCACCGTCGTCGTAAGGCGAGGTCACGGTGCGAAGGTCGGGGTTCTCGCTGAGCATGGCTGAGCCCAACCCAGCTCGAGTGGGATAGAACGGCACCCGGTGGGCAGCCGCCATGAGCCCCAGGTAGAAAGCGCCCTCATCGAGTTCCATGAAGTCAGGGAGGAGCCCACCCTGCCGGACGGTTCGAAAGTGAGGCTCAAGCGGAATCGAGTCGAGCGAGACGAAGCCGTAGGTGACCTTGCGGCACTTTCCCGCCGCCGTAAGGATGCCGACGTCAGGTCCGCCGTAGCTCACGATGTGGAGATCGGTGAGATCGCTGCGCAGGATCGCCCGCACGAGCGACATGGGCTTCCGCCGAGATCCCCACCCGCCGATGCCGATCGTCATCCCGCTCTCGAGCTCACCGATGATCTCATCCTCGGTCATGCGCTTGTCGGCCACCGACGCGTCCCCTTTCGCACTCGGGCTCGAAGCCCCGACTCGCCACCAATCTGACGAGGTGTCAGGACGGGACCGTACTGGAGGCTGCCCCACTCGTGCGACACGTGGCGAGGCCACTAGTCTGCGGCCGATGGCGCACGACCCGCTCGATCTCTCCGGCCAGACGGCGATCGTCACTGGCGGCACCAAAGGATTGGGCCGGGTCATCGCCGAGCGACTCCTCGACCATGGCGCTGACGTCGTGATCTGCGCCCGCAACGAACCCACCGAACCGGTCACCACCGGCGAGCGCACGGCCCACTTCGTCGCCGCCGACGTTCGCGACCCAGAGCAGATCGCAGGTGTCGTGAGCGCAACGCTCGATCGCACCGGCCGAGTCGACATCCTTGTCAACAATGCGGGCGGCGCGCCGCCGGCGGACAGCGCAACCGTTTCTCCTCGGTTCAACGAAAAGATCGTCGCACTCAACCTGCTGGCGCCGATGATGTTTGCTCAGGCCGTGCACGACACCATGCAGGCCCAAGAGCACGGCGGCGTCATCGTCAACATCGCCTCGGTTTCTGGACAACGAGCCAATCCGAAGGGAGTTGCCTACGGCGCTGCGAAGGCTGGGTTGCTGAACATGACCGAGACGCTTGCGCACGAGTGGGGACCGAAAATTCGGGTGGTCGCACCGGTGGTCGGCATGATCGTGACCGAGGATGCTCACCTCTTCTATGGCGACCAGGCCGGTATCGATGCCGTCGGGGCCATCCTGCCCATGGGCCGGATGGGCGAACCCGCTGATGTCGCCGACGTCGTACTGTTCTGTGTGTCGCCGTTGGCCCGCTGGGTCACGGGCTGTGCCATCCCGGTCGACGGTGGCGGCGAAGGCGCCGCCTATCTCGATGCCGCCACGGGGGATGCGACTCGAACATGAACACCACTGCGCTGCTCACCGTTCTGGCTGATCTGACCCAAGACATTGATCCGGATTATCTCGACGATGCCGGACGCATCATCGGTTCGCCGGCCGCCGGACCCAAACCCCAGCACTCCGGTGACCGGGGCGGGTGGGCCCAGTTCGCCACGCTCGGTTTCCTGGTCGTCGGCCTGTCGTTCATCGCCTGGCGAATCCGCCGATCGATGAACCAGACCCGGGCGGTGCAGGCATGAACGGCCCGCAGTTCGTTATCGATTTCGAGCCGCACTACGGCGAGATGGTCGACGTTTCACCCCTTCTGCGGCGGCTGGTTTGTCAGAACCCATCGAAGTTCACCTTCCATGGCACCGGCACCTATGTCATCGGTCGTGGCGACGTTGCGATCGTTGACCCTGGCCCCCGAGATGACCAGCACGTCGAGGCGCTGCTTCGAGCACTCGACGGCGAGACGGTGCGCCACATCCTGATCACCCACACCCACGGTGACCATTCACCAGCCGCCGCCGCGATCGCAGAGGCGACCGGTGCACCGATCCTCGGGTTCGGCCCCCACCCGTCGACGGCGGTCGGCGAAGGCGAGGACGTCGACGACGACGATGACAACGAGGAGAGCGACGACACCAGCGAGCCTGCTGAGGCCCGGGAACCGCAGCCCGAGGAAGATCCGGAGTTCCTGCGCAAACACGCTCCCGATGTTGACTTCGATCCGGCCGCAACCTTGGGCCACGGTGACCTGGTCGAGGGCCCCGGCTACACCGTGGAAGCGCTCCACACGCCGGGGCACATCAGCAACCACCTCTGCTTTGCGCTCGCTGAAGAGCACGCCGTGCTCTCTGGCGACCATGTGATGGGCTGGTCGACCACGATCATTCCGCCACCCGATGGCGATGTGCGGGCCTACCTCGACTCGCTCCGAGTGCTCCTCGAACGGCCGCAGGATCAACGGCTATATCCGACGCACGGCGCCCCAGTCGACAACCATCACACCTTCGTCCGTGCGTTGCTTGATCATCGGCTGGCGCGGGAGGCGGCCATTCTTCAGCAACTTGCCGACGGACCGAAGTCAGCCAAGGAGATCGTCACCGTGCTCTACGCCGATGTCCGTAAGGAACTCCATAAACCTGCCGCCCGTTCGGTACTTTCGCATCTCCGCAAGCTGCACGACGAAGATGTCGTTGAACTTGCGATCCCGGGCGCCTCGACGCTGTCCTCGAAGACGGTGTGGGTCCGGCGATGAGGCCAGCCGTCGTCGGTCGTCGCCTCGCTCCGCTCGTTGTTGCGGCGCTGTTCTTCGGTGCGTGCGCCGACGACAGCGACGAGTCAGCTCCGCCTGACGACGCATCCTCGTTCTGCACGAGTGTTTCGAACATCAATGATGCGCTGGATTTCTTTGGCGCCGCCTTTCTCGCGAACGATCAGGACGGAAGCGCCGACGAACTCCGAGCCGTGCTCACCGACGCCGTGGCCGTGATGGAGGACGCCGTCGCCTTCGCCCCGAACGATCAGGCCGAAGCAGCCCAGACGATCCGAGATGCGTACCGCAGTCTTCAGAGCGCGCTCAACGACGTGGACTATGTCGTCGCTGAACTCGACGCAACCGATGAACGCCTCGCCCCGCTCGCAGACCCAGCGCTGAGCGCAGCGATCGTGTCGGTCAACGAGGCGTGTCTCTGAGTTAGCCGTTGACGGACACCGCCACCTCGACGGGATGGTGGCAGGCCACGTACTGATCGGCGTCGCCGACCTGCTGCATGACCGGCTCTTCGGTGAAACAGATGTCGGTCGTGTGCTGGCACCGGGTGTTGAACCGGCACCCGGTGGGTGGCGTAATCGGCGAGGGCAGTTCGCCCTCAATATCGCCCTCGGAGACATCGACGGTGGGCGCAGGCTCGGGAATGGAGGCGAGCAGCGCACGGGTGTAGGGGTGCCGCGGACGCTCGTACAGTTCGTCAGCGTTGCCGATCTCGCACACCTTCCCCAGGTACATGACGATGATGCGGTCAGAGACGTTCTTCACGACCGAGAGATCGTGGCTGATGAACAGCAACGTCAGCCCATAGCGGGCCTTCATGTCCTCGAGGATGTTGAGCACCTGAGCCTGGACCGACACGTCGAGCGCGGACACCGGCTCGTCGCAGATCAGCACCTTGGGGTCAAGGGCCAGGGCTCGGGCGATCCCGATGCGCTGACATTGCCCGCCCGAGAACTGGTGGGGCCGCCGGTCACCGAACTTCGGATCGATTCCGACTGCCATCATGAGTTCTTCGATGCGGTCTTGAGACCATGACCCCTTGGTGTTGCCCCAAACCGCAAGGCCTTCGCTGATGACATCCCGAATCTTTCGCCGAGGGTTCAGCGAGGAGATCGGGTCCTGAAAGATCATCTGAAGATCAGGGCGAATCCGGCGAAGCTCTTCGCCCTCAAGCGAGGCGAGGTCTTTGCCTTGGTAGTCAACGGTGCCCGACTTGATCTCATTGAGCCGGATGATCGACCGCGCCACGGTGGACTTCCCGCAGCCCGATTCGCCGACGATGCCGAGCGTCTCGCCTTCGGCGACGTCGAAGGAGATGCCGCTGACGGCGTGAACAACGGCATTACGGCCGACCGGGAACTCCACCTCGAGGTCGGTCACGGTCAACAGCACGTTGGGATCATCACGCAACGGTGCGTGTCCGGTGCCGGCCATCAGCTCCCTCCCTCTGCAGGCTGGGCGATCGTCAAACCGGTGACGGTCTGCCCGGCAGCAATATTCGCCGCCATCGCCTCGTCACCCCGCTCGGTGTTGGATGGATAGAAGCACGCAAATTCGCGCATGCCGGGAAGTCCCGAGTTCTCCGGAATCCCTTCAAGACACGCTGCCTGTGCATGACGACAACGGGGAGCGAAGGCGCACTGCTCGGGCGGGTTGATGAGCTCGGGCGGTCGCCCCTCGATGGGCTCAAGACGGGTATGGCTGGGCTGCTCGATCCGCGGGATCGTTCGCAGCAACGCCTCCGTGTAGGGATGGCGAGAGTCGCTGAACAACACCTCCGTCGGGGCCCGTTCGACGAGACGGCCGCCGTACATCACGGCAACGTCGTCGCAGCGACCTCGGGCCACGCCGAGGTCATGGGTGATCAGCACCATCGACATCCCCCGCTCCTGGCGGAGTCGGTCGAGGAGGTCGAGCAACCGTTTCTGTACGGTCACATCGACGGCGGTGGTGGGCTCGTCGGCGATAAGCAGCGACGGTTCGCAGGCCAGCGCCATGGCGATCACGACGCGCTGGCGAAGACCTCCGGACAACTCGTGCGGGTATTGGTTGACCCGCTTGGCCGGCTCGGGGATACCGACCTGCTCGAGGAGATCGACCGCCTTCTCCAGCGCGGTCGAGTTGTCGTCGCCCATGTGGTATCGGAGCGTCTCGGCGATCTGTTCACCGCACTTCTTGACCGGGTTCAACGAGGTCATCGGGTCTTGGAAGACCATCGTCATCTTCACGCCCCAGAAGTGCTTCTGCTTCCGCTGGGCGAGATCACGCACGTCTTGCCCTTCGAAGGTGATGCTGCCGTCCACTTCGGCGGTGCGCGGAAGCAGATTCATCAGGGTCTTGGCGGTAACGGACTTCCCTGAGCCCGACTCGCCGACGATGCCGAGCATCTGCCCCTTTTCCAGGGTGAACGAGACACCGTTGACGGCTTCAACCAGCCCTCGGGTGGTCGGGAAACGGACATGAAGGTCGTCGACGACCAACTGCGGATCAGCCATCAGAACGCCGTCTCCCGAACATCGGTGTATTCACGCACCCGGTCGCCGGCGAAGTTGAGGGCGAGCACGGTCAAGAACATGGCGGCGATCGGGACGAAGGCGACATGGGCGTTCTGTTCGAGGTCGCGGGTCTGAGAACCATCGACGATCGACTTGCCCCACGAGATCGCCTCGCCCTCGACCGATAGGCCGAGGAAGGCGAGGCTGCCCTCAGCCACGATGGAGATGCCCATGCCGAGAAGCGTGAGTGCACCCATCGGGATGACGACGTTGGGCAGAAGTTCACGGATGATGATGCGCTTGTTCCTGGCCCCGATGACGCGAGCGGCTTGAACGAATTCTCGCTCAGAGAACTGGATGGTCGTGGCGCGGGCGAGACGACCGATCGGCGCAATGCCGAGAATGCCGAGCGTCATCGCAACCGTCCAGAAGGAGCGGTCGATTGAGGCGGTGATCAGCAGGGCCAACACCAGCGCAGGGAATGACAGCAGCGAGAAGAACATGAAGCTGATCACCTGGTCGGCGATGCCCTTGAAGTAGCCGGCGACAATTCCGAGGGCCCCACCGACGGTGACCCCAAGGATGATGCCGAGGAAACCCACGCCCAGCGAGATTCGTGCGCCATGCACGGTGCGGGCGAAGACGTCACGGCCGAGGGCGTCGGTGCCCATGAGATTGTCGCCGAGGATGCCGTCGCGGGGCGCACCGTTGGCGATCTCGTCAGGGTCGGCAATCGGCAACCAGGGTGCGAGTACTGCAGCGAGGGTGATGGTGACGATCCACCCGACGGCCACCCAGAACGCAAGACCGAGCGTCTTTTTGACTGCGCTGTCGTCTTCGGGTTCGTCAAGGGCCTCGTCAGCCATTGATGCTTCCGTTGTGCTCATGACGCACGCACCCTCGGGTCGAGCCAGGTGTAGAAGAGATCCACGAAGAAGTTGATGAGAACGAACCCGGTGGCGATCACAACGACCGCCCCAAGGACAACCGGGAAGTCATCACGGATCACGGCGGTGACGATCTCCGACCCGATACCCGGGATGCTGAAGATCCGCTCGATCACCAGCGATCCACCGATGAGGGCGCCCGTATTGATCCCGAAGACCGTGATCAGGGAGAACAGCGACGGACGCAAGGCGTGTCGAACCATGATGTGGCTGTCGGTCATGCCCTTGGCTCGGGCCATGTGCACGAAATCTTCTTGCAGGGTGGTGACGAGATCGGTGCGCAGAAGTCGTTGGTAGGTGGCAGCGATGCCGATCCCGAGCACGATCGACGGCAGCAGGAGTGAATGGATGCGGGTGCCCAAGTTCGTGTCGTCGAACGACGCCGGTAACCATTGATTTCGCAGCGCAAAGAACTGCAGCATCACGACACCGAGCGCGAAGTTGGGCACCGACAGCAGGCCGAATGAGGCGACCGAGGTCGCTCGGTCTACCGCTCGGCCGGCACGGTACGCGGAATACACCCCGACCGGGATCGCGATGGCGAGTGCGACGATCTCGGCCATCACCATCAGCAGGAGCGACTTCGGCAACTTCTGCCGGATGATCTCGCTAACGGGGAGTTGGGTCTGGAACGACGTTCCGAGATCCCCGGTGACGATGTCACCGAGCCAGGTCACGTATCGAACCGGAACGGACTTGTCGAGGCCGTACTGCTCCTTGGCCTCGGCGATGATCTCGCAGTCGCCCTTGAGATTGTTGAGGGTCGTGAAGCTGTCTTCACGAAGCCCGGCTTCCACCTCGTCGCAGTAGTCGATCGCCGCAAGCGGACCGATCACGTTGACGAGGGGATCGCCGAGGAAATTGAGGGCCGAGAAGGCCATGAACGTCACCGCCAACAGGACGAGCACCAGTTGGACCACACGACGAAGGATGAATCGTCCCATTTGTGTGTTACTTCCTGGTGGTCGCCTGTTGACGGTGGTTCATGTCGATCTCGACGCGGTGACTATTCCGACAGCCAGATGTTGTGGAAGAACTGACGGCCCTGGTTGTTACAGAACATCGTCTCGCCTCCCGGACCCATCTGTCCGCAGACGTTGTTGACCCGGTCGCTGTAGCCGACCGTCCAGTTGGCGTGGGTCGTGAAGATGTACGCGTAGGTCTCGTTCATCTCCACCTGGATCTCACGCCAGATCTCGACTCGACGGTCGAGGTCATCGGTGGCCCGCTGCTCGAAGAGCAGGGCGTCACGATCCGGGTTGCACCACTTGACCCAGTTCAGGGAGATAAAGCCCTCTGCGGTGGCACACTCAAGCCAGACAACCTCGTTGTCGGGGTCGATGGCACCGAACTGACGCCAGGTCACGACCTGGTACTGGCCGGTTGCAACCTCAAGGATGTGCGCATCCTGCAGCAACTCCTGCTCGGTCACGTTGAAGAACGGCTCCCAGCCGGCGGTCAAGATGTCGGCGATACGGGTCTGGACGACCGATGGACCGGAGTACTGCAACTCCATGTCGATCTTGCCATCGGTGCAGTTCTCCGGGAAATCACCGCAGTACGACTCAACCAGCGGACCAGCCAGTTCGGGCATGTTGCCTTCCTGGACCACATCCGGGTTGTTCCAGATCAGATCCGGGTGGAACATCGAGTCCGCCAACGGCGACGTGTCCTGGTTGATGAGGAGCGAATAGCCCTCGCGATCGGTCGAGAACGTCAGCGCCTGACGGACACGGATGTCGTCAAAGGGAGCCGCTCGGGTATTCATCATGATGTCGTTCTCCGCAGAGAAGACGTTCTCGATCGTCACAACCCCGTCGGCTTCGCGCAGGGTGAGGATGGCGTCGGGACTCGACGTGCTCAAGATGTCGATGTCGCCGGCGGCGAGTCGTTCTGCGGCGATGGCCGTGTCGGTGACGACGACAAACTCGACGCCATCGAGCGGGATATCGATGCCCTGCCAGTAGTCGTCGAATCGCTCGACGACGGTCTTGTCATCTTGGGTGCGGCTCACGATCTGGAACGGGCCCTGACCGACCGGCATCTGATCGAGGGTCGGGTCAGCGGCCGCAGCCTCCAAGTACGCAGCTGAAGGAACCAGTCCGAGCTGGCTGGCAAGGTTGACCGGGAAGTGCGCGGACGGCCGAACCAGGTTGAACTGCACCGTTAGATCGTCGATCTTCTCGATCCGGTTCTCGGGCGGGAAGCTCGGCAGGATCGCAAGCGAGATGATCGGGTCGTTGATGGTGGTGTTGAACCCGGTGATGACATCGTCAGCACTCATGATCGAGCCGTCGTGGTAGGTCACCCCTTCGCGCAGCGTGATCTGCCAGGAGTTGGTGCCCTCGACCGGCGCTGCGCCAGCAGCCAGGTAGGGAATCCAGTTGCCGTTCTCGTCGATTGCAAACAGCGGGTCGAAGAGGGTTCGACCAATAAGGGACGCTGCGGTTGCGAAGTTGTTGGCTGCCGGGTTGATGCCATCGCCGTCCGCTTCGAGCGCGACGCGCAGCACTCCACCGGTCTGAACCTCACCATCGTCGACCGGTTCCTCCTCCGACGGCGGAATGGTCGGCGCGACGGCGTCGCCGCCCTCATCGTCATCGGCGGACCCATCGTCACTCGCGTCGTCTGCGGTGTCTCCCCCATCGTCTTCAACGGCCGTGTCGCCGCCCCCATCGTCGTCGCCGCCACACGCGGCTGCGACAAGCGCGAGCGCGGCAAGGGCGGCCAGCAGCCGAAGCAGCGTGGCCCTCGTCAACCCAATCGTCGTCGGTGTCGTGAGCATCGGTTCCCCCCGGTCGAGCACCACCGGCATATCCGGTGTGACCACCGTCACGGGGTTTAGCACGCATGAGCCCCGCCCGTACAGGTTGACGAGCCCTTCAGGCGTGAACCTGTCAGGGGTGCTGGGAGCTCACGGAGACGATTTCTCCGGTCATGTAGCCGGCGAGGTCACTGGCGAGGAACACCATCACGTTGGCGATCTCCCAGGGTTCGGCGGCCCGGCCGAACGCTTCGCCGGCGGCGAGTGAGTCGAGGAGGGCCGGATCCGAGACCTTCTCGAGGAAGGCGTGCATGGCGATGCTCGGTGCGACCGCGTTGATGTTGATGCCGTGCTCGGCTGCTTCGATCGCCGAACATCGGGTGAGCGCCATGACCCCCGCCTTGGCTGCGGCGTAGTGGCACTGCTCGGCCTGGGCCCGCCAGCCGATGACCGATGCGTTATTGACGATGGCTCCGGTGATGCCCTGGTCAATCATGTGTCGCATCACCGCCCGGGTGCACCGCATCGTGCCTTCTAGCGTGACCGTCAGGACCGCCGACCATTCCTCGTCGGTCATGTCAACGAGCTTGACCTGCCCGCCGAGTCCGGCGTTGTTCATCATCACGTCGATACCACCCATCGACGTGACGGCAGCTGCGACCAGCGCCTGCACGTCGTCTTCGACCGTCACATTGCAGACTGCCGTGTCGGGCCGGGAACCGGTCGCCTCGGCGAGTCGGTCCGCAGTCTCGGCAAGGCGCCGCTCGTGGATGTCCGAGATCAGCACGCGAGCACCCTCGAGCAGGCATCGCTCCGCCACCGCAGAGCCAATCCCAGTGCCCGCAGCGGCGGTGACCACCACCCGCTTGCCGGTCAGAAGACCCCGACCCGGTGGCGGCGAGGGCATCACTCGCTCTTCTCGGTGGCTGCTTGTTCAGCCATTTCGGCCATGCGGCGCTCGAGGTCGGCGATGAAGGGATTGGGTTCCTGGCCGACTTCGTCGAACCGGTCCGCGATCGAGTCGGGGGTCCACCCGCCGTCGCCGGCCATCATTGTCCGAACCTCCATCGGCTGATTCCACACACTGATCCGCCCGCCAACAACGGTGTAGATCTGTGCGTTGACATCGCGGCCGGCGTCGGACAGCAGATAGATCGCCATGGGGGCAATGTCTTCGGGTTCACCGGTCTCGATTTCGAATGGCACGTTCTCGCTCATGCGGGTCTTGGCCACGGGCGCAATGCAGTTCGCGTTGATTGCTGGGCCGCCTCGCATCCGAAGACTGGCCGCCGTGAGCGCCGCAGAGCGAGTGAGGCTGACGATGCCGCCCTTTGCGGCGGAATAGTTGGCTTGTGCCGTGGACGCCGTGAACGCACCCGACGTGAAGCCGACCAGTGCACCGCCGGTCTCCTGCTTCCGCATCCGAGCGAACGCGGCGCGGTAGACGTTGAAGTGCCCCTTCAAATGGACGGCGACGACATGGTCCCACTCGTCCTCGCTCATGTTGAACAGCATCCGCTCCCGCAACACACCGGCCGGGCACACCACGCCGTCGATCGAACCCCACTGCTCGACTGCTGTGGCGACGACCTGCTCGCCGACGGCGAACTGCGAAATGTCGCCGGCCACGGCGATCGCCGTGCCACCCGTCGCCTCAATCTCGGCAACGACCGCATCAGCGACGTCGCTTGAGGGATCGCTGCCATCCATAGCAACGCCATAGTCGGCAACCACGATGTTGGCGCCCTCAGCTGCGCAGGCCAGAGCGATCGCCTTCCCGATCCCCGACCCGGCGCCGGTGATGGCGATGTTCTTGCCTTCGAGGTGTCCGCTCACAATTGCTCTCCCGGTTCCTGGCCGTCAGCCGACAGCGGCCGGATCGTAGCCAGCACGGCACCACGCAACGCAATTCACTACGGAAAGTGACCCAAACCGCTACTCCAGGTACGCTTCCATCCGTATGTCATCCCGGCAAGAGCGATACCGTCAGGGCTGGCGATCACACAGCCGAAGTTCATGAGGACCCCCGGGTGAACGAGACGCGTCGAAACACCGCGAGCACAACGCCAACCGGGCGCCGCGACACGCTCGCGGCGCTCGCTAACGACGACCTCGACGATCTGACCCGCAAACACCAGATGCGGGTGGCGCTGCGCGCCCTGGACACCCCCGCCATGCTTGTCGACCTCGATGGCACGGTGCTTGACACCAACGACGACGTCGTCGTCTTCGGATTCCGGCGCAAGCACCTGCGAGGCCGCCCGCTCTGGGCCGACGCAACGTGGGGTGATGTCGACCCAACGTCGGCCATCGCCCCCCTTGTCGAACACGCTGCCCTCGGCGACACCGCAAGCCGAACTGTCGAAGTCGGCCAGCACCCGCGCCGCCCCGTGCGACTCGACCTCTCCCCCGTCGTCGACCGCAATGGCGACGTCGTCCTGCTCCTCGCCGAACTCCACCGCCTCAACGACCCAGCGGAGACCGATGCCCTCATGGCGGAGACGACACAGCGCCTCGCGGCCGCCGAAGACATCTTCCAAGCCATCGCCGAGTACACCTCCGATCTTGTCTGCCTGCACGAACCTGACGGCACGTTCACCTATGTCTCCCCGTCCGTTCGCCGACTGCTCGATGTCGACCCGGCGAGCCTCATCGGTGGCCACCCCAACGATCTCGCCCATCCCGGCACCCGCAACGCCCTCACCAACGGCCTCCAGGACGCAGCGCGGCGCGGTGCCGAGCCGACCCGCTTCCGGCATCGAGTCCGCCATCGCAACGGCAGCTACCGCTGGTTCGAGACGGCAATCACCCCGATCCTCGACCCCGAGGGCGCTGTTCGTCAGCTGCAGTCATCAAGCCGCGACATCACCGAGCAACGCGAGACCGAACAGAGCCTGATCAAGAAGGCGTTCCACGACGATCTCACCGGTTTAGCCAACAAGGCGCTCCTTCTCGACCGCATGAACCAGGCGTTCGCAATCAGCCGCCGAACGGGCCAACCGACCGGTGTGCTCTTCATCGACCTCGATGGCTTCAAGACCGTCAACGACACACTCGGACACCATTTGGGCGACACGGCATTGACCAAGGTGGCCGAACGCCTCACCGCCATCGTTCGGCCCGGCGACACCCTCGCCCGGATCGGTGGTGACGAATTCGTCATCTTGTGTGCCAGCACTGATGGCGCACGCGGTGCCTCAACGGTCGCCCGTCGAGTCCTCGACGCCTTCACCAAGCCCTTCGTCCTCGAGGGTCAAGAGATCGGTCTCGGTGCCTCCATCGGGATCGCGACCTCGTCCGGGGCCGACGGAGCGGAATCCGTCCTCGAGCGGGCCGACACGGCGATGCACGAGGCGAAGCATCAAGGAAAAGGCCGCTACGCGATTCATAATCAGGTTGACCAGCAACTCGAGGTGCACCGCGGCGATACCGAAGCTGCGCTGCGCAACGCAATCGCCAACAACGAGCTTCGTCTCCACTACCAGCCCGAGCTCGATCTCGACTCGGGCCAGATCGTTGGCTTTGAAGCGCTCGTTCGTTGGCAACGGCCCGACGGCAACCTGACCCTGCCGAGCGACTTCATCCCGCTGGCGGAGGAAACCGGGATCATCGTCGAACTCGGCCGGTGGGTCATCGCTGAGGCGTGCCGGCAGGCGAGCGTGTGGCGAGTGCACCGCAGCCCCGGTCAGGAACCGATCCGCATCTGGATCAACCTCTCCGCCCGCCAGTTGAGCGACCCCGACCTGGTGACCTTCGTTGAGCAAGCGGTGGCCACCACCGGTATCACCACCGACGAGATCTGTATGGAGATCACCGAATCGGCTCTGATGGTCGACGCCGTCTCGGCCACCCAACAACTCGATCAGCTGCGGCGGCTCGGCATCAGTCTGGGGATCGACGACTTCGGCACCGGCTGGTCCCAGTTCGAGTATCTCAACCGACTACCCCTCGACGTTCTGAAGATCGACCGTTCCTTCGTCCACGGCCTCGGTCGAGATGAGAACTCGGCCGTAATCGTCAATGCGATCATCGAGCTGGCTCACGCGCTCGGCATGATCGTGATTGCCGAGGGAGTCGAGACAGCAGAGCAGCTCGCCGTGCTCGAAGAACTCGACTGTGATCAGGCGCTGGGCTTCTACTTCGCCGAGCCGCGCGAGGCTCCCGCCTTCGATCAGACCCTCGCCCGCAGCTGAGACCCTTAGATCCGGGACGGAACGCCGGCCAGCATTTCGGCCGCGTGGACGAGTTCGATCTCAACGCTGCCATCGGGGGCCATCCCGCTCACCCACCGAGTCAGCGCCGACGACCAGACGTGTCCGATCACGCGAGCGATGCCCTCGGCATCGTGCCCGCTGTCGGGCCCAAGCGCAGTGACCACGATTGCCCGCACCTCCTCTTCGACCTCCGCCTTGTACGGACCTGCAGCGGGTGAGGTCGTGCCGAGCGCAGTGATCAGAGCACCCATGAGCGTCGGCCGCTGCTGGGTTCGTTCCGCTGAACGTCGCAAGAGCCAGATCAGCCGCTCACCGGGCGAGTCGCCCTGCAAGACCGCCGACTCCACCCGTCGTCGTGTCCGCCGGAGCCAGCCCGCGAGACCGGCGATCAGGAGCTCGTCCTTGCCCGAGTAGTAGCGATAGATCGTGCCGAGGGCGACACCGGACTGCTCGGCCACGGCGCGCATCTGGACGGCCTCATAGCCGCCGTCGCCTGCCATCCGCATTGCTGTCTCGAGAATGCGGATGCGACGTTCGACCTGTGCCGGGGTCGGTCGCGTGGTCTCGCCCATCTGACGAGTGTGGATGATCTTCGGCCAAGGAGGCGAATCGACTCGTGCAGCGCGGCCGAGGCCGAGGAGGCGATCCTCAGTCCTCGACTGACGGCGCCGGCGGAGGCGGCGGAAGCTCCGACTCCTCTGACGGGGTGTCGTCCCGCATCGCGCCAAGAATGTCGACCCCGGTGGCCGCCTCGATCTGTTCCGTGATCGAGACGACGGCGCCCGGCAGCTGAGAAACGAGCCCTGGGATGCCTGAGCCCTGACCGCCGCCGTTGTCGATGACGGCCACCCGGTCGATGTCGACGTTGTTGACTGTCGAGACGATCTTGTCGACCAGCTCAGGCAGCATGTTGAGCACGAAGATCCGCTGCCCGTCGGCGCCAGCGGCCTGGTACTGATCAGTCAGGCGTTGGAACACTTCGACCTGCGCCTTGCCGTCCTCGATGATCTTCGCTGCTTCCGCCTGGGCGGCAAGCTGCTGAGCTTCGAGATTGGCACGCGCCGGCGCGACGACATCGGCTTCGAGCCGACGGCGCTGGAGTTCGATTCGCTCCTGCTCGAGATCCTGCTGGGCGGTTGCTCGAGCGATGTCGCCCGCAACGATCGCCTCCTCTTCCTTCGCCTTGGCGACCGCCTCGAGTTCGGCGGTCCGGACCCGCAGCTGGTTCTGCTCCTCGACGATGTTCTTGTCAGCCTGCACCGTTGCGATCTGGGCCCGCTCCCGAGCCGACGCCTCGGCTGCTTCGGACTCAGCCATCCGCTCGGCTTCAGCAACACGTGCCTGCTTCACCACCTCAGCGGTGAGCCGCCGACCGACCGAGTCGAGGTACTGGTTGTCGTCGGTGACGTTCTGGATCTTCATCACGTCAAGTTCGAGGCCGAGGGTCTTGATGTCATCGTCGGCTTCGTCGATCAACTGCTGGGAGAACTTGAGACGATCCTCGTTGACCTCTTCCGGCGACAGCGTTGCGAGCACACCACGCAGGTTGGCCTCCAAGGTTTCCTTTGCAATCTGGCCGATCTGCTCGGTCGGGCGATCGAGGAAACGCTCAGCGGCGTTCTCGAGCAGCCCCTCAGCACTGGAGACCTTAACGTTCGCAATGCCCTGCACGTTCAGCGGGATAGCGCCCTTGGAGTAGGCGTTGGTGACCGACACTTCGAGCGGAATCGTGTTGAGATCCATCCACGACACCTTCTCGATGATCGGGATACGGAGGGTGCGGCCACCTTTGAGGATGCGGTAACCGACGGTCCGGCCATCCGACAGTGTCCGGCTCTTGCCGGTGATCACGGCGATCTGGTTGGGCGGACAGATCACGATCAGCGACTTGACGATCATGATCGTGAACAGCATGGCCATGACGACCAGAAGCGCTGCGCTGAGAATCGTTGTCATCGGGGATTGTCTCTCTTTCTTGACGATGCTCGAAGAAGTCGAGCCGGTGGGGGAACTACTCGAGTTCGGGGCCGAGCGGAGCAACGAGAGCAACGCCGTGCTCAATACCGACGATCACCACCCGTTCTCCTGCGTTGATCGTCGACCCATCGACCGGTGCCGCGGTCATCTGTTCCCGAGCCCCCGCCTTGGTCAGGATGATCTTGCCGCGATGTTCGGTGCTGATCGGCAGCGACACATTGGCGATGGTGCCTTCCAACTCATGATCCATGACTTCGCTGGACGATGAGTTGCTGCGCAGCCAACGCAAGACACCGGTATTGAACGCTCCAGCGATGGCACCGACGGCGACGGCGAGCACGAACGCCACGACGCCGTGTGCGCCGGTGAAATCGAACAACAGGCCCCCGAGGCCGAAGAATGCCAGGAGGGACGCAAGGGTGGACAGGGGCAAAAACCCGAGCAGGCCGTCTCCGCCGTCGGCGTCGCCGAACCCTTCCCCGCCATCTCCATCGCCGGCGAACACGAACCACAGCAACAACGGAACACCGACCGCTGCACAGAACAGATAGAGATTCGTCATACCCGTATCACCGTCCGCCGCAAGCGTAGACCGATTCGGCATCGCAGTCGCCGCGGGTACCGTTCTGGGCCATGCCCGAGACTGTCGTCGTCAACCACACCGACTACCCCCTGCCCCCTGCGGTCCGCGACTGGCCAGGGATACGACTTGTCGAGTGCCCCAACGACGGTGCCATCCCGCCAGAGGTCAGCGGCGAGGTCGTGCTGACTCGCACCAACGGTGGACCAAACCTGCATGACCTCCTAAGGCGCGACGGCATCGAGTGGGTGCACGTCGTCGGCACCGGAGTCGATTCGTTTCCCTTCGACGCGCTGCAGGGCCAGGTCCTCACCTGTTCTCGCGGCATGAGCGGAGACATGATCGGCGAGTGGGTGTTTGCGCAGATGCTGGCGTTCGCAAAGGGCCTCCCCCACGTGTGGCTTGATAAGGGGCCTGGCGAGTGGGACTTGCCCGATCGACGCATCGGCACCCTGCGGGGCGCCACCGTCGTCATCGTCGGGATGGGGGGCATCGGTGCCGAGGTCGCTCGCCTTTCACTTGCCCTCGACATGAACGTCATCGGTGTGCGACGACGCGGTACCGACGCCCCCCACCCCGGCATGACCGTTGTGAACGACCTCGCCACCGTCCTCCCCGAAGCCGACCATGTCGTGATCGCAGCACCGGCGACGCCCGAGACCAACGGCATGTTCGATGCCGAGATGTTCGGCCGGATGAAACCCGGCGCCCATCTCTGCAACATCGCTCGGGGCACCCTTGTCGACCAGGACGCGCTGCGCACGGCGCTCGACGACGGAACGGTTGCCCGAGCCTCGCTCGATGTTGCGACGCCTGAGCCGCTCCCGGCCGATCATTGGATGTTCGAGCACCCGGGTGTTCTGCTCACACCGCACACCTCCTGGGCAGGGCCCGGCGCATTTCAGAAGATGGTGGACACCTTCGAGGCCAACTATCGACGGTGGCGGGGCGGGGAGCCCCTCGAGGGCATCGTCGACGTCGAGGCGGGATACTGAGCCTGCGGGCAGCGTTCGCAACCCGAGTACTGGTGATCGTCTGACCGGTTCTGTTCGACAGCAATGACGCCCTGCTGTCAGGCTCCCTGCCATGTCCTTCACCGCACGCTTCCACGAGGTCGCCGCCGAAGTCCGCAACTGGGGACGCTGGGGCGAGGACGACCGGCTCGGCACGCTGAACTTGCTGACCGATGAGGTTGTGGCTGCGGGGGCGGCGACGATCCGTTCCGGTCGACGCGTCTCCCTCGCTTTGCCGCTCTCGCGCGACGGCGTGCAGCTGGGCCAGGTTCCCGGCCGAGTCAACCCGCTTCGATCGATGCATTGCATCAACAATCCCGACCTCGGCGATGCCGACGGGTTGGCGATGGTGCCGCATTTCAATGACGACCATGTCGTCATGGGGCTTCAGGCCGCGACCCACTGGGACGGCCTCTCTCATGTCAGCTATGACCACAAGCTCTACAACGGTGTGCCGGCCGACTCGGTGACCGCTCGTGACGGCGCAACAGTGCTTGGTATCGAACACGTCCGCACCCTCGTGGGCCGCGGCGTCCTCCTTGATCTCGCTGGGGCTGCCGGTCTGGCGCAACTCGACCCGGGAACCGAAGTCACCGGCGAGATGCTCGACGCTGCCGCTGCGTTCGGCGGTGTCGAAATTCGGCCCGGCGACATTGTGCTGATGCGCACTGGCCGGATACAGGCGTTTCGCGACGGCGGGGCCCACCTGTACATGATGGGGCCGGGCGGCGACGCGGCACAGCCTGGGCCTGGTTTCGACGCCGTCCGCTGGTTCCGTCGGCATGACGTCGCTGCGGTTGCCGGCGACACCTACATCTTCGAAGTGTTCCCCGGCCCTGAGCCGGCGGACATGCTGGCCGTGCACTGCCTCACCGTCGTTGAGATGGGGCTCACGCAGGGGCAGAACTGGGATCTCGAAGCGCTGGCATCGGTCTGTGTCGAAGAGGGACGATACGAGTTCTTCCTCACTGCCAACCCTGAGCCATTTGTGGGCGGCTGTGGTTCGCCGGTCAGTCCTGTTGCGGTTTTCTGATAGAACCCGACCGATCCGTTTCCGCAGAAGAAAAGGGATCTCATGACGACGTTGATCGAGCGACTCGCACAGATCGAACTCTTCTCCGAGCTCGCGAGCAAGGAGATCCGCAAGGTCGCGTCCTTCATGACCACCATGGATGTGAAGGCCGGCCGCGATCTCACCGTGCAGGGCACCCTGGGCCGCGAGTTCATGATCATCGTTGAGGGCGAGGCGACCGTGCGACGAAACGGCCGGCTGATCGCCAGCCTTGGACCCGGTGACTTCTTCGGTGAGCTGGCCGTCATTGCGGGCGTTCCTCGCACAGCCACGGTGCGCGCCGAAAGCCCGATGGTTGTCGAGACCCTCAACCGCCGCGAGTTCTCTTCGCTCCTCGATGAAAGCCCCAAGCTCGCCCGAAAGATCCTCGTCGGTGCCGTGAAACGCCTGCACGAGATCGAAGAGGGCGTTGTCCGCTGAGCTGATGAGCAACCAGGCCACAGCATCGCCACCCGAAGTCGTGGTGGTCGGCAGCGCGAATCTCGACCTCGTGGTTGATGTCGACACAATTCCCCTTGTTGGTGAGACGGTGATGGGGGGCGACCTTCGCCGCATCGCAGGTGGCAAGGGCGCAAACCAGGCCGTTGCCGCCGCCCGTCTCGGCCGTCGTGTTGCCATGGTCGGCCGGCTGGGGGCCGACGAAGGCGGCACGATCCTGCGCCGTGCCCTCGACCGCGACGGGGTCGACACCACCTTTCTGCACACCACCGCCGACACCCCGAACGGGGTTGCGCTGATCGCCGTCGGGGCGGACGGGGACAACGCGATCGTGGTCTCCCCCGGCGCCAACGAGCGGGTGAATCCAGCCGACGTCGATGCCGCCAGTGCCGTGATCGATCATGCGTCGGTCACGCTGCTTCAACTCGAGATTCCGCTGGAGGCCGTTGCCGCTGCTGCGGCCCGGTCCACAGGCACCGTGATTCTCAACCCGGCTCCGGCGCCTTCCGGGGTCCTGCCCGAAGGGCTGCTGGCCGACGTCGATGTGCTCGTTCCGAACCAGACCGAACTCGCGACCCTTGCGGGTCACGACGGCCCGGTCGATCGGGACCTTGCGGCGGCGTTGGCGTCCGACCTTCCGTGCCGAGCGGTCATCGTCACCCTCGGAGCGGACGGTGCGCTGGTGATCGCCGACGGGCAACAGACGCATGTGCCGGCGCCGATCGTGACTCCGGTCGACACGACCGCAGCCGGCGATTCGTTCTGTGGAGGTCTGGCCGATGGCCTCGTGCGCGGCCTTGACCTGGTCGAGGCGACTCGCTGGGCAGTGCGGGTCGGAGCAGCAACAACGCAGCGTGCTGGAGCGCAGCCGTCATTACCGACGCCGCTGGAGGTCGAGTCGCTCCTCAGCGACTGACCCAACAGCGCTCCGAACGGGGCCGTAGCATTCGAGACATGGAACGGCTTCCGATGCTCATCGACTGCGACCCCGGACTCGACGACGCGATCGCCCTCCTTGCCGCCGCGCACCTGACAGACCTGGTCGGGATCACCACCGTCAACGGCAACGTCGGCATTGACCACACGACGCACAACGCACTCGCGGTCGCTCAAGTGACCGGGATCAACGTCCCCGTCCACCGTGGGGCCGCTCGCCCGTTGCTCGCGCCCACGAACGATGCTGCGCACGTCCACGGACCGACCGGCCTCGGTGCGGTCGAGATCCCTGAGCTCACCCGGCAAATCGACTCCGAGGACGCGGTCGGCTTCATCCTCGACACCGCGCGTTCGGTCGACCATCTCCAACTGGTCGCCGTCGGGCCACTCACCAACATTGCCCTGGCCCTGCGTCGCGACCCCACGCTTCCGTCGCGGCTCGGCGGGTTCACGATCATGGGCGGGGCGGCCCGAGGCGGCAATGTCACACCAACAGCCGAGTTCAACGTGTGGGCTGACCCGGAAGCGGCTGCCATCGTCTTTCGGGAGTTCCCGATGACCACGATGGTCGGACTCGATGTCACCCACCGCGTGTTGATGCGCCCCGCCGACGGCGACCGTCTCCGAGCATCGGGGGGTCCGGCTGCCGTGCTCGCTGCCGATCTGCTCGACTTCGCTGTCGCCCGCTCCGGCGAACTCGCCGGTCGTGACGGTGCCCCTATCCACGACGCCACCGCGGTCATGGCCGTCGTCGCTCCAGACCTGTTCCGAGGTGACCGGCGACCCGTCGACGTCGAGCTGACCGGATCCCTCACCCGCGGCATGACGGTCGTCGACGAACGCGCCGGCGAGGACCGAAACCCGGCGAACGCGCTGGTCGTACTCGATGCCGACGAGGCCGCCGTGGTCGATGGCGTCGTCGACGCCATCATTGCGCTGGACAGCAGCCGCCCGTGATTCAGGAGTTCATCGACGAGGTCCTGTCGGGTGACCGGGTTGTGTACTCGTTCGTCTCCATCTGGGTCATCGCGATGGCCGTGTGGATCGCCCTCGACTGGCTCGGGAATCCGAATCGGGGTCGGTTCCGGCCCAAGGGCGACCAGTTCAGCGGCACCTGGCCGGAACGACGTGAAGCCCGCCGGCGGCAACGAGCCGAGGACGACGCTGCAGTCCGGGCGACACTTCGTGATGCCTACGGTGCGTCGAGCCTGCGACTTGGCTGGAACCGACGCCGCGAGGCGGCGGCGATCGACGCCGACGAGGGACTCGTCCGACCTGACCCGAGGCCGATCCCCGAGCTACCGGTCCTCGGTGTGTTCAGCGAGGCTGGCGTTGAACCGCTGCTCGGCACCTACGACCCGGACCGCTCTTTCGTCCCCGAGCCTGCCATGCCGAGGGGGCGGTGGCGTGCCGGCGAACATCCCCTGATGCTGAGCCGAGCCGGCAAGCCGCCGACGGCAGCGACGGTTCGTTCGCGAGTCTGGAAGAACCACGCCGGCAACCCGATGTGGAATCACACGAACCAGAACCGAATGCGGGCCGGCAAGCCTCCGCAGCGGTTCAACCCGCTCACCGGCAAGCTCGAGACCGCCGTCGTCGACCTCACCACCGCCCGTCCGGGATGGAGGGGTCAGCTCGCCGACCCCTTCGTCGATGCGACCGACGGCCTCGATGTGGAGATCCGATGAGCACGACCCCGAGCGCTTCCGAGCAGTGGCTTGACGATCTCACCGACACAGCCGAGATCGCCGGTGAGACTGTGTACGCGGCAGTGACACTCGATCTCGACATCGACAGCGTCGTGGTCATCCACCGCCGACATGCGGGCGACGAACGGCCTCAGGGGCTTGCGATCGATACTGACCGGCCGTTCACCATCGCCGGCCGAGAGACCAGCACTGCGGTGCTTTGGAGCGACACGGCACCCGACACTGTCGAACTCATCGCCTCCGCTGGCCGACTCACGCTGTGGAACGTTTGGCGTCACGAAGGAGCAGTCCATGCCTGGATCGGCGACGCCGGTATCCGACGGGTCAATGTCGATGATCATGGCAGCGACTTTGCGCTTCGACTCCTCGCCACCGACGGCTTCGGCAACACATCACCGACCCTTGAGGTCGAGGTGCAGGTCAATGCTGCGCCCAGGCCGACCCCCAACGCCGAGTGACCTTGGTCATCGCCTGATCAGACCCCGGCCCACCGGGCTCGAGGCAACGACGAACCTACCGATGATCCAGATGAGGCAACGATGCCTCGCGGAGCAGGGATCACCGACAATGAACGAACGAACCTCAAACGCAGCAGGCGGCGGTTTCTCGCTGGTCACCGGACTCGGTCGAGCACCGATGACCCGCCATCAGGTGCATGCGCTGGGACGGGTGATCGGCACCGTCCCGCAGCCGAACCGAGGCCGCTGAATCACACCTCGGGTTCGTGCACGAGTGCCGCCCACTCGTGTCCAGGTTCGACGACCGTTCGCAACACGGTGGCCGCGACGACCAACCAGGTGATGACGCGATTCGGATCTTCTCCTGCGGGGAGTTCGGCCACGATGCCGTGCTTGGCATGGTCTTGACGCTTGACCCAGCCGGCCGGAAGTCCAACCCCGAGTTCATTGAGCCGATCGAGCGCCTTCGGGCCGGTGCCGTGAGCGAGACCGATCTGGGCGGGCCGTGGCTTGCGACCGCGGGCCGAGGGTGTCCATGTCGCCATCGCGATGGCTGGCCCGCGACTGCTGAACCACTCACCAAGCGCTGTGCGTTCCGGCACCCGGGCCTGCTCCTCGTCGGTGAGAAGCGGATGAAAGTTGATCCACCCTTCGCCGTCTCCGCGCTGCCCGAGGCGTCGCATCGCAGCAGCGACCGACTGCGCCTCGTCGCGGTGAAACGGAATCTCAACGACGGTGATGGGCACGACGCGACGCTACCTGCCAGCATCCAGCGATGGAACACATCACCGGCGGCCTCACCCCCGAAACGATCGTCGACCTCCTCGGCCTTGAACCCCATCCCGAAGGCGGTCGGTTTGTCGAGAGCTGGCGTGGGCCCGCGAGCGGCGAACGAGCAGTCGGCACCGCGATCTATTTTCTGTTGACGGCCGGTGAGCGTTCCCACTGGCACCGGGTCGATGCTGCCGAGGTGTGGCACCACTACGCAGGCGCGCCGCTTCGTCTCCAGATGACCACCGATGACGGTGTCGTCGGACGAATCCTCGGGACCGACCTGACGGCGGGCCAACGACCCCAACTCGTGGTTGACGCCAACCAGTGGCAGGCGGCCGAGACACTCGGCGACTGGACCTTGGTTGGTTGCACGGTCAGCCCCGGGTTCGAGTTCAGCGGCTTCGAACTCGCACCTCCGGGCTGGTCGCCAGGCGACGCAGCCTTACCGTGAAGCTGGGGTACCGTGGCGGAACGGGCCCCATGGAACACTCGATGTCACGATCGCGATTCACGCTCCTGATCCTCTCTTCTTTTGCGGTGGCGGCCGCCTTGACAACGGCTGCGCCGGCGACCGGCCAGACCGAGGCCGAAATCGGGAGCCTCGAGGTCCGACGCGACGAGATCGCCGATGAGCTGGCCAGCATCGACGCTGACCTTGGCACGACCGAAAACGAGCTTTCATCGCTCGATACCAAGCTGACAAACGCCCGGGTCACCATCGAGTTGATCGCGGACGATTTCGAACGGGCAGTGGATGAACGTCGCGAGCCGGCCGCCACGCGCGTCGAGATGGCGATCGTCGGGTTTACGAACGGTGATCCCCGGCAAAACGCGCTCGTGACGGAGGTTCTTGCGCTGCAGGGTTCTGACGAAAATGTGCGGGCCCGCGAGCTCTACTCGGCTGCGATCGATGACGCCCAGCGGCGACTCGAGGCCGCCGACGAGCACCTGCGACGGATCGCCGATGATCTCGAGGACGCCCGAGTTGTCGTCGATGAGCTCGTGGCCGCGCAGATCTCGACCGAATCTCGGCGGACCGAGCTTGGGCAGCGACGGGCCGAACTCGCGGTCGAACTCGAGGAGACGATCGCTCGCATCGACCTGCTTCGTTCACTGGAGAACACCGCCGTACTCACCGGGCTGACGACCTTCGACGATCCGAGTCGACCGGCCCTTGCCATCAAGATCGACAATGTTCGAACGGCGCGACCCCAGGCCGGGATCAACGACGCCGACATCGTCTACGTCGAGGAGGTCGAAGGTGGCTTGACCCGATTTGCGGCGGTGTTCCACTCGACGACGCCAGCGGAGGTTGGACCGGTCCGATCGATGCGCACGGGTGACTTTGATCTCCTCGGGCAGTTCAATGCACCGCTGTTTTCGAGTTCTGGCGGGAACCGCATCACGCGGCGTCTGCTCGGCGAGTCGACGTTGGTCGACATCGGCGCCGCAACCCACGGGTCGCTGTATTACCGCACGTCCCGCCGGGCCCCGCACAATCTGTTCACCAACCCCGGCAATCTGTGGGCTGAGGGCCGGGGGGAGGAGTACCCGGCTGGGCTTCCGCTGCCGATCTTCCGGTTCCGGGCGCCGGGTGATCCGTTGTCAGGAACTCGCGTCGACGCCGCCAGTGGGGTCGACCTTGACTACGGGCAGACGACGGTTTCCTACAGCTGGAACGGTTCATCGTGGGATCGATCCCAAGACGGGTCACCGACCGTCGATACCGATGGGGTGCGGGTCTCGCCGACGACACTCGTCGTCCAGATCACCTCGTACACCGTGTCGATCGCCGACCAGGCATCGCCGGAGGCGATCTCGGTCGGGCGGGGCGATGCCTGGATCCTGTCCGATGGCCAGATCAGCCGGGGGTTCTGGCGGCGAGAGGAAGCGGATCAGCCGATCGAGTACGTCGATGCCAACGGCAACTTCATCGAGATTCTTCCCGGCCGTACCTGGGTCGAAATGCCTCGCGCCGATGGCGCGGTCTGGCGGTCCTGAGCCGACGGCGCGGTCTCGCTGCCCTGAGCCGACGGCGCGAGTCGGCGCACGGTGTTGGTTGGCGGTGGGTGCTGGCTAGCGTCGCGTTGTGCCTCGCCAACCTGTTCGCTGCCCTCTCAGCAGGCGCATGGTCGATGGGTTCGAACGAATTCGTCGTCGCCTCGACGTGCCCGAGGCCTTTGGCCCCGACGTGTTGGAGGCGGCAGCGGCGGCGGTGCGGCGTGGACCACGGGTTCCGCCCGGGGCACCGTCGACCGTTGTCGACGCTCGAGAACTCCCGTTCATCACCATCGATCCGGTCGGATCGACCGATCTTGACCAGGCATTCTTCGCTCGGCGCACTCGGACCGGCTACACGGTGTTCTACGCAATCGCTGATGTCGCTGCCTTCGTGACCGCCGAGGATCCGGTCGATCGAGAGGCCAGGGCGCGGGGCGTGACCCTGTACTCGCCGGACCTGCGGACCTCACTGCATCCAGAGGTGATCTCGGAGCAGGCAGGAAGCCTGCTCGAGGGTCAGGATCGTCGTGCCCTGCTGTGGACGATAGATCTCGATCAAGACGCCCAGTTGATCGATGCCCGGCTCGAGCGGGCCGATGTTCGCAATCGGGCCCAGCTGTCGTATGCGCAAGCGCAAGCGATGACGGCGACCGTCGATATCGATCATCCCGTGGCGGTGTTGGCGGAGCTCGGCCCGAAGCGGATGCTGCTTGAGGCGGAGCGTGGGGCGGTCAGCCTCGCTCTGCCGAGTCAGGAAGTGAGGGCGAACCGCTCTGGCGGGTTCGACCTGCTGTACGACGAGTCGTTCCCGATTGAGACGTGGAACGCGCAGATCTCACTGCTGGCCGGTATCGCTGCGAGTCGGATCATGCTCGATGCGGGCACCGGTCTTCTGCGGACCCTTCCGCCGCCCGATCAGCGGACGATCGACCAGTTGCGCCGAACAGCGGAGGCGTTGGGGATCGACTGGGCACCGGAGGTGAGCTACGCCGACCGGGTTCGCCGTCTCAAGCCCGACACACCGCAGCGAGCGGCGATGTTGAGTCAGGCGGCCCGAGGCCTTCGAGGCGCAGGCTATGTCGCGTTCGCCGATCATGAACTGCCTGCGCAACCCGAACACTCGGCGATCGCCTCAACCTATGCCCATGTGACGGCGCCGCTCCGGCGACTGTGTGACCGGTTCGCGAACGAGCTCATCGTTGCGCAGTGCGCCGATGCGCAACCGCCGACGTGGGCGGTCGAGGCGCTGGACGAGCTCCCGTCCCTGATGGGCTCGGCTCGTGCCCGGGACCGAAACCTGGAGCGAGCCATCGTCGATTTCGTCGAGGCGATCGTGCTTGAGCCTCGAGTCGGCGACGTCTTCGATGCCGTGGTGACCGACGTTGACGTGGACCGCGGCCGAAGTCGAATCCAGCTCCGTGATCCCGCCGTCGTCGCCCGACTCCCCGCCGCCGGGCTTGCGCTCGGACATCGGGTGCGCGTCCGCCTGCTCGAGGCCGACGCCGAGGCCGGTCAGGTCCGGTTCGAGTTGGGCGACTGAACGCTGACTCAGGCGTACGAGCCTTGACGGGCGAGGACGTCCACCATCTCAGGCACGCTCACTGAGGCGGACCCGCCGATCGCTTCGGCGGCCGCGATGCGCCGGTTCAGCCGCCGACGAGGGTGGCCACGTAATCGTGAGCACACTCCCCGGCCGGCGTGACGGTGAGCCGTTCGGCACCGTCCTCGGTCAGGTGAAGGGTGTGTTCGAACTGGGCGGTGCGGCAGCCGTCGATGGTGACCGCAGTCCAGTCGTCGTCCCACATCAACGCTTCGGGAGCACCGAGCGTCAGCATCGGTTCGATCGTGAACGTGGTACCGACATCGATTCGGGTGGCGAGCCGGCGCTCGAAGTAGTGCGGGATCTGCAGGTTCGAGTGAAACTCGGTCCCGACACCGTGCCCGATGAACTCGCGCACGACACCGAGCGAGTGCTGGCGGGCATGCTGCTCGATCGCTTTGCCGATGTCGTTGACGAGCCCTCCAGGACGCACGGCGGCAATACCGAGTTCGAGCGACCGTGCCGTCTCCTTCACCAACCGCCACGATGCGTCGTCGACGTCGCCGACGAGGAACGTGGTCGACGTGTCGCCGTGCACACCATCCCGGTAGAAGGTGACGTCGATGTTGATGATGTCGCCATCGGCGAGGGGACGCGAATCGGGGATGCCGTGGCAGATGACCTCGTTCACCGACGTGCACACCGACTTGGGATAGCCGCGGTAGTTGAGCGGGCTCGGGTAGCCCCCGTGCTCAATGCACGCCTGGTGAACGAACTCGTCGATCTTGTCGGTGGTGACGCCGGGGGCGACCATGGCGCCGGCGCGCAGCAGGATCTCCGCCGCCGCTGCGCCGGTGCGCTGCATGGCGGCAAGTTCGTCGGCGGTTCGAGTCAACGCGGAGACCGATGGCCCCGGGTTGCCGTCAAGGGCGTAGGGCGGGCGATCGATCTCGCCGGGTACCCGCCGCGGGGGCGATAACAGACCGGGGCGGACCGGAGGAAGCGACGGGTGGACGTCGGCCGGCAGTCGGTTCTTCTTCTTGCGCTTGGCCATGTGATCAGCCTACGCCGTCCCCGGGGACTGACTCATAGCGCGGAGCGCAGAGCGCAGCGAGGCCAAGGACAGGCAGCTCGGGGCCGCGATATCAGCGCAGGAACCGGCTGACTGACTCAACGATGCACGCCGGCTTCTCCGCACCGTCGATCTCCACCGTGATCGTGATGACCGCCTGGACCCCGCCGGCGATTTCCTCGGCGGCGGTGAGTACGGCGTGACCGCGAACCCGGGACCCCACGAGGACCGGCTGCGGGAACCGCACCTTGTTGACCCCGTAGTTGATGCCCATCGAAACACCATCGACCCGAACAATCTCGGGAAGGAACTGGTTCGTCAGGGCAAGCGTCAGGTAGCCGTGAGCGATAGTTGCACCGAACGGACCCGATGCCGCCTGCTCAGGATCAACGTGGATCCACTGGTGATCGCCGGTCGCGTCGGCGAAGCCGTTGATCCGGTCCTGCTCGATCGTGATCCAGTCGCTGGAACCAAGGTTGTCTCCCACAGAAGAGAGCAGCTCGTCGGGCGAATCGAAGACGGTGGTCATGGGGTGGACGCTAGCCAGAAGACGTAGCCCGAGGCATCTCAACGAATCCGGCCAGTCGGTGATTCGCTTCGGCGGGCCGGCCGAACAGATACCCCTGACCACTGAGCGGGACCGTCGGAAATCGCGAGCCGATCGCGACGAGGCGGTCGACTTGGTCGTCGATCTCAATGCCCTCTGCGACGACGGAGACGTGAAGCGCCTCGGCCATGCTCAGCACGGCACCGACGATTGCTTCCGCTCGGGGATCTTCGGTGAGTCGAGCGATGAAGCTCCGATCGATCTTCACACAGTCGACGTCGAAGGTCTGCAGGTAGGACAGCGATGAGTAGCCAGTGCCAAAGTCATCGATGGCGATGCCGACACCGAGCGCCCGCAGGGATCGGATCTGGTTGGCGGTCACACCTTCCTGGTCCATCAACACGGTCTCGGTTAATTCCACGACGAGTCGGTCCGGGTCGACGTCGTGGTCACGAAGACACGTGCCGAGCCAGCCCACCAGATCTGGGTCACCGAAGCTGCGTTCCGAAAGGTTGACTGCGATCGGCCTCGCCGAACGGTGCAGGCCAAGCAGTTCGATGCTCTTGGCCAACACGACACGGTCGATCGCGGCAACAAGGCCGAGGTCCTCGGCGGCGGGTAGGAAGGCGCTCGGATCGAGGAGTCCGCGTACGGGGTGCTGCCATCTCACCAGCGCTTCGAATTCGACCACTCGACGAGTCGGCAGTTCGACCAGGGGCTGCAGGAGAACGAGAAACTCGCCCCGCTCGACCGCCTGGCGCAGGTCTTGACCGGCCGAAAGTCGGTCGGCGACCTGGGAACGCAGCAGATCGTCGAAGACATCGATGCGGGCGCGGCCGCCCTGCTTGGCTCGGTACATCGCGAGGTCTGCGTCGGCGAGTACCTCGTCGGCGCTTTGCCCCGGCGTCGCCTCCGCGATGCCGACCGACGCCGTCATGACATGGTTGACATCGCCAAACGAGATCGAACGGCCGATGGCTTCCTGCAGACGCGCTGCCAGTTCTCGCGCACCGACTGCCGTCATCTGTCCACACACCACCACGAACTCATCGCCCGAGAGCCGACCAACGAGATCCTGCTCGCGAACCGTCGTTCG
>Ga0255767_1000448_pt1 | contig 37465 bp, 25 predicted proteins | sample 071ome_24_FD_179967 | JGI IMG/M metagenome (GOLD analysis project Ga0255767, IMG submission 179967) | Coastal salt marsh microbial communities from the Groves Creek Marsh, Skidaway Island, Georgia - 071402CT metaG (version 2) | ecosystem: Environmental > Aquatic > Marine > Intertidal zone > Salt...
ACGTTTCATGGATTAAGCTCTCTTTTTAAGTGTGCGGGACCACGAAGACAAGCGATCAATCCATGTTCACGACCCTCCAAAGGTTGTTGTAAACCTCCATCTCTTTGCGAGGGAAAGGTCTTTGACTTCGAAATAAAGAACGGAATAGTGACCTATGGAACAAACTCCTCCAACAGGACTGAAGCGATTCATGGAATTCATGGAAGGGCTTCATCCCGGCATCGGATCAGAACTGAAAAACGTTTATGAACCAGAGGCCAGCTTTGAAGATCCGATCAATCAAGCCAAAGGTCTCGAACAACTCGATGCGGTTTATGCCGACCTGTTCAAGCAACTTCAGGACATCCGGATCCGTGTGGTTGGTCATGCCGTCGGCACTTCCAGACATTACGTCAGCTGGCAGATGGCCTATGCCTTTCGTCGACGCCCACGCCAACTGGATGGTGTAAGCGAAATACAATTAGGCGCCTCCGGAAAGGTATGCTGGCAGCGCGACCACTGGGACGCCACTACAGGAGTGTATCAGGAGTTCCCCCTGGTGGGAGGCCTGCTTCGTTCCATCAAGCGGTTGGTGAAAGTAAAATTCCCCCGCATTCCCTGAGTTTCTCGATGGGGCTTACCAACAGACCATGAGCCGCACCTTTTTTGTTGGAATTGATTTGGCCTGGGGATATCGACGGCCCGATGGGGTCTGTGTGATGGAATCCAAGGGTTCCCAAGTCGAGCTGCGGAAGATCACCCTCAGTCAGGGAGACCAAGCACTGCTCTCGACTCTCGAGGGATATCGAGCCGCAGGAGCTTGCTTGGTTGCGATGGATGCGCCGGTCATCTGCCCCAATACAAGCGGGGCTCGCCCTGTCGATCGTGAGGCCTCAAGATGGTTTGCTTCCTACAAATGCGGCTGTTACCCAGCCAATCGATCGCAACATCCCAGACCGCCTGATCTTGCACGGAAAATCACTCGACTGGGTTTTTCTCTCAACCCTTCAGCAAAACACTCTCTCTTTGAGGTCTACCCACATCCCACCATGGTTCGATGGTTTGGACTTGAGGAGCGAATCCCCTACAAAAAGGGGCGGGTCACTGAACGTCGCCATCACTTCAAATCGTTACAGGAACATTTGCGTCGTTGCCTGAAGGAACGATTCCCGGAACTTCGAGTGTGCAGCCTTCTGGAAAAGTTGCTCTCGGAGCCTTGGAGCAAGGATGTTGAAGATCTAACCGATGCGCTGGTCTGTTCCTTGATTGCCTGGTGGCATCATCAATATGAAGGCCTGAGGACCCAACAACTGGGAGATCCAAGCACTGGTCTCATGTTGGTTCCACTCCTCTCAGAGGAGCATGCCACTCAAGAGAGCAAAGCCTGAGCAGCTGCATGACCGGAGAGATAGGCCCCCTCGACTCCAGACCTTTGAAAACCGTCACCTGCCAGAAAGAGCAAAGGTTTAGCGTGGGCCTTCAAACAAGGCTCAGGGAATACCTTGAGGGGCGTCTTGTACCGCCATCGGTGGTATTGCACTGAAAGCCGCTCCCCTGCCAACCATGGATCTGCAGCCTTCAAGATCTCTTCGGTGACTTTCCCGGGATCCTCATCCCAATGAGCCCGACTGAAATCGGGCCCCGCATGAAGGACCAATCGGCTGTTGGCGTCTTCCGAACCGGTCTTTCGAGATTGATCGGCTATCCATGACAAAGGTTCACCCGAAAGCCACAATCCTCCATCTTCCGGCAAGGGTGACTTCTGGCTGGTGACGACCATCAGTGCCAGGCAGGGTTCATAGTCAATGGATGCCAGAGTCGATCTGTGGGAATCATCCAGGCTGACCTTCCCTTGATTCAAAAGCTCTAAAGACTGGGGAACCGGAGCCGTCATCAGCAAAGCATCGGTTCGATAGGTCTCTCCTCCTTCGGTTTCAAGTTGCCACTGATCCTGAACCACGCACACTCGCTGAACCTTTTGTCGAGTATGGATATCCAGACCTTGAGCAAGATCCTTCAAGACCGCATTCATACCTTCACCGCAGGCATAGCATGGGACCCCAGGCTCACGCCTGTGACCGCCTTCATCGGCAAAACCCCTACTCCATGAAAAAACCAAACCTTGCTGAAGCCAGGCATCCACTTGCTTTTGAAAAAGAGGATGCCGGGCTTGAAAGAAGGATGCTCCGTGGTCGATGGGCCCCCACTCAGTGCGGCGTCGTGACATGCGCCCGCCTAGACCACGCGCTTTGTCCAACACGAGAGGAGAGCAGCCAGATTGCGAGAGCAAGGATGCGGCCGCCAGACCCGACATCCCCGCACCCAAAACGATGATGGAGTGATTATTTGCGGAATTCATGAGTCAGGCTCGACAAGGGTGATTGCTTAAGACATCCCCTTCTGGCTTCAGGGACATCAAATCGGGCTTTTGAGGATGCGTAGGCATTCTGCACAAACCTAATCCAAACCACAGGCACGCTTGGCACGCTGATTGACGACGGTGGCCACCTCGCGTGCCTTTTGAGCCCCTTTAGCAAGCACTTCGTGAACGTAATCCATGTTGGCTGCCAGTTCTTCGCGCTTCTGTCGCATGGGCTCGAAGTAAGTCCAGTAGGCCTCAAAAAGGGCCTTCTTGAGGTCACCATAACCATAGCCACCGGCTCGCAAGCGTTCCTCGCATGCAGAGGCGACTTCCATCGACCCGACTAATTTGAGCAATTGAACAGCAATATTCCGATCGGCATCCGGCTTGGGCTCGTCCATACCACGACTGTCCATGACCAAGCTCATGATCTTCTTGCGAAGAGGTTTTTCAGCACCAAACAATTCGATGGTGTTTTCGTAACTTTTACTCATCTTTTGACCGTCGATGCCTGGCACCACAGCGGTCTCCTCGCGAATACGGGGCTCCGGCACGACAAAAGTATCTCCGTAGGTCTGATTAAATTTGATGGCCACATCCCGCGTCACCTCCACGTGCTGCTTCTGATCTTTCCCCACCGGAACGACCTGAGAGTCGTAGATCAGAATGTCGGCAGCCATCAGCACCGGGTATGCGAAAAGGCCGTGGTTGGGAGAAAGTCCCTTGGCAATTTTGTCCTTGTAACTATGACATCGCTCGAGCAGGCCCATGGGTGTCAGAGTGGTCAACATCCATGTCAGCTCAGTGTGCTCAGGAATGTCCGATTGCTTGAAGAAGACACACCGCTCAGGGTCCAGACCACAGGCCATGAAATCCAGAGCCACATCCACGACATTCTGGCGACGTTTCTCGGCATCAAAAAGCGAAGTCATGGAATGATAGTTTGCGATGAAATAATAGGCATCCCCTTGCTCCTGAAGATCAATGGCGGGGCGCATCATGCCAAAATAATTCCCAAGGTGCAGTGCCCCGGAAGGTTGAATGCCTGACAAAATTCTCATGGCGGACCACGCTAGCAAGTTCATTCGACCAGTGCAATGTCGCAACGCTGCTCATGCGCTTAGCAGGCGCCTGTGATCAAAAATGTCACCTGGGATTGACATTGAACCTTAGCAGGGAACCTTAGCCCTTGAAACAAACGCTCTCCAAATCCTCCACATGATTCACTTTGAGAAAACCTCCGTATTGTCGGCCTGCGCCCGAGAGCTTTATGATTGGCACTTGCAGCCGGGTGCGCTGGAGGCTCTCACCCCTCCGTGGGAACCGGTGCGAGTCTTGAATGAATCCTTCGTCCTTGAAGAGCATGCAGAACTCACCCTTGAATTGAGTTTAGGGCCCTTCAAGCTCCATTGGATTGCACACCACCAAAACATTGTTCCGGAGAGGCGATTTGATGATATCCAGCGCAAGGGCCCTTTCAAGCACTGGCATCATCAGCATCTCTTTGAGCCTCTGAGCGACGAAACGACGCGCATGAGGGACGTCATTGCGTGCTCCTTGCCTGGAGGCGCCATCGCCGACCGACTTTTGGGATGGGCTGTACGGAAAAAGTTGAGGCGACTTTTCGATTATCGCCACCAGCAGCTCTACGACCGCTTTGGTCACGCCAAACCTGCTTTTGTCACAAACGGTTAAACTCATGAGCAAACCTTGTTCCATCCAGCGCCTGATCGTCCTTCTGGGGGATCAACTCTCCCCTACCAATCCGATCCTCAAGAAGGTAGATCCAAAAAAAGACCTGCTCTGGATGGCCGAAGTATGGGAGGAATCCACGCACGTCCTTTCCTCCAAACCGCGCGTGGCTTTTTTTCTTTCGGCCATGCGTCATTTTGCCCAGTCCCTGCGCGATCGAAAAATGCCTCTACTCTATCATCGAATTGATGAAGCGTCCGAAGCAGGTTCACTGGGCAAGGCCCTTGCCTCAGACATCCAGAGACTCCATCCCACTCAGGTCGTTTGTCTGGAACCCGGGGAATGGAGAGTCAAGGAGGCCATGGAAGCGACCTGTCGAAAGCTTGGGGTCGAATTGAATTGGGTCGAAGACCCTCACTTTTTGACCAATCGAGCCTTTTTTGAAACCTGGGCCAGTCAGCGCAAGGAGTGGCGGTTGGAATATTTTTATCGAGAGGTACGAAAGGCACAAAAGATACTCATCGACAGCGCTGGAAAACCGGAAGGAGGCAAGTGGAATTACGACGCCTCCAATCGCGGGAGCTTTGGGAAAAAGGGGCCTCAAAACCTTGAGGAGCCTGCCCGTTTCATACCCGATGCGATCACGGAGGAAGTCCTTCAGTGGGTTGAAGGCCAATGCACCAATCATCCGGGATCGGTGGAGCACTTCCGGTGGCCCGTCACACGAGAAGAGGCGCTGAGGGCACTGGAGGATTTCATCAACCATCGTCTCAGAGATTTTGGCACTTATCAGGATGCCATGTGGATCCATGAGCCCACCCTTTACCACAGTCGCCTTTCCGCGGCGATGAACGTCAAACTTCTGGACCCTCGCGAAGTCATTCAGGCGGTCATCCATGCCTACGATCAGGGAGCCGTTTCCATCGAGGCCACCGAGGGTTTCATCCGACAGATTGCAGGCTGGCGAGAATTCGTCCGGCACGTTTACTGGCAATCCATGCCGGGCTATCTGGAAAGTAATTTTCTGAAAGCTAGGCAAGGGCTTCCAGATTTTTACTGGGATGGCAATACCCCCCTTTCCTGCCTTCACCACTGTGTCAGCGAAACGCTTCAGGATGGTTATGCGCACCACATTCAACGGCTCATGGTTCTGGGTCTCTACAGCCTGATGCTCGGAGTCGATCCCAAACAAATCCATGCCTGGTTTCTTGGAGTCTATGTGGACGCGGTGGAATGGGTCGAAGCACCCAACGTCCTGGGGATGTCCCAGTTCGCAGACGGAGGTAAGATGTCCTCTAAGCCCTACATTGCGACTGGTAAATACATCAAGCGCATGAGCAATTACTGCCAGACATGCCCGCGCGATCCAGACCAGGCAACCGGAGATAAAGCCTGCCCGTTTACCACTCTTTACTGGGATTTTCTCATGCAGCATGAGAAAAGACTTCGGAGCAACCAACGTCTGCAGTTTCAATTTAAGAACCTGGACCGACTGGACGACTCGAGGAGAAAGGCCATCAAGGAGCAGGCCAAGATAGTACGCCGCAACCCCGGGTGCCAGGATGGAGACTCAATCAAAAGTCAGAAAGAACTCTTCGGGAACTGATGGCTTCAGGCAGACTCCTTGAGCATGGCCTTGGCATGCTTTCGCCCTGCTTCATCCTCCCCGCCCAGCATGCGGGCGATTTCATCCACACGTTCTTTTGGGGTCAGTTTTTCAATCGCAGAATAAGAGCGTTCCTCTTTGACTTCCTTGGTCACACGATAATGGTGCGCTGCACAAGCAGCCACGGGTGCCAGATGAGTGATGCTGATCACTTGACGGTGTCGGGCAATCTCCTTCATCTTCACGCCCACCACCTTGCCGGTAGCACCTCCGACATTGGCATCGACCTCATCGAACACCAGCAAGGGCACCTGATCCTGCGCGGCAAGAACCGTCTTGAGCGCCAACATGACTCGGGCCATTTCACCTGAAGAGGCGATTAATCTGAGGGGGCGCAGGGGCTCTCCTGGGTTGGGCCCAAATTGGAAATCCACTCGATCCAGGCCTTGCGCTGATACCTGGAGTTGGCCCTGAGCGTTGAGAAGGCTCCTGGTCTGCACATCCACACTAAACCGGCTTTGATGAAAACCCAGATCCTTTAACTCTTGCTCAATGTTTTTCTCCAGCTTTGGAAGGACCTTGGAACGCGCTTGAGAAAGCTTTTTGCCAGAACTCAGGCATTGATCGGTCATCTTCGCGATATCCGAATCCAGATGGGCCAGAGTATCGGCGCGGGATTCCAGCTCTCCGAGACGCGTGCTGGCTTCTTGCCCGAAACGCAATACGTCTTCTATTTCGGGTCCATATTTGCGCTTAAGGGATTGTATCGAGGCTATCTGCTCTTCGAGTTCCTGCAGGAGAGCAGGGTCCAGATCCAGTTTGTCAACGTAATGGGATAGGGCCTGTTCCAATTCAGACACTTGATTGGCCAACTCCTGATGGATGCCTTCCATACTCTGAGTGGCAGCGTCGAGGGATCGAATTTGGTCCAGATTGCGACCGATGGTACCGATCAGGTCCCATAGCGAACCTTCCTGCTCATTGAGCAGGTGAAGGGCCCCCTGGGAAAGCTCAAGCAATTTGGCAGCATGCAAGTGGCGTTCATACTGGGCCTCCAACTCTTGTGCTTGTTCGGGACTGAGCTGGGCCTGACTGATTTCACGCACCTGATGGCGCAATAGTTCCAACTCCCGCAAGTAGGTCTGGTCATCCACCACCAAAGAAGCTTTTTGTTCCTGAAGATCGCGCAGAGCCTTCAGTGGCTCCCCGAAAGCCTGGCGGTGGCCTTCCAATTTACCAAAGGCATCCAAAATCTGGAGCTGACGCCCCCCATCCAAGAGGGATTGATGATCATGAGGCCCATGCATGTCCACCAGATAATCCCCCAATTGTGCGAGGGCTTCGAGCGTCGTAGGAGATCCATTGACGAACTGGCGGTTGGCACCTGAGGTCCTCATGGAACGTTTGAGGAACAAGGTCTGATCCTGGCAAGGCTCCAGACCCCATGCTTCAAGGATCGACTCGAGCATCGGAAGAATCTCTCCCCCTACTTGAAACACCGCCTCGATCACGCATTGATCGGCACCCGAACGAATGAGGGATCGGTCTGCCCGCTGCCCCAAGATCAGGTTCAAGGCTCCCATGATGATGGATTTGCCCGCCCCTGTTTCGCCGGTGATGATGTTGAGGCCCTCACTTAGTTCGAGGGTAAGATCATCCACCAATGCGAGATTCTTGATGCGAAGGGTGGTCAGCATGGAATTAATGTTCGTCTCCAATCTGCCTTCCGTGCTAGCGTCCCGCCAAGAGAAAAGATGCATGACTGAGATTGAGACGAGTCATTCCAGCTTGAGAGTCGTGGTTTTGGGTTCCGGAACCTCCATGGGGGTGCCAGTGATTGGCGCCACCTATCCTGAGGCATTCCTTACCAACCCCAAGAACCATCGAACGCGCCCATCCATCCTTGTCGAAACCGACCGCGTCCGCCTTCTCATCGATACCACACCCGAGATGCGACTTCAGTGTCTCAGGGAAGGGATTGGGATGGTGGATGCCGTCTTGATCACCCATGCTCACGCGGATCACATCATGGGCATGGACGACTGCCGGCGTTTCAGTCAACAACTGGGAGGCTCCTTTCCTGTATATGCCAATGCCCAGGCCATGGCGGCGATTCGCAAGGTCTTCTCCTACGCCTTTGACAATCCATCCATTCCCTCCACCTACTTCAAACCCGACCCTCGGATCATCGACGGCCCCTTCACCATCGAGGACATTGAGATCACACCGGTTCCATTACCTCACGGGCGCATGCAAACTCATGGTTTCATTTTTTCAGTGAAGGGTACCCAGCGGCTGGCTTATCTCACCGACTGCAAGGAAGTCCCCCCATCGGTCATGGAGCGCATCCAGAACATTCCCGTGGTCATGCTCGATGCGCTTCGCTTTGACCCCCACCCGACACACATGTGCTATGACGAAGCATTGACGGCCGCGCGACGCATTGGTGCTGGCCAGACATGGTTCACCCATCTAACCCATGATTATGATCATGATGTCCATCAGGCAGAACTACCCGATGGGGTGGCTTTGGCGTGGGACGGCTTGAGGTTTGAAATCGAGGCACCATGAACGGGTTGGATCGCATGCGGTGGCTGATGAAAATGCCCATGCTTTCATGGATGGTGATGCTGTGTGTGCTGATGAGTCTGTCGGTGACACATGCAGAGGATGCGGTTGCTTCTCTTGAGAGAGAAACATCGGCACTGGTGATTTACAATGCCGACATGCCTGCCTCAAAGAAAGTCGCAGAGCATTACAGACAGCTTCGAGGCATCCCTCAGCACCATCTTCTTGGTCTTTCGTTGAGCCAGGAAGAATCCATTTCGAGAGAGGATTTCAAAATATCCCTATATGGACCCGTCTTCGCCTATCTGAAAGAAAACGATTTCTTTGATACGGAATATGAAATCATACCCGCCACACGCGAACGCCCTGGGATCGTTTATGAAAACCTGAAAACATCCACCATTCGCTACCTGGTTCTCTGCTACGGGATTCCCCTGAAGATCTCCGAAGATTCCACGCTGGAAGAGCGCGGTGCAGAGTCGGTTCGCATTGAGCTGCGGAAAAACCGAGCCGCCGTGGATCACGAACTGGCCTGGATGGGCCGAGACCCCAAACGGGTTCTCTTGAGCGGGCCCTTTGAGAACCCACTGTATCACGCAACCCGATCCATGGACATCAAGCCAGAAAACGGTGTCATGATGGTGGCAAGACTTGATGGACCTTCTCCAGAAATTGCCATGCGATTGGTGGACCAGGCGATCGAAGCCGAACGAGAGGGTCTTTGGGGCCGGGCCTACTTCGATAGCAGGGGGCTTCAAACCGGTCCTTATCTGCAGGGTGATCAGTGGATTCGTGGCGCTGCAGAGTGGGCCCGAAAGGCTGGTTTTGAGACCATCCTCGATGATCAGCCCGAACTGATGGCATCGGGCTACCCCATGAGCGATATTGCCTTCTACTTTGGCTGGTATGCCGAAAACGCCCAAGGCCCTTTGACCCGTGAGTCGGTTCCCTTCATGCCAGGGGCCATTGCCTACCATCTGCACTCCTACAGCGCCGCCACCCTCCGCAGCACGGAGCGACACTGGGTAGGGCCGCTGCTCCATGCAGGGGCCACGGCGACCATGGGATGTGTGGATGAGCCCTATCTGGGAGCCACACCCGAACTGGATGTCTTCATGGAAAAGATCCTCATGGGATTTAGTTTTGGAGAAGCGGCCTACGCCGCCCAACGTGTCCTTTCCTGGCAAACCACCGTGGTAGGGGATCCCCTCTACCATCCACTGGGCAAACCCATTCAGTGGCTCCAGGAAGAGCTGACCCAAGCCCGCAGTCCAAAACTTGGCTGGCTCCGTGTGCTGGCAATCAACCAGGCGCTCCAACAAGGCACCGAACGGGCCACTTTGATTCAGCTACTTGAAAAGGAAACTCTTTCCCAAACCCATCCTGTGGTCTGCGAAAAACTGGCTGATCTCTACCTGAGCGTCAACCGCACGGAGGAGGCAAGAGCCTCTTATGAACGCGCTCTGCTGCTGAAACCTTCGCGAGACCAACAAAACCGATTGTTACTCAATCTGGCTCAACTCGACCAGCAAGCGGGTGACTGGAAAGGGGCTCTCGATCGTATGGAAACCCTTCTGGAGAAGGATCCCACGTTTCCTCAGAAAAAAATGATGCTCACGCGCATGAAGCTGGTCGCGGAGCAAGCCGATCTTCCCGAGGCCGTTTTGGCCATCGAACAGCAGTTGACCATCACCCCCTAGAGTCTTGACCCTTTGCGTGCAATCGGTCTCCATACTCGAAGGGTCCGAGCCCCCCGATTTGCGGATCCGACAACATGTGGCATATTATCTGGTCCGGGATCACGCACGTTCAAGACGCTCTCAAGGGGTGTCGCGATGGGTAGGCAAAATAAGGTGGCAGGCAAGCGCATGATCTGGGCGACGCACTGTTGTTCACCAATGAAATCCGTAAAAAGCGCCAACAAGCGCAAGTCGACTGTGGATCAATCGATGATTGATGAAAAAAACCGCGATGGGTGGGCTTATTACGAACGCCATCGTGAAGTCATGATCGGGAGCCAAAGCGCTCAACCAGCTCCCCCATCCAAGTCCTCCAAGAACCGCGGGCTACTAAGCTCTCACTCTTGAGATTCCAACGGCTCGATGGCGGATCACCCCAAGCCCCTGTCCGCCCACGAGGTGTTCTACCTTTGCCTACGAGGTCTCAGTAGTAATTCATTCGGATACACCCTTCCGGGTCCCCTCACCCAAACCGATTCATCGGTGTCATCGTAAAGGGTGATCAAGTCTCTGAGTTGAGCTTTCATCGCCTTCAGGATGGAGGCATAGGCGTGGTCGGTCGCCACATTACGCATTTCCTGAGGGTCTCTGGCCATATCAAATAACTCCCATCGGTTTTCCTCCTCAGCCGCATTGCGGGGCTGATCAAAGTAGATGAGTTTGTGCCCAAGCGTGCGAACTGCTCGATGCCTGGGCACTCCATGCCCTGCATCCATGTAGCGATAATAAATGGCTTTACGCCAATCATCCGGAGCCACTCCTTCTCCGCTGAGAATGGGCAGAAGGCTCGTACCATGCACCGACCATTGCGGCTTGAGGCCTGCGACCTCCAACAAAGTGGGAGCATAATCGATGTTCTGGACAAGAGCCTGGGAGCGGGTCCCAGCCTTGATTTTTCCGGGCCAGCGCATGATGAGTGGCATTTTGAGGGATTCCTCATATGCCCAGCGTTTGTCAAACCATCCATGCTCTCCCAGGTAAAATCCTTGATCTGCACAGTAGATCACCAAGGTGTGCTCACTGAGTTGAAGGGCATCCAGCCGATCAAGCACACGCCCGACATTGCGGTCCACTCCAGCCACACAGCTGAGATAATTCCTCATGTAACGTTGATATTTCCAGCGGACGAGATCCTTTCCCACGGGAGGATTCTCTCTGAAAGCCTTATTTTCAGCCTCAAAGGCCTGCATGAACACCCGTTTCTGAGCAGGATTGAGTCGGGAGAGCACCTTGGCATCGCTAGCTTCATTCAAAAGCATCAGGTCACTGGCAAGGTTCATATGTTGGTCGATGCCCATTTTGTGATTGGCGGCCGAGACGCGGGATTCATAGTCGTCGAACAAACTCGCAGGCTCCGAAAAGACCCTGTCCTGATAGCGCCCAATATCCTTCAAGCTGGGCTTCCAGTTGCGGTGAGGCGCTTTGTGCTGAATCATGAGACAGAAAGGTTTTTCAGCATCACGCCTTTCAAGCCAATCCAGTGCCAAATCTGTGACAATGTCTGTTGAATGCCCCTCCACGCGACGGACCCCTTTGGGACCATACAGATCTGGGTTGTAATAATGGCCCTGGCCACTGAAGACCTCCCAGGCATCAAAGCCGGTGGGTTTGGTTTTCATGTGCCATTTTCCAAAGAGTGCAGTGGTGTATCCGCTGGACTGAAGGGCTTTGGGCCAGGTGGGACGTTCGGGATCCAGCATGCCAGAAAGGTTCACGATTCCATTTTTGTGACTGTGCAAGCCTGTCATCACCGTGGCTCGGGATGGAGTACAGATGCTGTTGCCACAAAAGCTGTTCTCAAAAAGCATTCCCTCTCGAGCCAGACGGTCCAGGTGAGGCGTTGGAGGCAGTTCCAGGCCAGTGTGATAGGCGGAGATGGCCTGAGTGGTGAGATCATCACTAAAAAAGAAAACGATATTGGGGCGTTCGTTGGCCTGCAGCAGAGGAGAAGCCCGAACATCAACCAGCAAGAAGCAGAAGGCCAGGCAGAGCAAGGGAGATAAGCGCATGCCCTTGAATCTAAAGGGCGAAGATCTTCTGCAAAAGACAAAAGCCGAGAGAGGGTTTCCCCCCTCAGGATCCTTCATCCACCTTAGCCAGTGGAAGCCGCATGAGATAGATTGTGACACCCACCCCCACTGCAGCCAGAAGGATCCATAACCACGGTTTGTGCTGAACCCACAAGGCAGAAAACAGAAGGGTTGCCCAAAGAATGATCAAGGTCTTGTTACGTGCCTTGCGAGGAATGCCTTCCCCTGATTGATAGCGACGAATGGTCTCTCCAAACATCGGATGATGGATCAACCAATGATGAAAACGTTGAGACCCACGGGCATAGCAAGCTGCTGCCAGCAGCCACAAGGGTGTGGTGGGCAACAAGGGAAGGAACATCCCCAACACGCCCAACCCCAGTGAAATGGAGCCAGCGATGACATAAAGAGCCGAAATGCTTTTGCTTCTCACGGGTCTAGGTCTCATTTAACCTGTTCTCCCTCATGGCACAGGACAGACTCAACGAGCGCATTTTCCAGGCCCTGGATGGCCTGGACATTGAACTGCCTTCATGGGGTTTCGCCGATACAGGAACCCGGTTTGGAAAATTTTACCAGGACGCAGCAGCGATCGACATTTACGATAAAATCGCCGATGCATCAACCGTTCATGCATTGACTGGTTCAGCATCCAAAATGGCCGTCCATGTCTTGTGGGATTTTTCAACCGAACATCCACCCTCAGAGGTCGCGCAGGCGGCCCGCGATGCCGGTATCCGTATTGGCAGTATCAATCCCAACCTGTTTCAGGATGCTGATTACATGCTGGGATCCTTTGGCCATCCTGATGACACGGTTCAGGAAAAGGCCCTCGATCACTGCCTGGCCAGCATTGCGATTGCCAAAACATGTGAGAGTCGAGTGATTTCCCTCTGGTTTGCCGATGGCACCAATTATCCAGGTCAGGACAGTATACGCCGCCGCAAACGGGCATTTGAAAAGAACCTCGCTCAATGTTACGCGGCACTGGCACCAGATCAGACACTACTGATCGAATACAAGCCGTTTGAACCCGCTTTCTATCATACCGACGTAGCAGATTGGGGCATGGCCCTGCATTTGGCGACCAAAGCGGGTCCCCAAGCCAAAGTACTGGTGGACACGGGGCACCATTACAGTTCCCAGAACATCGAACAAATTGTCGCCTGGCTGTTGGATGAGGGTCGGCTAGGAGGCTTTCATTTTAATGACCGCCGCTATGCGGACGATGACCTCACCCTGGGGTCCATCGATCCTTATCAGGTATTCCGCATCTTTCACGAAATTCACGCCTATAGTGCAGACCACGGTTGCCCGGCGAAACTGGATTACATGGTCGATCAGTCTCACAACCTCAAGCCAAAGATTCCCGCCATGATTCAAACCGTCACATGGGCTCAGGAACTCTTCGCCAAGGCATGCCTGGTCGATCTTGAAAGCCTGCGAAGACACCAGGCAGCCGGGCGCATTATTGAGGCCGAACAATGCCTGCAGAGAGCCTTCATGACAGACGTCAGCAGCTCCCTCGTTGCCTGGAGGGAGTCCAAAGGCCTCCCCAACGATCCGCTGCACTCCTTTCGGGAGAGCGGCTTGCTCGAGGAACGCGCCAAGGAACGTCGTGCTAGACGTCAGGCACTCGGGATGCAACAAAACAGTGCTTACGCCTGAGAACGCCATGTCCTTGCTGGTCGCTCAACAGATTCATCACTCCTACGGAGGAACACAGGCGCTCTGCGATGTCTCTCTGGAAATTGAGCCAGGAGAATGGCACGCCCTTTGCGGTGAGAATGGAGCCGGCAAATCCACTCTGATCAAAATCATCAGTGGAGTCGAACCTCCAGATCAAGGGAATGTCACCCTCGAAGGAAATCCCCTGCCTATGGGAAGGGTTCACGCGGTTGAGGAGGCAGGGGTGGTCGCCGTTCACCAGGAACCGGTCGTTTTTCCCCATTTGAATGCGATCGATAATGTGTTCGTTGGGCGAGAACCCGGGCGCTTAGGAGGCCTGTGGCTGGATCGAGACAGTATGGCCCATGGTGCCCGCCAAGTCATGCATCAGCTGGGAGAGGATCTACCGCTCGAACAGCCGGTGGGCGAACTGTCTCTGGCTCAGCGGCAGATGGTCAGCATTGCACGGGCCTTGCTGAACGACTGTCGCATCCTGATCCTGGACGAACCCACCGCATCCCTCTCAGCTCGAGAGACCCAATCGCTCTTTCGCGCCATTAAGCAGCTGCAGGCGCGGGGCGTTGGGATCCTATATGTCAGCCACCGCCTCGAGGAAATTTTTCAGATGGCGGATCGGGTGACCGTTCTCAGGGACGGACGCATGGTGGGCACCCACTCCATTGCCTCGATTCAGCGATCGGACCTGATTCAAATGATGGTCGGTCGCCCATTGGATGCAAGCTCCGCCGCGCGGCCTCTTCCCCGCGAAGAACAGGCACCTACTCTGCTCGAGGTACAAGGCCTGAGCCGTGCGGGAGTATTCGATCACATCGACTTTACCATTCAGTCCGGAGAAATCCTGGGACTTTCCGGCCTGGTGGGTGCGGGACGCACTGAGATTGCCCGAGCCATCTTTGGTTTGGACTCCATGGACACCGGAAGCATCACCTTGGACGGTCAACCCATGCCCGAGGGCTTCCAGATTCATGACGCCATGGATCGAGGCATGGCGTTGGTTCCAGAGGATCGCCAGCACCAAGGGCTGATACTGCCCGAGTCCGTGGAAGACAACTTGACCCTTCCGTCGCTGAAGGCCTTTTCCAAGCTCCTTGGCCTCGACCGAGACTCCAGAGGGAAGGCGGCCCGTAGGTTGATTCAGCGCATGGGAATCAAAACGGCCAAACCTTCCAGCTCGGCACAATCCCTTTCTGGGGGCAATCAGCAAAAAATAGTCCTAGGAAAGTGGGTCTACCGCCAGCCCCGACTCTTCCTTCTCGATGAACCCACTCGGGGAGTGGATGTCGGAGCCAAGGAGGAGGTTCATCGCATGATTCGAACCTTGGCCCGATCAGGATCAGCCATCCTGCTGATTTCCTCGGACATGCCGGAAATCCTCCAGTTAAGCGATCGCATCCTGGTGCTTTGCCAAGGGCGCATCCGTGGGGAGGTGACCGGTTCACAGGCCACTGCGGAACAGCTGCTGGAGTGGGCATTACCGCCGGAAAGGCCCGACGCCGCATGAATCCTTCAGGCTCGAAACCAAACGTGCAACAGGCATGGTTATCACTCCTCAGAAGCCGGACGGCCGGGTTGGCCTGTTTCACCACACTGATTCTGGTATGGATGAGCCTGTGGAACCCTACCTTTCTCGCGTGGTCCAACATGCGAGACATTGCCGTTGCGGCCGCACCGGTCTGTATCATCAGCTGCGGCTTGATGCTGGTTCTGGTGCTGGGAGAGATTGACATTTCCGTAGGATCGATGATGGGCGTGCTCGCTGCAGCCATGGGTGCCATGGCATCGGCCTCCCGTTGGCATTTACCTCCCGGCGTCGCCATGGTTGGAACACTGATCCTTGGGGTCTGCATCGGAGCCATCAATGGTTGGCTGGTCGCCTACCTCAAAGTACCATCCATCATGGTCACCCTAGGCATGTTGACGGCACTGAGAGGCGTGACCGAAGTGATCATGGGAGGTCAATGGATCACCGACTTGCCACCTGAATTACGCTATTTGGGAACGGGTAGTTGGCTGGAAATCCCCATCTGCCTGTGGGTGACTGCTACGGTAGTCCTGATCTCTCTGTGGCTCATCCATCGCAGCACCCTTGGCCGGAGAATTTACGCCATTGGCAGCCATCCCAAAGCAGCCCGTTTGGCTGGTCTTCCCATTGCCCGCACCCAATGCCTGGTCTTTGCCTGGACAGGTTTTCTCACGGCAGTGGCCACCTTGGTTAGTGTACCACAGCTATCGGTGGTGGATTCAGGTATTGGGGTGGGCATGGAATTGCTGGTTGTGACATGTGTGGTAGTCGGTGGCACCGCAGTCAGTGGTGGCATCGGGAATTTGACTGGCGTTCTCCTAGGGGCCTTGCTCATGACCATGATCTCCACGGTGCTCATCTTCATGAAATTGGGCGAGAACGCCACTTATTGGTCCAAAGCCATCCAGGGTCTTTTCATATTGGGGGCGATCCTTCTGGAACCATGGACACGTTCGAGAAAAAAACCATGAAAGCACGACTTCCATCATGGCTTATGAACCCCGAAAGCCTGCTCATTGGGCTGGGCATGGCGTTCTGGTTGATCATGGGCAAACTGGACCACTCCTTTCTCCAGTGGGAAGTACAGCAAGAACTCTCCACGCATATCTGGGAGACCGCACTCATGGCGCTTCCCATGACCCTGATCATTCTCACTGGGGGTATCGATTTGTCGATTGGCTCAATCATGAGTCTGAGTGCCGTCACAGCGGGCCTTCTTCATCAGGCGGGCTGGCCCATGCCGATGGGCTGCCTGGCTGCCATGGTCGTCGGGATGGCTTGCGGGTGGTTCAACGGATGGTTCATCACCCGATTCAAGGTGCACCCCTTGATGATTACCCTGGCAAGCATGGCAGCGTTCCGAGGGATTGCCGAGGGTGTCAGCCAAGCACGTCCACTTTCTGGCTTCCCTGAAAGTTTTACCCGAATGGGAAACGATGTATGGCTTGGCTTGCCCATTGCCGGATGGATTTTTGCGGGCTCACTGGCAATGGCTGCCTGGATCATGCATGCTCATCGCCTCGGCCGATGCATTCACGCCATTGGATACAATGAGCAGGCAGCCCGCTTTTCAGGACTAAGGGTAGATCGCATGCTACTCGGGCTTTACACCCTCTCTGGCCTGAGTGCTGCCATGGCGGCCATCCTGTTTATGGCGCGTCGTAATACCGCCAAGGCGGATATCGGTGCCGGCGTGGAGCTAGGGGTGATCACGGCCGTGGTCATGGGGGGAGTGAGCATCTTCGGGGGACGCGGCACCTTGGCGGGTGTGTGCCTCGGGTTGTTCCTGATACATGAGACCCGCGAATTCGTGAGTTGGCATTGGAGTCGTGACGAACTCAACTTGCTGGCATTGGGTGTCCTGCTGATTCTTTCGGTTGTGTTTCAGCAACTTTTGGGACATAAACGAGCCTCCTGACCATGAAACACTGCTTCTCCCTCTTGTCGCCTCCACACCTGCTGAGAGGCTGCCTGATCGCATGGATCCTTTTCCTGAGTGCCTGCGGACCCTCCGCCCCTTCCAAATCCACGGAAACTGGTGCAGACAATCAAGCAGTGGTCGCGCCGAAAGATACCATCACCATCGCACTGATTCCCAAGAAAAAAGGACTCCCCTATTTTACCTCCTGCGCCAGCGGGGCGGAAGCCGCTGCACAGGAGCTGGGCAACGTCACCCTGATTTACGATGGCCCGACCGACGGATCCCCAGAGAAACAGGCTTCCATGATTGAGCAGTATGCCCTCAAGGGAGTGGATGTGATTGCCGTCTCCCCGAACGATCCCGATGTTGTAGCACCCGCCATGCGAAAGGCTCGAGAAAAAGGGATCCACGTGATTGCCTGGGATGCGGATGCGGTGACGGATGCTCGATCCTTTTTTGTCAATCAATCCACCGCTCAAGCCATTGCTTATGGAATGGTTGATACCATGGTTCGGGATCTGGGGGGGCCCGAGATCAGAGCGCAGGTTGCCATCGTCACCGCCTATCTCACCGCAGCCAATCAAAACATCTGGATCGAGCACATGAAAACGCGCATGGCCGATACGTATCCCAATCTGGAGCTCGTGGCCATCAAGCCATCAGATGAGGACCAGAAGTTGGCCTTTAAGGTCACCCAGGACCTGATGAAAGCCTATCCGGATATCAAGGGTTTTTTCGGCATCAGTTCGGTCTCCTTTCCAGGGGCCGCTGAAGCGGTCAAGCAGGCCGGAGAATCTGGGAAAGTCATGGTGACAGGACTGGCGACCCCCAACAGCATGAAAGCCTATGTCAAGGACGGGACGGTCAAGTCGGTGGTTCTCTGGAACACCGCCGAACTGGGCTACCTCACTGTTCAGGTTGGAGCGGCCCTGGCCCAAGGTGCGCTCAAGGCAGGAGAGACCACTTTTGAGGCAGGGAAACTGGGGACCAAACAGATTGAAGGAGACCACGTGCTCCTGGGAGATATTCTGGTCTTTACGAAGGACAACATCGATCAATACGATTTTTGATCTTTAAGCCCTTGGGCTCCCACTTGCTACCTTTACCATGACAGACATCCTGAGAAGTCTCCTGGGAATAGGCCTCCTGTTGTTCCTTGCCTGGGCCCTTTCCAGAGATCGTCGACGCATTGCCCTGCGCACTGTTTGTTGGGGGTTGGGGCTTCAGTGGCTGATGGGTATTCTGATTCTCAAGACCTCCTTCGGATTGAAGTTGTTCGATCTCGCGCAGCAGGCAGTGCTCAAGCTCAATGAAGTTTCTCAGGTCGGTGCGGCCATGATCTTTGGCCCACTGGCCGATGCCACCGCGCTCAGCGGCACCTTTGGCCCTGAAAACGCGTTTATCTTTGCGATATCCATCTCTGCCACCATCATTGTGGTCGGCGCCCTCTCCTCTTTGCTCTATCACTGGAAGATTCTCCAATGGGTGGTTCGGGCCATGGCCTTGATTATGAGGCGCCTGATGGGCACTTCAGGTAGTGAAACGCTGGCAACCGCCGCCAACTGCTTTGTTGGACATACCGAAGCACCGCTGCTGATCAAACCCTACATTGCCCGGATGACTCAAAGTGAGCTCATGGCACTGATGACGGGAGGCATGGCCACCATTGCCGGAGGCATGCTTGCGGTCTATGCACAGTTTGGTAGTAACGCCGGTTTTCCAGACCTGGCGGGACACCTGGTCACCGCCTCACTCATGAGCGCCCCGGCTGCGTTGGTGATCGCCAAGATACTCATCCCCGAAACCGAACAGAGCCAGTCTGCGGCTGATATGCCACTCGATACCCCACGACAAACGGCCAACAGCATCGATGCCATCTGCAAGGGAGCGCAGGACGGTGGACTTCTCGCCCTCAACGTCTCGGTCATGGTGCTGGCCATGGTGGCGCTCGTGGCATTGGCCAATGCCATCCTGCAATGGCCTCAGGGCTTGATGGGTGTGAGCGACCCCATCAAACTGGAAACCGTGCTTGGTTGGGTTCATGCCCCCCTCGCCTGGGTCATCGGCATCCCCTGGAATCACTGCACCCTGGTAGGCAGCATGCTGGGTGAACGGGTGGTGCTCAACGAGCTCTTCGGCTACCTTTCTCTCACCAACAGTCGGGAAATCCTCGATGAGCGTAGTTTCCTGATTACCAGCTATGCACTTTGCGGCTTTGCCAACCTGGGAAGCATCGCCGTCCAGATTGGAGGGCTCAGTGCCCTGGTGCCCGAGCGGCGGAAGGAATTTGCGCGCATGGGCCTTTGGAGCATGGTGGCAGGACTGATGGCGTGTTACTTGACCGCCACCATGGTGGGCCTGCTTGTCTGAAAGCAAGGTGCTGCGCCATCAAAAGTCCGCTTGCCCTTTGCCAAGACGATGCAAAAAGGCAGAGCAAGCGGACTGCGAAAAACCAAACCGATGGCTAACCCTCGTCCTTGCTGAGTTGGGCGATCACACTGATGTCCTCTAGCGTGCTGGTATCCCCCTGAACCTGCGTGTTGCCGGCGGCAATTTGCTTGAGCAAGCGTCGCATGATCTTACCTGAGCGGGTCTTTGGAAGGGCATCAGCAAAACGGATGTTGTCCGGCTTAGCAACCGGCCCAATTTCCTTGCCCACATGTTGGCGGAGCTCTTCCCGAAGGCTGGCATTGGCCTTCACGCTCCCCTTGAGGGTGACAAAGGCGACCAAAGCTTGTCCCTTGATCTCATCGGGCCGACCCACCACCGCTGCTTCAGCTACCTTGGGATGGCTGACCAAGGCACTCTCAACCTCGGCGGTGCCAATGCGATGGCCTGATACGTTGAGAACATCATCGATGCGTCCAACGATCCAGAAGTAACCATCCTTGTCCTGTCGCACCCCGTCGCCGGTGAAATAGCTCCCCTTGACCTCGCTCCAGTAGGTCTCGACAAAACGCTTGGGATCACCCCAAATGCCACGCAGCATGCTCGGCCACGGTTGACGAACCACCAGCTTGCCTCCGGTGTTCTTGGGAACCGCCTTGCCTGCATCATCCACTACCTCGGGTTGGATACCAAAAAACGGTAGGGTCGCCGTCCCCGGCTTGGTCGGTGTGGCTCCGGGAAGAGGCGTGATCATGATGCTACCGGTTTCGGTCTGCCACCAGGTATCCACGATCGGACAGCGTCCCTGACCAATCACCCGGTGATACCACATCCATGCCTCCGGATTGATGGGTTCGCCCACCGTTCCGAGCAGGCGCAAGGAGCTTAAATCATGCTTGGCGGGCCATTGCTCTCCCCACTTCATGAACGCACGAATCGCGGTAGGTGCGGTGTATAGAATGCTGACCTGATGCTTGGCCACGATGTTCCAGAAACGATCGGGTTCCGGCCAATTAGGGGCCCCCTCGTACATCAGAATGGTCGCTCCATTGGCCAGAGGGCCATAGATAATGTAACTGTGCCCGGTGATCCAACCGATATCTGCCGTGCACCAGTAAACATCATCATCCTTGAGGTCAAAAACGTATTTGGAGGTAAGCTTGGCACCCAGCAAGTATCCAGCGGTGGTATGCAAAATCCCCTTGGGCTTGCCAGTGGATCCACTGGTGTAGAGGATGAAGAGAGGATGCTCACTGCTGAGCTTTGCCGGAGGACAGATGGGCGATGCTTTGGAGACTTCCTCATGCCACCAGAAATCCCGCCCTTTTTTCATGCTGACCTTGTTCTCTGTTCGGCGGAGAACAATCACGGATTCAATGGACCGGGTGATGGACTTACCCTTGACCTTGATCTTAAGGGCATTATCGACATTTTCCTTGAGAGGGACAACGCCTCCGCGGCGATAACCGCCATCAGAGGTTAAAATCATCTTAGCTTGAGAGTCCTGGATGCGATCGGCCACCGATTGGGCACTGAAGCCACCAAAAACCACGGAGTGAATCGCACCCATGCGGCTGCAGGCAAGCATGGCTACGGCAGCCTCGGGGACCATCGGCATGTAGATCAGCACCACGTCCCCTTTCTTGATACCTCGGGCCTTGAGCACGTTGGCAAAAAGGCAGACCTCGCGATGAAGCTGCCTGTAGGTCAAGGTTCGTTCTTCGGCAGGTTTTCCAGGGGCTGCAGGTTCGCCTTCCCAGATCAGGGCGGCCTGATTGGCCTTATCTGAATCCAGATAGCGATCCAGACAGTTCATGCTCACGTTGGTCTGCCCTCCAACAAACCACTTGGCATGGGGTGCTTTCCACTGCAAGACCTTGCTCCAGGGCTTGAACCAGACCAATTCCTTCTTTGCCTGTTCGTTCCAGAAAGCTTCAGGCTGGCGCACGGAGCGATCGTACATCCTCTTGTAGGCAGCCATCGATCCGATGTGAGCCTTCTTGGAAAAATCCTTTGAAGGTTTAAAAACACGCTCTTCCTTCAACATGGATTGAATGTTGGCACCTGAATTCCCCTTACCCCGACCTGTCTTGGTTTTGCTCATAAAGTTAACTTGCGTGGAAAATGGATAGGCATCTTAAAAATTGAACCCCATGCGTCAAACAAGAAACCCTCCCGAGTGGGACCAGGATGGGTGGCCAGGCACTCACCTATGAAGCAAGTGGCACGGAATGGCCTTAGCCTGTGGTTCGCTGACCACTGGCAATGGCGTTGACCACCAGAAGTGACTCGGTGAGCAACGCCTCGGTCGGCTTCTCGCGCCATGCTTGCAGTAACTTGATTTGATGCTTGTGCAGCATTTTGAGATCCAAATCCCGGGCATGAAGTGTGGAGTAAAAGCGGGGGCGCCGGTGCTCCAGCGGCCCCGACATCACCCGCTGAATCAGTTGGCGCGTTCTCTGATATTCTTCCAAAATGATTTCCATGAAGCGGTCGGCGATAGTGCCATCAACCACTAAAGAGGCGTAATCCCTCATGATTTCAACATCAGCACTTTCCAAACTGGACTCGACATTCACGAGCACATACTCAAGAAAGGGTGTCTGTGGAATCTTTTCGGTAAGCAGATCGAGGAACGTAGGATCCGTGTCAGCCACACTCTGAAGACCGGTACCCACCCCAAACCAACCGGGCACATAGAAGCGGGCCTGATTCCAGCTGAACACCCATGGGATCGCACGCATATCCTGAACCGTCTGCATGCCCCGACGAGAGGCAGGACGCGAACCCATGCGACTTTTCTGCAGGAGGTCCACAGGCGTTGCCTGCTGATAAAAAACCTCAAAACCTTCCCTTTGCACAAGCGCTTGGTAGGCGCATTGGCTCTTGGAGGCTACCTCATCCAGCTGCGCCTTGAATCCAGGTTCGATGGAAGCTCGCGACTCCATGGCCCTTCCTGTCACAGCACCGGCAAACCATAACTCAAGGTTGCCCGACCCTGTAAGAATGTTGCTGTATTTCTGAGCGATGGTTTCCCCTTGCTCGGTGAGGCGTATCCCACCCTTCAAGCTGCGCGGAGGTAAGGCCTCAAGGAAGCGGTCCGCGGGCCCTGCACCGCGGCTGACAGTCCCCCCTCTCCCGTGGAAAAACTGGATCACCACTCCCAGCTGATCCCCTAAATCGAGCAATTCGGTTTGAGCCTTTCGCACCTGCCATTGCCCAGCAAAGATACCGGCGTCTTTGTTGCTGTCACTGTAACCCAGCATGATGGGCTGAAACTTGTGAATGGCTCGGTCAGCAGGAGCAGCGGTCGAGGCTACCTTCAGGAAATGATTCGACCACCATCCCAGGCTGGACCGCGTCAGAGGATGGTCCATGAAAGCTTGCATGATGAAGGAGCTCCGCTTCAGGTCATCCAAGGTTTCGAAAAGAGGGGTCACGGGCAATGGACAGACCAATTCACCTTCGATCTCCCTCAAGATGCCAGCCTCACGACAGAGCACATAAAGGATGAGAAGGTCGGAGACCTGGCGTGTCATGCTAACGATGAGGAAACCCAAGCCTTCAGGACCATGCCGATCCAAGTGGTCGGCAATAACCGAGAGACTGCGAACCGTCATTGACGCTTCCTCTGGCAACTCAGCGCGCGGGGAAGCCAATGGGCGCAGACGGGTGAGTTCTTGATTGAGAAAAGCCTGCCGCTCCAATTCATCCATGTCACCAAATTGTTCGGCTTCTGGACAACCTCCGGCCCGTAGCAACTGAATCAAGGCTTTCTCGTGATAGGCTGAGTTCTGACGGATATCCAAGCGTGCCATGTGGAAACCAAAGACTTCCAGATGCCGCCTCAAGGGGAGCAATTCATGATGGACCAGGCGATCGGCACGAAGTTCCCTCAGGGACTCTTCAAGAATGTCCAGATCGCTCTCCAGATCTTCCCTCCGCGGATAGATCGATTCAGCATCAGGTGCATTGAATTGTTGAGCCATATGCCAGACATATTCTCGCCATGGCTCCTCCGCATACATCCGCCAACTGCCCTCTTGCTGACTCGCCCTCTGACGAAAAAACTCCAGTCTTTTCTGCAGCGCTTGGCTGGGAATCTGGCTTTGCTTGGACAAAGGAAGCCGACTCGCGAGCTGAAGAAGTCGATCCTTAACCAGCGCCCATGCTTGATGGCGAAGAATAGCAAGGGTCTGTTCGGTCACTTCAGGCGTTACAAAAGGGTGGCCATCACGGTCCCCACCGACCCACATCCCAAAGCGCACCTTGGGCAAACCCCATCGATCCAGCAATTCCGCTTTGGACACACCCAATTCCTGAAAGGTTTGCAAGAAACGTCGATCATGAGCCCGTAGGGCATCTGGAAGACGGGATTTGAGATAGTAAAGAATGTTTTCCCTTTCCGACTCAATGCTTGGCTTGTCCAAGGGGATTTCACCGGTACGCCAGAGGCGTTCCAGAACATCCTTGATATCCTCACTGATGCGGGCTCGCTCACGCCTTGTGAACAAGCGGTTTTCTAAAGTAAATAAATGCAGGTAAAGCTCTCGATGCTGATCGAGGATGCTGGGTTTCTTGGCCTCGGTAGGATGGGCCGTAAAAACAATGTCGACGGGAGTTTCCAAGACTCCCTTCAAAAGCTCTCTGGGGTCTTCAATGGTAGGTGCAGTGCGTTGTCGCACTTGAGCCCAAGAACCTCGAACGGCCGCATCCCCTTGAGTAGATTGCCGCTGACGATTCATTTGATTGGCCACATTCTCTTCGACCAAATTCAGTAGCTGAAACTGAACCGACAGCAATTGGATGGCATCTTGATTCAGCTCCAACGCTTGCAAGTCAGCGGGCTTATCCAATAAGGCACACAGGTCCGACAGGCCAATATCCTGCAACACCTCACAGAAACAGTCTTTCAGGAAGGCCATGTCCTCCTGGATCTTCTCAAAGCCTCTGGCAATCAGAGGATCAATGGTTGTTAAATCACCTTGGTGCTGATCGGTTGACCGTCGACTCATATATTCAGTGGAAAACTTGCGGGTAAAAGCTCAATTCAAGGAGTTCAGATCCTTCGTTGGCAACAGAAAGAGAAAACTCCTCGCCACAACTTTAGGCCTTATCAGGTAGCGCGCAATGCAGAAGCGTCCAAGAGGCGACCATGATCTCCCAAAGGATGTTTTGTGAAATCAGCTACCTGGCACCAATCTCCTCGATCACCTGTCTAAATGAATTCTTTATCCTTCCTGAGAGATTTCGGCTTCATTGCGATCTGATCCAGTGCTGAAAAAAAACATAGGGACGTCCTACCGGTCATTCATAACGAGGATTCCATGATCGCCTAAGATGTTTGAACCCATAACCCCAAACAACTTGTAGTGAACATTTTACGCTAAAAACAACCAAAGTTCGTCGTATTCGCAAACTTCCCTTGGATACCTTCTCCTTCCGACCCTCAAGCCATGGCTGCATGATGGGTTTCTTTCCGAAAACAGCGCCTCCTTGCTGCCTCAAGAAATTGGTTCGATGATTGACAGAATCACCACAACAGAGAGAATAGAAATATCCCTTGGACGAGCTAATCTGACGCATCACCTCTGCCCACATCATGGCATGGGATGCTTGTGTATCTGTAAAAGCAACGCCGCCGGGACCGCAGATCGAGTCAAACACTGCTGAAAGAAGATGAAACAAACACCAAGATTCAAATGGACCGCTGTATTGCTAGCAGTGGTCGCAACGAGCTGCGTTTGGAGTGCCTCCATGCAGGCAGCTCTTTTCAAAGTGGACTTCGGGGCCAATCAAAATGATGCCGATGGAGTCGAACTTACCGATTGGGACGTCATTGGCACCTGGACCTTCGACGAATTTAACAATGGTAACGCTCAGTGGAATCTGACGGATTTCGCAGGTGGAGCCGACCGAGATGTCACCCTGACCATTAAGGACAATGACGCCCTCAATGCCGAAACCGGCGCCAACCCTGCTTCCGGCATGACCGGCAACAACCCCACTCACGAAAACCTCGATGTGGTCTACGATGGCGTCGATGTGCCCTATGTGGTTAAGGACGACTACCTGTATCGCGTACCCGATGCAGCTGGAACCGAGATGATCTTTGACATCGCGGATCTCAATCCCGGCCGCTACAGCGTGACCCTGTTCGAAGGTCGGACTACCGACCAAAATCAGGAGGCGCGGCTCTGGGTCGGCGATGCCAATGGAAGCAATGAACCTGCTGGCCCAAACACCGGTAGTTTTTCAGGCGTGGGCCCTGACGGCCCCAATCCTGAGGGATTCCCCCGAACCTTGACCATTGATATCAGTGAAGGAGACCACCTCTGGCTTGCCTACATGGAGGATAACTCTGGAGGCATCAGTGGCTTGATCATTCGCTCCATCATTCCAGTTCAGTCCACTGAAGGTTTGTTCAAGCTAGACTTTGGGGCCAACCAAAATGACGCGGACAGCGTGGAGCTTGATGACTGGGATGTGATTGGCACCTGGACCTTCGACGACTTTGATGATGGCAATGCCAGCTGGAACCTCAGTGATTTTGGCATGGGCATCGACAGCGATGTGACATTGACCATGTTCGACAACGAGGCCCTCAATGCCGAAACCGGCGCCAACCCTGCCTCAGGCATGACCGGCAACAACCCAACTCACGAAAACCTCGATGTCGTATATGACGGCATCGACGTGCCCTATGTCGTGAAGGACGATTACCTCTATCGTGTACCAGACGCCGCAGGCACCGAAATGTTTTTCAAGATTGCGAATCTAAACCCGGGTCGCTACAGCGTCACCATTTTCGAAGGTCGCACTACCGACCAAAATCAGGAGGCACGGCTTTGGGTCGGTGATGACAATCGGAGCAATGAACCTTCTGGCCCTAACACGGGAAGCTATTCAGGGGTCGGTCCCGACGGCCCCAACCCAGAGGGCTTCCCTCGCACCTTTACGCTGGATATCGGTGAAGGCGACAACCTGTGGTTTGCCTACATGGAGGACAACTCCGGTGGCATCAGTGGCATGATCATCCGTGCTCTCGCAGCACCTCAGTCCAATCAAGGCACTTTCAAGATGGATTTTGGAGCTAACCAAAACGACGCAGACGGCGTTGAATTGGACGATTGGGACGTGATCGGCACATGGACGTTCGATGATTTTGACGACGGAAACGCCGTCTGGAACCTGAGTGACTTTGGCCTCGGTATCGACAAGGACGTGACCCTCAAAATCAGAGATAATGAGGCCCACAATGAAGCCACAGGCGCCAACCCTGCGACAGGGATGACCGGTAACAACCCAACGCATGAAAATCTGGATGTGGTTTACGACGGCATCGATGTGCCTTACGTCGTTAAAGATGATTATCTCTACCGCGTGCCCGATGCAGCCAACACTGAAATGATCTTCCAGATTTCCAATCTGGATCCAGGTCGCTACAGCGTCACTCTCTTTGAGGGTCGTACGACCGACCAGAACCAGGTGGCAAGACTGTGGGTGGGTGACGACAACGGTAGCAATGAGCCTGCGGGTCCCAACACTGGAAGCTTTTCTGGAGTCGGCCCCGACGGCCCCAATCCAGAGGGTTTCCCTCGCACTTTCACGCTCAGTATCAGTGAAGGAGAGCATCTTTGGATGGCTTACATGGAAGACAACTCTGGTGGTATCAGCGGCATGATCATCCGATCCATCGCCCAGCTCTATGATACTGATGGTGATGGCATGCCAGATGCCTGGGAAATCGAATTTGGGCTCAACCCAGATGATGCAAGCGATGCTGCTGAGGATTGCAATGGCAACGGCGTCTCCAACTTTGACGAATTCAAACGGAGCCTAGACCCATGCGACAGCACACCTCCGGCCATCATTGCCACAGAAGGGAGTCCTGGGTTCGACACGGTCACTCTGTCCTTCAGTGAAGGCCTTGATCAGGCAACGGCTGAAGACCCTTCCAACTACTCCATTGAAGGGCTGACAATCACCTCGGCCAAATACCGCACGTCAGGTAAGACTGTGACCTTGACCACCAGCCAGCAGACGGACTCGACCACCTATGCGATTACCATAAATGGTGTGAGTGATGCGTCAGGCAACGTGACCACCGGTCAGCAAATAGCCTACTTCAACTCCTACTTGATGGGCACACAAGGTGTCCTGAAATTCTCCTATTATGGAAATCTGGAGGGGAGTTCCCCATACGATTTGTATGACGATCCTCGCTACCCGGACAACCCCGACCAGGTCTTGCCGGTATACAGTTTCAATAGCCGCGATGCCTTCCGTGATGACGCGCGCGAAGACTATGGAGCGGTCATTGAAGGTCTCATCACCCCGACAGAATCAGGAGACTACCACTTCTTCTTGCGCAGCGATGACAGCTCAGAACTCTATATCAGTACAGACGATGACCCGGAGAACTTGGAATTCCAAGCTGAAGAAACCGCTTGCTGCGGGGCCTTTGAAGAGGTTGGAGCTGATGAAACCACCTTTGCCCCTATTCCGATGGTTGCGGGTAAAAGCTACTATATTCAGGCTGTTTACAAGGAGGGCTTTGGGGGGGACTTCTGCCAGGTGGCCTGGCGTAAGGAAGGCGATGACACCGCACCAGCTCGCTTGAGGCCCATCCCTGGTGAGTTTCTCTCCTCTCCAGTAGAGCTCCCCATCCGAGCCCCTTCATGGCAGGCCACAGTGCAGGTTGCTGCGTCTACCGGCGCACTCAATGAGCCAACGGTAGTGGACTTTGGTGAGCTTGATGGAGATGCCTCCTACGAGTTCTACTTCAAGGCAGTCAAGGACGGAGCCTCCACGGCAATTGCCGGGAACAATGCCTTCGCCATCAAACTCGACCAATGGAACCAGCAAGGCAAGTTCGGCACCACCCAGTTTGGTGTGGCCGACAACCTGTTCGAACCCGTCGCGGGCGGCAGCGTGGCCTCGGTCTTTGATGCCCCCGTGCATGTGGTCGTTGTCAACGACACCGGTGCCGGTGAAAGCCGTCTTTATGTCAATGGCAGCCATGCCGGCACCTGGGGTGGCAACTTCGTGCTCCCAGGCGACACCAAGGTGATGGGCGCCCGACTGGAACAAGCAACCGACCACATGGGTGCAGGAAGTGTCATGTATCACTGGGCAACCTACAGCGGAGTCCTCAGTGCGAGCGACATCGCTGCCAAGCATGCAGCCTTGCCCTCAGTGGGTGGCGGAAGCATCTCGAGCGTTGCCCTGGCGGGAGGTCAAGTGGTCATTGAATACAGTGGCACACTGAAATCTTCCTCCAGTGTCACCGGGCCTTACACACCCGTGGCTGGCGCCAGCTCGCCGCATTCGGTGACCCCTGACCAAGCTCAAGCGTTCTTCATTGCCGAATAAGGCAATGAGTACATCCGAGTGAAGCAACTTCACGCCGGGTCTCCTTTGGTTAGGAGACCCGGTTTTTTTTATACCTCTCTCCTTTCAGGCTCTTTTAAGGCTCCACTGTCACCGGAGGCCTCCCAGCTGGTTGCACCCGATCCAGCACCCGTGGAATCCTGGCGTAAGGGTCGAGCAACCAATGTTCATTGGCATCGTCCCAGATCACAGGCATGGCATCTCCATTGATGGAGGCCGTCACTTTGGGTGCCCGAGTACGAATGACAATGTCCGATGGGTGGGTCCCCATGCCCTGCCAAATCTGAGCACGCCATTTCACGCTACTCCAGAAAGGACGAAAACCTGCATCGATCTCCAGATGGAGGAATTCTGCCTTCTGCTGGACGACCAGCTTGCCAAAAGGGAATCGCTCGCTTTCCACCTCACCGACAGGAGTTTCAAGCAAAAGAGGCAACGGCACGTGGGGCTGTGTTTGATAAGCAACCCAGCTCTGGGAAGGCGCGGCCGAGAGGAGCCATGCCGGCTCCCCTTTACGGGTGGTAAGTTTGGCGTCGTGCGTCTCCAAATGGCCCGAGTCACCGACAGCAAACTCAGGAGACTGAAGAAAGCGGATGGGCTCCACATCTTTTCCATCGACTCGACGCTTGAGGTACTTCTCCAGGTAGCAATGCCAATCCATTTCCATCCGGCGGCCTGATCGACGGTAATCTACCGTTCTGATAAAGCCGTCGACCGACTCCTTCACTCGAGCGCGAAGCATGCGATCCTGAAACCGTTTGAAGCTACCATATTCCTGCGCATCTCCGATCTCCACGATGAACCCACTCCGAGCCTGAACCCATTGTTTGTCGGTAATACCTTCGGTCGATGAACCTACGTAATTATCCTGATAAAGCACAATTTGACGTGTGCGCTCTTCCAACCGCGTCCGGCACGGACCCGACAGATGAGTGGACTCCAAGGGGCGCACCCCGACGTAGGTGTCCCCATCTTCAATGAACCACCAATCACCAGGCTCGAGATCCACCGGTAACTGAGTCACAGGCTCACGGTTGATGAACAAGCCCTCCAACCCAGGCTTCCAGCGAAACAGGAACATACCAGCCGAGATTCGATGGGTCTTCTCAGCCACCAATGGAGTGTCGTCAGGACCTCGATTGCGCCCTGAGTAGGAGTAGATCAAGGTGTTTTCATGTTGCAGCAAGCCCACCCTGCCCCTCTCGGCGAACTCTCGCATCCATGGCCCCGGTGATTGGGTCCACTCATCGTGGCGAGGCTGATCGGGTCGATTTTCATAAAACAATTCGGTCCGATCCATGAAGGAAGCGCCATTGAAGACATAATGCGGAAAAAGAAGCGAAAAACGTTTGGGGCTTCCGACCGGATATTCCTCTTCGGCACGCTGATCATTCCACCAGGCAGAGGCGTACACCATGCATTCACTCGCTTCATATGGTCGATTGATAGATCCAAGCGCATAGGATTCGGTCTGATGATTGATGATTTCCCCCAGGCCCGGCTCGGGTGTCGCGTGAGTGATCCCTTCAAGCTTCGGGTAGCGCTGCATCCAGGGAATGAGGTGAACGGCACTGCGCAGGGTCTGTGGCAATTGCTTGCGCCATGCCACGTCCTGAAGGTAATCGGGCAGGTTAGGCACCATACCTTCCACATCATCCAGAGGCCATCGTCCCCCAGTCAGAGGTTGCTGCCAGACCTCCCAGTCAAAGAATTCATTCACCCAGATGGGTTGCTGGAGGCCCGTGGCAAACTGAAGACGATCTCCGCTGGTGCCCAACCAGGCACCAGGTGCCATGCGGCTGCCTGGCCCCGTAATGCGTTCAACCGTCGAAGACCAGGTAAGAAAGCGGTTGAGCCAAATGCGCTCAGCAATCATACGAGCCATGCGGGCCATTTGCGGGTCGCTGAGAAATGCCTTCATGGCATCGTATCCATTGGAACTGCACCAGTGCCCCTCGAGGACATTGAATTCAGCAATATCACCACTGAGATTGAGATGATCCAACTCCCTTCTCAACCCCCAGTAGGCAGCATCCCGAATCGCCGGGTCTTTGGTCACCTCCCAACTCAAACAGAGGAAGCTCAGGTAATCGTGCGCATTGCCACCGTTATATCCCGGGGCATGCATCCAAAGGGTGGGCTCGACATCGGCCGTTTGTGGCCGAAAAGCCAATAAGACTTCACGAATAGCCCGGTGCGCTTCCGGCACCAGACGTTGCCCGATGCGCAAAGGAAGAATGGCTAAAGGAATCAGTTCGGTCTGATATTGGCAGACTTCCTTGGCCGGGTGCCGCCTCTTGGGATTTGCCCAAGCCGCCTCAATCTCGGCTTTTTTCCGAATACAATACTCGATGATCTCGCGATTGACCTGCAGGACATCTTTGGGCACTCCGCGAACGAGTCGCTCGAATTGCGTCAATCGTGGCTCCTGCAAACCACTGGGGTTGCTCTGGTAGATGTTTCCCCGCATGCGATGACGCAAAGCATCCCAACCCCCAACAATCGCCCCTTTCTGGAAATCTTCATAGGAAGCCTCAAGCATGGCATCCACATCCGGATAGGCTGGTGCCGCAGGCGAGGCAGGCTCTTGAGATTCGCCCGCCATGGATGACACGCAGCAACCCCACAAGGACACCAGGCCCGACACCAGAGACATCCACATCATTCGTTGATCACTCTTTTTTTTCATGCTGGGACGGGATATAGCACACCCATCTCAACCCCACAACCCATCCATCCTTCAGCGGTCCCGTTGACATCCTCTCACCAGGGAAGGCATGCTGGGATGCATGCCATTGACCCATGTGTTGAAACGTGCCACAAAAAGCATCCGATTGGGGTGTCCCGTGATGCATCTGGCAATCATTCCATGGTTGTTCATCGAGGCCACTGATGTGCAAGCCGCTGAGGCCCAGCTCCTCATGCCACGCCTGCTGCCGGCTCAAAAGGGAGTCGTCTTTTCTTTATACGGGATGCCGGGAGATCCCGTTCAACTCGAAAGTCTCATCACCTTCATGAAGGAGAAGCACCTGGGCAATGGCTTTGATCCCGGTCCAGGGGCTGGTGCGCAAGCTGCCCCGCTTCTTGAAATCATCGCTGAGAACCGATGGCCCGTTGTGTGCTACCCACCCCATGGCGGAGCCATGCAGGTGAAAGGAGGCCCGAGCGTACTTGATCCGAAGGGCGAAAGGGCAATGCGGATCATGGATCGGACAGGAGGGTTTGCGGCCATTCAGCTAGGAGAATGGGGTTATCACTTTCATCGATTGACCTCCGATCGGAATTGGTGGAAAGCGGTACTGGGGAGCAGTGCCCCAGAAGTCATCGAACCTTTTTTCATTCCAGCTGAACAGCGTGGATTCGATCCCAAACCCACCTCACGGGAAGCCTGTTATCATCAATTGAGAGAATATTTTTATTGGCACCGGCAAGCAAAGGCAGGACGACTGATCAGTGTGACCGGACATTCCCATTACGAGGCTTATGCCGCCGAATGGGGTGCCAGCGCAGTCGGGCTGGAAGTAGGAGAAAACATTGGCTTCACGCAATCCAAGTTTGCCTTTGCTCGGGGCGCCTCCAGGCAGTGGAACATTCCCTGGACGGTGCAGGTCAGCCCCTGGTTTGGCCCATCCGTCACCACACGCGGCGCCTTGCAAAAAGAGGGAAGTCTCACCCGAGGGTTGGACGCTGGCCACTCCTTGAGTCTCTACAAGCGCCTTTGGCTACATGCCTGGTTTGCCGGAGCCGCCATGGTGACGCCCGAAAACAGCATCAATATCTTTTTCGAAAAAGAATCTAGCCCTTGGGTGCGGACTTCTCATGGTCTGGCGGCCAGCGATGTTTTCAAGTTCATGCAAAGCCATGACCGCGGTAATCCCTACACACCCCTTCTGATCGTACTGGATCATCTGGCAGGCTACGCCCCATTTCACGAGCGTACCTGGGGGGTTCTCGAGCGTACGCAGGGAGATTGGGAAATCTTCAATTTGTTGGAGAGGCAGCTCTATTTCAGCTCGCAGCGCCTGCCCTACCCCAATGCTGACACCAATCCTGAGGCCTCTTACCTGCATCCCACACCTTATGGTGAGATAGCCGATGTCATGCTCAACACGGTCGCAGGAGCCACCATGGCGCGCTACCCTTCCATCCTACTGGCTGGTGAGATGCGATTTTCATCTTTTTTCATTCGAGAACTGGAAAAAGCATTGTTCTCAGGGAGTGAATGCTGGATCCATCCACGTCATACCGAATCATTGGGAGAGGATCGGATCGACTCCTGGCAGAAAACCGGCAGGCTGCATGTGATCCAACCACCTGCCACCTCTCAAAAGCATGAAGCGCTGGCCATCCATGGGGATGAACTCAGGAACATGACTCAACGCTTACTGCCCGTGGCCGTATCTGGGGACCCCATCCAATATCAAATCAATCGCAACCAGGAAGGCTGGGTGGTGGAGTTGATCAACAACGACGGGGTCTTCAAGACAGGCGATCAACCTGCTAGGATCCATTCGGAAGCAACTGCAAAAGTCGTCCTGAAGCCGAACCCCAGCAGCGCGCTAACCGGAAAGCCTCGCGAATGGGTCACCGATACTACCCTGACCAGAAATGCCGAGGGACTGATCCTAGTGGCCATTCCACCTGGAGAGAGCCGCTTTGTCTTTCTGCCGACCGCCAGGGTTGGCGCAAAGCAGGCACCTTGAGGGATTCTTGTTAAGAGATGCCCGAGGTCTGATCCCGTGAAGGACTGATCCACCGATCGGCAAGGGGCCCGACCTCGTGACGAGAACCATCGCCACATGCGATCATCGATACCATCCCATCGGCGATCCAGAAAATGGCATCTTGCTCCCAAACCTGACCGAGTTCTCTCAGTGCTTCGGCATCCAGGGTCCAGACACCACAACCTGGCTCCAGATGTTTGCCATCCCGACTTCCGCCACCGATTCTCATGAAACCGTGCCCCATGGAAACCAGCTGATGCTCCAAGTCCTTTTCTCTTTGGTGGTTCTCATGTGGAAGAAGGATCCCGCCTCCAGGATTGCAGGCGGTGAGAATGCCGAAAGTGGGAGGCAATCTTTCCAAGGGTATGTCACAGTGAAAACATGCCTGGTAATAGGCAGCTTTGATGGCAGGGTGCTGGCTCATTCCATCCCGAGATGAAGGTGAAGGATTCAAGGTTCGTGCTGATTGAGATACAGCTGAATCCTATCCGAATGCTGGATCCACAGATCCGGACGCTGATCTCCGTTGGCATCCCCTACCCATGCCCCCTGCTGTTCAGCATCGATACGAATCCCCGACGCCTCTGCTGAAAGGGGTTCAAAGGAACCGTCAGGCTTTCCCTGCAGGATCAATCCCTGTCCCGCATCCAGCCTTCCAATGTGGTCGGGAGTGCTTTCCCAGTTTTGAGCCACAAACAAGTCAGCGTAACCATCCAGATTGAAATCAGCGCTGATCATGTCGCGCACCGGAGAGCGCTGGGCGACTTCGGGCAATGGCAGGCTTTGGAACCTGCCACCCTGGTTGAGAAACACTATCGAGTCCAAGGTATTGACGTGCAAAAAGGCTTTATCCAACTCAAGTGTTTCTGCCAACAAGTGCATCGGAACACCCGCTAAAGCATGATGGGTCGGATAATGGGCTCGGAGCCCCAGGAAAACTTTTTCTTGGTGCCCCAGTCCATCAATGGGCCACCAGTGGCCATTGCTGTCATCAAACCATGCTTCGATGGTTTCAAGGATGCCATCCTGATTGCCATCCGCAGTGTAAAGTCGTAACCCCTCCTCTCCGTGCATCAAGGACTGGTAACGTGTGTTGCGACCCCAGTTGCCAGCGATCAAATCGATATCCCCATCCTTTTCCACGTCCACTGCTACAAGCGTTTGCCACCATCCCACGTGAGAGGACAATCCCCAGGCTTGAGTCGCTTCGTGCAACGCGCCTTGATGATTGATGAAAAGACGGATAGGGGCCCACTCAGCAGCAATCGCCAGATCCACCCACCCATCCTGGTTGAAATCCTCAAAGCGAACAGCACGCACGTTCCCTATATTTGACCACGGATCCCCCTCTTCGATGGTAGGATTCTCTCCACCTAGGTAAAGACGACTTCCAGCGCCCAGGGGATAGGTACCAGGAAGGGGCGGCATGCCCACAAACACATCCCTGTGACCATCTTGATTAAGGTCCGCCTCGGCCCATGGAGCCGCACTTTGTATGGGCCCCTTGGGAAGGGTCTTATTCGGGTCCTCGGAAAAACCAAGGAGAGTAAGTTCGGGCTTTCTCTGAGCATTGATCCAAGCCCATGCTTGAAGTGAGCCCTTTTGAGAGACACGCGATCCCACGGGACTATTGGATAAAGCAAGGATGTCTCTCTTTTCATCTGGATCCTGCCGCACGCTGGCCACAACACCTTGCCGCCTCAGAGGCCGATTCGCCGACGGTTGCCAATCCCAGTCGGCCATGGAGTCCCCGGAAGCAGGGAGCTCGATGAGGGGCCCATGGGGTGCAAACAGGGGCTTGGTTGCCAGCCTTTCAGAGGATTCTTTAGGGAGGCTCGCGACTTTGGAAACGTCGATTTCATAGAGCCAGCCGGCCTCGACCTCATCCACGCGCGTGGTCGTACCATCGGGCCAAGTGATACGGAGATGGCACTGCCCCGGCTCAAAAATCATAGCAAAGGATCGCACATTCTGGTCATCGGAAAGGTAACGACCCCCACCGATCATTTCCTGATGCAAGGTTGTTTCCTGCCCCACCAGGGCCACCCTTGCCCCGATCGCCGAACTGTTGCCAGGCTTCCCAACAAGCCGAACCGCGATACGAGGAGCCGAACATCGATTGCGGTAGACCAAAGCCTGATCATTGAGGCAATTGATAACCAAATCCATGTCTCCGTCAAAATCGAGGTCTCCCATGCAAAAACCATTGGAAATCCGCTGACTGTCAAACCCCCACTGCTCACCCACGGACGTGAAGTTCAGATCGCCTCCATTACGAAAGGCGACATTGGGGGTCATCAGAGGAGGATAGCGAACTTCTTTTTTCTCCGGAGATCCATCCGCCAACCTTTGGCGCCGCTCCATGACATCCGAATCCAGCGCATCCATGAGGTGGCCATTGACCACCAGCAAGTCCTCCCAACCATCCAAATCCACATCGAGGAAAATAGGGCACCAGGACCAATCAGTGGCTTCCAAGCCCGCTTGCCTGGCTGTTTCGGCAAAGGTTCCATCTCCACGACTGAGCAAGAGTGTGTTGCGGCGGAGTTGCATCGCATGAAGATCCTCCTCTGGCAAGTGGCTTGGATTGGGACTCATCTCTATCTTTTGGATCATTCGAATACGCTGGATTCGGCTTAACATATCCACTGCATAGAGATCGTCCCAACCATCGCGATTGATGTCAGCGGCATCAAACCCCATGGAAAAGTGGCACATGGAACGAATGGCTCCGTGTTCGATTGCCCGAAACACCCCGCCCCCCTGGTTGATCCAGATGCGATCGGGAGACTGGAAATCATTGCATTCAAAAATATCTGGAAGTTGATCTTGATTCAGATCTCGAATCATCACGCTCAAACTGAGGTCATGAGGTGCTCGATTCAGAGGCTTCCCACTGGCATCCAGAAAACGTCCTTCGGTCCATGGCAATTGAACAAACGAGCCTTTGGAATGCTGTAACCAGAGGTGGTCGGGTTCCCCAAATTCCACCATCTGGCCATCGATGATTTCAATGCGGTCCCGCCATCTTCCGGTGACGACTTGCTTGCCTCTTACCATACGGGTGCGCACCGATGCTCCACTACGGATGGTATTTTCGCCGTAGTTGGCAACATAGAGATCCAGAAGACCGTTCTGATCCACATCCGCCACCGCAAGACTGGTCGGTCCGGTTCGAGATCGAAAGTTTTCAGGGGTCACCTCACCGAACTGACCAAGGCCATTGTTTTTCCACCAACGCAACCCCGAACCGTTGAAAGCAACGACCAAATCCAGGTCTCCATCAGCATCCAGATCCTCAAGCAACACCCCCGTTGCAAGCTGATTTTTAATCACCAGACCGCCCTGAAGCGTTTGATCCTCAAAAGTCCACCCACCTCGGTTGAGGAAAAGACGGCATGTGCCGTTAAGCGAAGCAAAGAACAGGTCGCAAAGGTCGTCCCCATTGACATCGCCCAGAGCGACACCCGAACCCACCAGATTCTGATTGAGATCGCTATAGCTCTGCTCAAGGGGGTTGACGAAACTCAGACCCGTTGAAGCAGGGTTCATTTCCTCAAACCCAGGTTGCTCTTGACCTGGATCTGCCAAGGCAGCCCGACGTCCATAGGCGGTGAGCTCCCAATGGACCGTTGATTGACCAAGGCAAGGAGAATCTGAAAGCAGGCTAAGCAAAAGGAGCCACCAAAATACTCGAACCCCCTCTTTTTTAACATTGGAGACAGGCACTTGAATTCCAAAAAACAGTAATTGTGAGAAATTGCAACGGCTAAGAAGAGGCCCTCACCGCAAAGATTATAGAAATTTGCATTGGAGCTGTCTTGTCAGGAATTTTCGAGGCTCACTAAACCC
>Ga0255767_1000452_pt1 | contig 37225 bp, 34 predicted proteins | sample 071ome_24_FD_179967 | JGI IMG/M metagenome (GOLD analysis project Ga0255767, IMG submission 179967) | Coastal salt marsh microbial communities from the Groves Creek Marsh, Skidaway Island, Georgia - 071402CT metaG (version 2) | ecosystem: Environmental > Aquatic > Marine > Intertidal zone > Salt...
CAAAGCCAAGCTGGCCAGCTTCCGCACGCTTCCTCAAGGTGTGATCGATCTGATCCAATCCCTTCCCAAGGACACTGTTCCCATGAGCGCTTTGCGCACGGGCATCTCTGCTTTGGGGTGCTTTGATCAGACTGCGGATGACAACTCCAAGGAATCATTGGAAGAAAAAGCCCTGAGAATCATTGCTCAAATTCCTATTGTTACCGCTTATTTCCACCTTTATCGCCAGGGGAAACCGCTTGTCGAATCCCGTTCAGATCTGGGCGAAGCCGCCAATTTCCTCTACCTGATCAATGGTGGCAAGGAAGCCGATCCCGAAAGTGTCGATACGCTGGATATGTGTTACGTACTGCACGCTGATCACGGGATGAATGCTTCAACCTTTGCCTCGCGTGTCACCATAGCCACCCTTTCAGACATTTACTCCGCCATCACCAGCGCCATTGGCACCTTGAAAGGCCCTCTCCACGGGGGAGCCAATGAGGCCGTTATCCGCATGCTGCAGGAAATCGGCAGCCTGGACAATGTGGATGGATATATCCAGGATTGCCTGGAGACCAAGAAGAAGGTGATGGGCATCGGCCATCGCGTTTACAAGGTGCTTGATCCACGTGCGCTCAAGCTGCGTAAAATGGTGCTCAAAATGGGGGAAAAAGTGGCGGATCCCAAGTGGATCAAAATGAGCGACAAAATCGCTGAAATCATGCTTCACGAAAAGGGATTGCACGCGAACGTGGATTTCTACTCAGCCAGCGTTTATTACTCACTGGATATCCCCATCGATTTGTTCACCCCCATTTTTGCCATTGCCAGAACTTCCGGATGGTCAGCTCACGTGCTGGAGCAAATGGCAAACAATCGCCTGATCCGACCACAAAGCGATTATATCGGACCTGAAGGCCTCACGGTGACCCCGATCGATGAGAGGTAAACCGGTTGAAGTTCTCATTTAACACATTTGTTTCATTTTAGGGGGTTCCACAACGGAACTCCCGGGCATATACTGATTCTTAGCGACCAACTTCATGAATATCCACGAATACCAAGCCAAAGAACTACTCGCACGGCACGGGGTGAACGTCCCGTCCGGTCAATCCTGCAAATCCATTGAAGAAGCCGAGCAGGCGGCACGCAACCTGTTTGACGCCGGTCAAACGATGGTGGTCATCAAATCGCAGATCCACGCTGGTGGCCGGGGAAAGGGGACATTCAAGAGTGGATTCAAGGGCGGTGTGCATTTGTGCAAATCCGTGGAAGATACCGTTGAGAAGGCAAAATCCATGCTGGGCGAGGTGCTGGTGACCAAACAAACCGGTCCCGATGGGCGTGAAGTAAAGACTCTCCTCGTGGCCAGTGCCGAAAAAATCGTCAAAGAACTTTATCTGGCGGTGTTGCTCGATCGCAATTCGTCTCGCCCGATGGTCATGGCCAGCACGGAAGGTGGCATGGACATCGAAGAGGTTGCCGAAAAGACTCCCGAAAAGATCGTCAAGGAAACAGTCGATCCTTCCATGGGATTACTGCCCTACCAGGCCAGAAAGATCGCTGCAGCATTGGAACTGCCATCCGGCCTGATCGGACAAGCAGCCAAGTTGCTCATGGGCGTTTATCAGACCTTCTGGAAATGCGATGCCTCCATGGTGGAGATCAATCCGCTCTGCATCGTGGAAAACGTGGATGGATCGCAGGGTATCGCAGCCGTGGATGCCAAAATTTCTCTCGATGACAATGCTCTCTATCGTCACAAGGACATCATGGAGATGCGGGATCTGGGTGAAGAAGCACCCCTCGAGATTGAAGCTGGTAAGTATGATCTGAACTACATCAAGCTCGATGGCAACATTGCCTGTCTGGTGAATGGTGCCGGTTTGGCCATGGCGACGATGGACATCATTAAACACTTCGGAGGTGACCCCGCCAACTTCCTGGACGTCGGCGGCGGCGCCACACGCGAGCAAGTGACCGCTGCGTTCCGAATCATTTTAAGTGATCCCAATGTGAAAGGGATTCTGGTCAACATCTTCGGAGGTATCATGCAGTGCGATGTCATCGCCGAAGGGGTGGTTGCAGCGGCCAAAGAGACCAATCTTTCCATTCCTCTGGTTGTGCGACTGGAAGGGAATAACGTGGAAATTGGCAAAAAGATTCTGAATGATTCCGGACTCCAACTGATCAGTGGCGACACCATGGCGGATGCCGCTCAGAAAATCGTAGCCGCCGTTTAATCCAGAAATTACGCAAACTGAACAACCCATTTCCAAAAAAGATCTGACTTATGGCAATTTTAGTGACCCCCGAGACAAAGGTATTGGTGCAAGGAATTACAGGAGGGTTTGGCGGACGTCATGCCAAACTGAGCCTGGATTACGGTTCCCAAATCGTGGCAGGTGTAACCCCCGGCAAAGGTGGGCAGAAATTTGAAGACAAAGTGCCTGTTTTTGACACCGTCCATCAGGCTGTCGCCGAAACTGGCGCCACCACCTCGGCGATTTTCGTTCCGCCTCCATTCGCCGCCGATGCCATTCTGGAAGGTGTCGATGCGGGACTCGATCTGGTGGTTTGCATCACCGAAGGCATTCCTGTCAATGATATGGTCAAAGTGAAGCGCGCGCTTCAGGGAAGCAAAACACGTTTGATCGGCCCCAATTGCCCGGGCATCGTGACTCCTGGTGAAGGAGAAGGCTCCAGTGGGGGATGTCGTATCGGCATCGCACCTGGTTATATTCACAAAAAAGGGAACATCGGTGTGGTGTCCCGTAGTGGAACTCTAACCTATGAAGCGGTTTGGCAATTGACCTGCCGCGGTGTGGGACAATCCACCTGCGTCGGTATCGGTGGGGATCCTGTCAATGGAACCTCGCATTTGGATGTCATCAAAATGTTCAACGACGATCCTGATACTCACGGCATCATCATGATTGGTGAGATTGGTGGTTCAGCTGAAGAAGAAGCTGCCGCCTGGATTCGGGATAACTGCAAGAAACCCGTTGCCGGATTCATTGCTGGAACCACAGCGCCTCCCGGACGCCGTATGGGACATGCCGGTGCCATTGTAAGCGGTGGTAAAGGGACGGCCGAAGCCAAAATCGCCGCCTTCCGCGAAGCCGGCATCCAGGTTGCGGAAACACCTTCCGAAATGGCCGATGTCTTGTTGAAAGTCATGTAACCCGGTAGGGCTCCACTGCCGCGGGGCCGGGAGCGCGCGGGGAATTTTCGGATGTTCGTGGCGTTAACGAACGCGTCTGCGGACGTGCAGCAGCACATCCCTACCAGCCCAAGGGCTTATCGCCACGGTAGCCGCGGGGCCGCGAACGCGTTGGGGGTGTTGGGATGTTTGTGGCGTAGTCGGACGCTGTAGCGGACGAGCAGCAGCACGTCCCTACCAGACTAAGGACTCGTGACTGATTTCCTTTGCCTCAAATCTTTCATGGGGCTAGCATATCTGCATTGATTTACCCAGAACGTATCCGTATGAAGACCGGGATCTGGTCTTCAAGACTGCCAGTTGTTCGCACCGATGAGTAATGGGCAGGGGAATGAGCGTGAGGGAAATCGGTATGAAAACCCTTTTTTCAATATGATGCAGCACATCAGTGATTTTCCCAATCAAAGAAGGACATGCTTGAGCTGGCTGACGGGATGGCTTGGTTTGGCCTTTTGCTTGACTCTGCCAGCGGATGGTGTCCCTGTGTTTTCCGAACAGGATATTCAGTTCTTTGAACGTCGTATCCGCCCGGTTTTGGCTGAGTCCTGTTATCAGTGCCACAGCCATCAATCGGAAAAGTTAAAAGGGGGGTTGTTGCTCGACTCTCGAAAGGGTGTTTTACAAGGGGGGGATTCAGGCAGTTCCATTGATTTGGCTCAACCCGAGCACAGCAGTCTGTTGGATGCCATTCGTTATCAAAACGTCGACCTTCAGATGCCTCCGAAAACCAAACTGAAAGACGAACAGATTCGTGATTTTGAAACCTGGGTTGCCAAAGGATTACCCTGGCCGGATGAACCCGAACCAAGCAAATCTTCCCGCGAAAAAGACGAATTTGATCTGGAAGAACGCAAGGCTCAACATTGGGTCTGGAACGCTCCTGTCCGGCACGGTCTGCCAGATGTGCAAGATGGGACTTGGATCCAACAGCCTGTCGACCGTTTTCTTCTCAACCGGATGGAGCAGGAAGGGATTCAGCCGGCGCTGCCAGCCGACAAACGAACGCTTCTTCGCAGAACTCATCTGATCCTGACCGGACTCCCGCCGTCTCCTGATGAAGTAGACGCATTTCTTGCTGATCAGGATAAAGACGCTTATGACAAAGTGGTTGATCGCTTGTTGGATTCCACTGCATTTGGGGAGCGTTGGGCGCGTCATTGGCTGGATTTGGTTCGGTATGCCGAAACGATGGGGCATGAATTCGATTATGTGATCCCCAATGCCTGGCGTTATCGGGATTATGTGATCCGAGCCTTCAATGAAGACGTGCCTTACAACCAATTTGCCATGGAGCACATAGCGGGCGACCTGTTGGATCAGCCTCGTCGCAGAACTGATACTGGCGAAAATGAATCGGTCATTGGGACCGGCTTTTATTGGCTGGGACAACAGGTGCACTCTCCGGTAGACATTCGCATGAATCAACTGGACGTTCTGGACAACCAGATCGATGTGTTGAGCAAAACCTTTCAGGCTTTGACGGTGACTTGCGCCAGGTGCCACGATCACAAATTCGATGCCATCACCACAAAAGATTTTTACGGACTTTTTGGGGTGTTGAAGAGTTCCCGTTATCAACAAACCACCCTCACGCCGACCGACCGCATCGAATCGCACCTGGATGCGCTTCATTCCCTGCAATCCGAAACCCGCCTCGCTCTGCGTGATGCCGGGTTGCGATTCTCCGATGCCGATAAGGAAGTTGATCGGTTTGAACCGGATGTTCAGGTGTTGGGAGATGTTCGGCAGGATCAGTTCGCAGATTGGCTTTTTGACGACGAAGCCTTGGAGAACGATCCATTTGTCAAACCGGGTGATCTGGTAAGCCGTCCCGGGGAAAATGGGGTCAAGGTAGCGACGCGTGAGTCGATTGATTCCGCCAAATGGTCGACGCAATTACAGGGATCACTACGATCTTCGACCTTTGTGATCAAAACCCGTTACCTGCACGTGCTGGCCGCCGGGCATCAATCGCGTGTGAATGTGGTCATCGATAATTTTAATCTCATTCGCGCTCCGATTTACGGCGGGTTGAAAAAGAATCTTGATAAAGAGGAAGCTCAGTGGAAAACCTTCGACCTGGATATGTGGGTGGGGCACGAAGCCTATGTGGAACTCAAAGACACAGTTCACGCAGACTTGTCCGGAGGGGGCGCGCATGGCGCTGAAGCATGGTTTTCTGTTGAATCGGTCGTGGCCTCGGCTGATTCAAAACCACCAGCCATCGTTGAAGTGGATTCTAAATGGGACCCGTCGAATCCTCCCGATAAAGTTGTCGCTCTTATGGAGAAATACGGGCGGGTGGCTCGTGAAGTATCCATTGCTCCGGTGGCTGTCTCCATGACGGATGGTAATGGGGTGGATGAGTCTGTATTTATCAGAGGAAACCCCAAGCGACTCGGCGATCCCGTCACGCGAGGTTTTATTTCTGCATTGAAGGATGCCGATCATGCACCCAAAGGATCCGGTCGTCTCGATCTTGCCAAACATATTACTTCTCCCGATAACCCTCTTACCGCGCGGGTTTACGTCAATCGAGTTTGGCACCATCTGTTTGGGCTGGGCATTGTTCCGACGGTGGATGATTTTGGTGTGTTGGGGCAACGCCCAAGTCATCCTGAGCTGCTGGATTGGCTGGCAGTCTGGTTCATGAATGAAGGGCAGTGGTCCACCAAGAAGCTGATTCGCATGCTGGCCAGGTCCAGCGCCTTCCAGATGGATTCCAAAGCCCGATCCCCTGAAATGGATCAGAAGGATGCCGCCAATGTGTTGCTTCACAAAATGCGCGTGCGTCGATTGGAAGGTGAATCCATTCGCGATACGATATTAAAAGTTTCCGGGCAATTGGACTCCACGCCATTCGGACCTTCGGAAAAGATACACCTGACTTCTTTCATGACGGGCAGGGGACGTCCGGGTAAAAGTGGCGAACTGGATGGCGGACGTCGACGCAGCATTTATGTGGAAGTGCGCCGTAATTTCCTGTCTCCCTTTCTGACTACTTTTGACACGCCGATCCCATTCACTACCTTTGGACGTCGGGCTCAATCCAATGTTCCGGCTCAGTCGCTTATTTTAATGAATGATCCATTTGTGCTTCAGCAGTCCGAAGCCTGGGCAAAGCGAGTTATCGCCATGGAAGGATCCTTTGCTTCCAGGTTGACGTATATGTATGAAACAGCCTTGGGAAGGCTGCCAACATCCAGGGAGATGGAAGCTGCCCGGGAATTTGTTGTGAGTCAGCAATCCGACATGGCCGCTGGTAAACAAGATGCCGGCGAGGTCGAGAAGCGTTTGTGGACGGATTTGTGTCACGTCCTGTTCAATGTTAAAGAGTTCATTTATATTCATTAATCATCATGTATCCCTGCGGAAAATTTTCCCGAAAACACCTGACGCGACGTGATGCTTTGAGTCGGGTGGCTCATGGGTTCGGTGCGGTGGCCCTGACATCCATGCTTCAAAACAAGGTGGTCGCTTCAGCGGGCCTTCCTGGCGCGGCGGTCGATCCATTGCGCCCGTTGGCGGTCAAACGTCCACATTTCACCCCCAAAGCGAAGCGGGTCATCATGCTTTACATGGACGGGGGACCGTCCCAGATGGATACCTTCGATCCCAAACCCAGATTGACTGCGGATCACGGCAAGCCCTTTGCCATGAAAATGGAGCCCACCCAGTTCAACAACAACGGCAATACCTTTGGCTCGCCCTGGACCTTCAAACAGTATGGTCAAAGCGGAATGCCGGTCAGTGAATTATTTCCGCATGTTTCCGGTTGTGTGGATGACATGTGCTTCGTGCGATCCATGGTTTCCGAATTTTCCGAGCACACCAATGCCAATTACTTTCTTCACACCGGACTTGGCCTGAGCGGACGTCCCAGCGCCGGGGCATGGGTGACATATGGATTGGGGAGCGAGAATGAAAATCTGCCTGGTTTCGTTGTGCTCAACGGCGGTTTAACGCCTCCGGGCGGTTTGGATAATTTTTCCAGCGGTTTTCTTCCTTCGGCTTATCAAGGGTCCGTGTTTCGTCCTGAAAACCCGCCTGTTGCGAACATCAATCCGACCGAAGCAAGAGCCTCCTTACAGCAGCGCAAACTTGGATTGCTGGAGCAACTGGATCAGGTCTCCCTGGAGCAATTGGGGCATGCCGAGCCGGTGGAATCTGCGATTGCCAACTATGAACTTGCCTTTCGGATGCAATCCGCCGTTCCGGAACTCATGGACATCAGCGGCGAAACCGAAACAACACGCCGAATGTATGGGTTGGAATCCGAATACAAACCCACACAGATTTTTGGGACCGAATGCTTGTTGGCGCGTCGTTTGGTGGAACGTGGCGTGCGCTTTATTGAATTGACCTGTCCACAAGTGGGTGGAGATCGCTGGGATCAACACGGCGGATTAAAATCCGGTCACACCAACAACGCCCGAGCGGTCGATCAACCCATTGCCGCCTTGTTAAAAGACCTGAAGGGCAGGGGACTGCTAGACGAAACTCTGGTCATTTGGGCGGGTGAATTTGGACGTACACCTTTCTCACAAGGATCCGATGGACGCGATCATAACCCGTTTGGATTCACCATCTGGATGGCAGGGGGCGGTGTCAAAGGCGGAGTTGCCTATGGTGCTACGGATGAATTTGGCTATAAAGCAGTGGAAAACCGAGTGGAGATCTACGATCTGCATGCCACGATGTTACACCTGCTGGGCATGAACCATGAACATTTGACCTTCCGGTTTGGGGGGCGCGACATGCGTCTCACCGATGTGCATGGGCAGGTGCTGCATGAGGTTTTGGTCTAGGCTAATCAACAGGATTCCACACTGACCGGAAACCTAGTTGTTCGAAGTCCTTCACATTGGCCGTTACAAATTCATCGACCCCGTGGTATTGGAGCGTCAATGCTAGTCTTACATCGAAAATCCTCCTTCGGGCAAACTGGGTGCCTGAAGCATATTCCCAAACCTTATCCATGACAGGGGCATATTCGATACGGGATACATTTTGGAATCGCCAGTAAGATTTTACAATTTCGGTTGCCTTTCTAGGGGTAAGGGGATTTCTCATGACCACTTGGTTTCGGAGATTGATATATAATTCCACTAGCACGTAGTCGGCTATGGCGATGCGCCGAGTGCGGTCTCCTAGGCATTGATTCAAAAACTGGACAGCTGGGACATGAAATTTGGAGGATGGGTTCAGGGAGTAGAGCAAAATGTTTGTGTCGATGCCGATCATACTGAGTTAATGGATGGGCTTGATCTCATCTTGAACTGCCAAGTCCTTGAAATCCAAGGTATCAAAATTTTCAGCAAAATGATCTGCTCGTATAAGCGGAAGTTTCACACTCTTGTTTGGAATTGGGGGATGTGTGCGACTCATATACTCCAGTCCCCTTCGCATGACTTCCGCAAATGAAATCTCTCGTTCCTTGGCAATTCGTTTGGCCTGAGCGTAGAGATCTTCGGGAATTTGTACCTGCGTTTTAACCATGATGGCAAATTGCCATTATTGTGATAGGTTGTCAATAATTGGTTTGGGTATCGATTACTAGATTGACTTAATTAGCCGGATGAACTGGATTTCCGAGCAATCAAGATCCCTGTGAGGATAATGATGCCTCCAACCATTTGGTTAATACTCATGGATTCTTTCAGCAAAATCCAGGCAGCCAATGCCGCTACCAATGGTTGGAAGAGTAAACTGACAGCTGAAAAGGATGCTGGAAGGTGTGCGAATCCGTAGGCGATGAACCCTTGTCCCAGCACTTGTCCGGTGACCGCCAATGCCAGCAATACCCACCAACCTTTTGCGGTTTGCGGGATCATGGGCTCTCCCATGATCAGGGTGAACAGGCATAGCGCCAACGCGCTGAAGATGGCGGTTCGCGCCATGAGTGGTGCGGTGGAAACGTATTGGCGAAGGTGTTTCAAGGAGAGCATGTATCCCGCATAAAACACTGCCGCTACGATGGCGATCATGTCGCCGTAAAGATTCTCGGTGGAAGTGCTCAGGCTTGCTCCGGTCAATAAGGCGGCTCCGAACAGAGTCAGGATCATGCCACCCACGAATCCTCGAGTGATACGTTCGTTGAACATGAACCGGGCGGCTATCGTGACGAATATCGGGGCCGCATTCGCCAGCAGCGTAGCATTGGCCACGGTCGTGTGGTGAATGGATTCATGCCAGAAAGCCATGTCCAAAGCAAACATGAGACCAGCCAGGGCAAACCATTTGAGTGCAGGTAAGGGTTTGTTTGGAACCTTGTTTTTTTTGTCTTGTTTCGAATCCCACGACTGCCACACCCAGAGTAAGGGCAACGCCAATAGCAAACGGTGAAACGCCGTGGAAACCGGTCCCAGTTCGCTCAACCTCACCCAGATCGGCGCCAAACCAATGCAACCCGCACCTGCCAGAACGGACAGGAATCCGAGGTGCTCAGGCTTGAGTCGTTGTTTCATGATGGTGGCATCGATAAAGCAGATGGTGGATCATTTGATTTGTTGTCGTTTTTTGGAGAGTTCTTTCATCAATGCTTCATAGGGCAAGGTGTTGATGATATCCTCTCGACGCAACCAACCTTTGCGTGCGTGCTCAGCGCCAAGCCGGAGAAAACTGGCATGATCGAGATGATGCGCATCGCAGTTGATGACGCATTTGACACCCTTGTCCCGAGCGGCCTTCCACCATCGCCAGTCCATGTCCAGTCGGTAGGGACTGGCATTGAGCTCGATCCAGGTGCCTGTCCTGGCGCAGGCATCGATAACAGCGGTGTGATCGATGGGGTAAGCCTCTCGTTCGAGAAGCAGTCGGCCGGTGATGTGGCCCAGCATGTGGACATATGGGTTTTCGGCTGCCTTGATCAAACGATCGGTGAGTTGTTCCCTGGATTGGGTGAAGCCCTGATGAATGCTGGCAACCACCACGTCCAGCTTGGACAGCGTTTCATCGTCAAAATCAAGTTTGCCATCACTCAGAATGTCGACTTCGCTTCCGGTCAACAATCGGAAAGCGGTGTTTTCTTGTGATAAACGTTGGTTGATGGACTGAACGGTTTTGATCTGCTTTTCCAGTCGATCGGCTTTTAATCCATTTGCCTGAAAAGAAGATTTGGAATGATCGGTGACCGCCCAGTAACTGAAACCGAGTTCGAGGCAATCCTCAACGATTTGATCCAGAGATTGCCTTCCATCACTCCAGTCGGAGTGGTTGTGCAGGGAACCTTTCATTTCAATCCAGTCAACCAGACGTGGAACCTGATTGGAGGATGCGGCATCGAACTCTCCTTGATCCTCGCGAATCTCGGGGGGGATGTAGGCCAGGTCCAGGTGCTTGAAGATGTCCTCTTCACTCAGGCATTCCAGGCACAGTTCGGGATCCTTGGTTTCTTCCTTTGACCGAAACAGACCATATTCATTCAAGCGCAAACCTCGTTCAATCGCCCGGCGGCGCATGATGATGTTGTGTTCTTTGCTGCCGGTGAAATAAGCCAGTGCAAATGGAAAGGAACGGTCCTCCACTACTCGCAGGTCAGCCTGCAACCCGCCATTGAGAATGACCGATGCCTTGGTTTCTCCCTTGGCCAGAATGTGGGTGACATAAGGAAGTGAAGTGAAGAAATCGATGACATGATCGGGGGATTTGGACGAGACCAGGAAATCAATATCATGCAGGATTTCCTTGCGGCGACGCAAACTACCCGCTTCGCTGCATCGAATGACATCGGGATGTTCGCGCAAGATGTCCAGAATCGGTTGAGCTGTCGCAATACAAATATCGAGACGGAAGTGGGAAGCGTATTTTTTACGAAACTCGATACCTTCCAGAATTTTGGTTTGCGTTTTTGCGCCGAACCCCTTGATGCCTGAAATCTGGTCGTTCTTGCAGGCCTCTTCCAACGCTTCCAGCGTTTCGATTTCCAGTTTGTCGTGCAATAACTTGACCTTCTTGGGACCGAGTCCGGGGATGTCGAGCATTTCGATCAAGCCGGGCGGGATGGATTTCCTCAAGTCTTCGTAGTATTTCAAACGACCGGTGGTGACTAATTCCGTGACCTTTTGCTGGAGAGCCGCTCCAAATCCCTTGAGCTTACCCAGGCGCTCTTCATCCACGAGTTGAGCTATGGGAGTGCCCAAGGTTTCGATGGTGCGTGCGCCATTGACGTAAGCCTTGGTTTTGAAGGGGTTTTCTCCCTTCAGCTCCAGGAATACGGCAATTTCCTCAAGGATATCCACGACGTCAGCGTTGTCCATGCACCGACTATGCTCAGGCTGCGTCAAACTGCAAGTGACAAAGAGAAAACTGGACCTGACGGGCTGCTCAGGTCATATTCTCACCATGACACATTTCCCGGTTACGATGACGAATGGCCTGCTGCGGTTGATGATGATTGCTTTGTTGTGCGCCTCTGCTTTTCAGGCTCGAAGTGAAGATGAAAAGAAACCGATCGCTCCTGATTTGGAGGCCAAGGATTGGAAATCCCTCTTTGACGGTAAAACCATGGAAGGGTGGAAAGAAACCAACTTTGCCGGTAAAGGCGAAGCCCGAGTCAAAGATGGCGCCATTGAAATCGACATGGGACTGGCCCTGAGTGGTGTGAATTACACCAAGCAGCCGCCCAAGATCAATTATGAGATTACCCTGGAAGCCATGAAGCGGGATGGGGGTGACTTTTTCTGCGGATTGACCATTCCATACAAGGAAGAGCACTTCACTTTTATCTGCGGAGGATGGGGCGGGGGCGTGATCGGGATTTCCAGCATCAATGGCATGGACGCTTCCGAGAACGAAACCACCGAATACAAGAAATTTGAAGAAAATCAATGGTATCGCATCAGCCTGCGTGTCCTGGATGATCGTATTCAGGCCTGGATCGATGATAAATTATTTGTCGATGTCAGCACGGTGGATGTGACCGTCAATATGCGTATCGGTGAAATCGAAGAGTCCATCCCTCTTGGTGTTGCCACATGGATGACTTCATCGGCTATTCGCGACATTCGAGTGCGTGAAATTCCTTCGAAACCTGCGAAGTAATCCTCAATTTAATCTCATGAACTCGGCTTTTAACAGGGCAGGAGTGATGCTGGTGGGCTTGGTTACCGGTTGCTTGCTGGTATGTCAATCGAGCCAGGCCGGATCATTACTTGTGGGGGCAGCGCGAGTGGATATCACACCGCCAGTCGGGATTCCCATGGCGGGGTATTATCACGAACGAGGCGCTTCTGCTATTCATGATCAGCTTTTTGCGCGGACAATTGTGCTTGAGAAGGACGGCGTTAAAGCTGCCATTGTTAGTCTGGACCTGATTACCACTCGACGCTCCTTTGTACAGGATGCACGTCGGCTGATTGAAGCTGCAACCGATATCCCCGGAAATCATGTCATGATCAGCGCCACCCACGCGCATACCGGCCCGGTGTTGGCCAGTGACTCGACTCTCGACGAGGCACGGGGAGGAAAGGATGAGCTGGTGCTTCAATATTCCAGAACCTTGCCCGCCTTCATTGCTGATTCTGTGGTCAAAGCCAATGCGGTTCTGGGGGAAGCTCAAGCTCAGGCGGCGATTGGGGTGGAAGACAGCATTGCTTTCAATCGACGTTTTCACATGAAGGACGGTTCGGTAGGGTGGAATCCTGGGAAGAAGAATGCCAATATCATCAAAGCCGCAGGTCCCATTGATCCCGAAGTGCCTTTTGTCTTTTTCTCCAACGCGGAAGGAGCGGCCCTGGCTACCTATGTCAATTATGCAGTGCATCTTGATAATGTGGGGGGATTGGAAATTTCTGCGGACCTGCCTTTTTCCCTGACGGAAACCTTGAACCGTTACCACGGCGAGGAAATGGTCACGGTTTATACCACAGGTGCTTGTGGAGATGTCAACCACGTCAATGTTTCATGGGGAGCCCCCCAAAAAGGGCATGACAATGCCACTCGTATGGGGGTGATCCTGGCTGGAGAAGTCTTGTCACAATGGCCTGCATTGAAGACCGTGGATGGTCCACTTCAAGTGCGCAGTGAAATCGTGGAGCTTGCATTGCCTGCCATATCGCCGGAAGAAATTAAATCTTCCAAGGAAGTGATTGAGACCGCGGATGATCGCACGCGCGCCAGTTTTATGAAACTGGTGCAGGCTCACAAAGTGTTGGATGTGGCTTCGCAAGAGGGCAATCCCTGGAAAGTGGAAGTGCAGGTCATTACATTGGGGGATCAATTGGCCTGGGTGGCCTTGCCTGGAGAGGTGTTTGTTCAACTGGGCCTGGATTTGAAACTCGATTCGCCTTACCCGCAAACCATGATTGCCGAGTTGGCGAACGGATCGATCGGCTACATCCCCAACATGCGTGCCTATCCCCAGGGCAACTACGAAGTCGTCAGCGCACGCTGTGCCGCCGGTTCCGGCGAAAAACTCATCGCAACAGCAGTCCGGTTGCTGAAAGACACCCATCGCAAATGTCCGTGAACATTCCCAGGGGACATATTTTTCAAGGAGGTGAAAGATTAGGCACCCCATGGGCTTTCTGGAGTGCTGTGGCTCGACACAGCTTTGGATGCCTCAGGGAAACGTTATATCCAGCTTTTTCACATGACGCCTACATGACCAATTCACAGAGATACAATCTTGAGACACCTTGGGGTGAGGGAATTTTGGTGAGGAGTTTTGAACGCTTCTTGAGGAACCGGACCGTATCCAAAGCTGTGTCGAGCCACAGCATTCCAAAATGCTCTCCGAGAGTTTGGGGAAGGTTTTCTTCATTCGCATACAATCGGGCGGTGTGCAATCCACGAAATTAATATTTTCTCTCCATGCTTCTCACTGCGGTAATCTTATATGCTATCGTTATTCTTCTGATTTCCTTTTTTGCTCAGAGAAGGATTCATAACGAGGAGGACTTCATTGTGGCGGGGCGGCGGATGTCGGTTTGGATGAACACCGGAACCCTTTTGGCGACTTGGTTCGGAGCCGGGACACTGTTGACTTCGACCGATGAAATCGCCTTGGAGGGTGTGCGGATCGTTGCATTGGAGCCGGTAGGTGCTGGCTTATGCCTGGTCGTGACCGGGTTGTTTTTTGCTCGACCGCTGTGGGAAATGAAGATCTGCACACTGGCCGATTTTTTCAAAGCACGTTTCGGGACCAAAGCCGAGGTGCTGCAAGTGTTGACTTCTGTTCCCACTTTTATTGGCTGGATTGCGGTTCAATTGGTGGCCTTGTCCGGTGTGTTCAACGTGTTATTCGATTGGCCCATCACACAAACCATCATCGGAATTGGTTTGTTCGCCATGTTATACACGATCGTCGGTGGCATGTGGTCGGTGAGCCTGACCGATGCCCTGCAAGCGGTGATCATGATCGTTGGATTGGTGTTGCTTGGATGGCATGTCTTGGAGGATCTTTCCAGTATTGGTGGTCTGCAAGCCATTTGGGCTCAAAGTGAAACCCCTCGAAGAATTTGGATCCCGACCGATCGCGCTCAGGAATTCATGGAATGGTTTGGTTGGTTGACCATTGCCATGTTGGGGAACTTGCCGAGCCAGGACTTGATGCAACGTGTCTTTGCCGCCCGATCAGCCAAAGTCGCCCAGACCGCCTGCTTCCTTGCTGGTGGACTTTACATCCTACTCGGAGTGATTCCCGTTTTAGCTGGCATGGCTTTTCCGGTTTTGTTTCCAGACAAAGATCCCCAGGCGGTCATCATCCAAATGGCACAACACTACTTCACCGATGGCATGATGGTGTTGTTCCTGTTGGCCGTGTTGTCGATGGTTCTCTCATCCATGGATAGCGGTATTTTGGCTCCAGCCACCATTCTAGGACGAAATGTCTTTCGTAAATGGGCGCCGGATTCCGTCAGTTCTCTGACGCTTTGCAGACTGTCGGTTGTTCTGGTGTCCGTGGCATGTGTGGCAGTCGCTCTGATGGGATCACGTGCTTTTGAACTCCTGGAAAGTTGCTATTCCATTGGATTGGCAGGACTGCTGATCCCTCTGGTCATGGGATTATTCTGGAAAACCGGCAACCAAACCTCGGCCTTGTTGGCGATGAGTGTAGGCATCACGGCATGGATCACTGAGTTGGCCTTTGGGATTGAATGGCCGTTGGCACCCTTGGGTGCTGTCGCCGGGTTGATGGTTTACATCATTCATGCCAACGTTTCCAAAAAACCTTCTCGATGAAAACCTTGGTTTTTACCACAACACTTTCAAGTTTGGATATTGATGGATGGTAGTATCGGGGGTGACCATGGTTAAATCTGATGAAATTGCGGTGGCAATCAAGAATCGATCACATGGATCCTTATGGCTCAAGGGGAGTAAGGTGGAGTGACCGGCCACATCAGTATTAATTGGTAGCAGGTGTATGCCTCGGCGATTGCAGACTTCTTGAACCCACTCTGAGGCGGGTAATGGTAGTTCAAGTTGTTTGTTCCGTATTTTTAGCCCCAGTTCAAATGCGCTTATTGCCGATGCGTGAACGATCGAATCAGTGCCTTGAAAGACGTCTTTCACCGGTGTGGGGATACGTGCCGGATTACATTCCAGCCAAAACAGGACGCATGTGTCCAGAAGGATCATCGTGATTCAATCGGCCAATCCTCAACGGAAATTTCTCCGGCAGGATCAAATTTTGCTTCAACGGAGATGGGTTGTAGATCTTGGTGAGGAGGGAGTAGAATTGTGTTTTTTGGGGAAATGGAACGCAGTTCGGCAATTGGTTTGCCAGCTCGACAAATGACGACTGTTTCATCGTTGCTTTCAACTGCGGAGAGCAACGACGAAAGCCTGGACTTTGCTTCGTGAGTGTCGACCTCTATCATTAGCTAAACTTAGTTTAGGTGTTGTGTGTGCGCAAGAACGAAAATTCCTCGTGCATGTTTATTTCGTCAGAAGTTCATATGTTAGGGCGAACAGTTCAGGTGGGGTCATTGGTTGGGGTTTTGGTTCGGTAGAGTCTGATGGTGGTTTTTGGATGGCGATGGCTTTTACGGCTTCCAGTTTGAGTGTGTCCGACCAGTCGGTGCGGGTGGAAGGGTTGTAGATGTAAACGGGTGGATGGTCTGATGTCAGGAGGGGGCTGATGGTGTCGGTTTGTTCCGGGAATCCTACCCAGGATACGAATGCCAGGACGTTCGGGTGGTCTGAGAGGATTTTGGCGAAGGCTTCCGCATCCATGCGGCCTGCATTCATGTCGGCTGCGCTGATATCCATTGCGACTTCTTTGAGTTTGATGGTTCGGAACCGGGCCATGACCCGGGCATAGCCTTCGTAGAAAGAGTCCAGTGCGGCGGTGGGGGCTTCTTTGTTTGGGGGGAAGATCAGGATGATTTCTCCGGTCCGAGTGGATTTGTCGGATAGATACTGATGCGCCAGTGTGTAGGCAACCGCTGCTTGTCCGCGATGGGTGCGCTGGATTCCGGATGTTCCAAGCGTGTCGATGGACCGCCAGACCGTTAGTCCAATGCAACCGGCAACGCTCAATCCCATGCAGATCTGCCCCATCTTTGGGGACTTGCTGCGAATACCGTAACCAATGGCTCCCAACAACAGGCTGAGTAAAAGAAGAGGCGAGTACACTTAGCGTTCGGGGGTGGTTTTGGGTTCTTCTCGTTCAAGGGTAAACATTTCGCGGGGAGCTTCGTCGATCAGTTCGATATGGCCGTCCAGGAATGAAGCATTGGCTTTTCCAAATACTACCTCACGCGAAGCGCGAGCCGTCAGGCGGGCGGTGCCAGAACTCCACTCAGAGCCTCCGCTATGTCGATAGAGCACGTTGGCGGTTCCGTCTTCATCGGCGTAAAGGCAGGCATCCCATCCATCCGTGTCCGCGTAGAGAACTGTTCCGACCGGATCCTGGACGTTGCGCATCCCGATGTCCGCCCTTCCAAGATTGACACGGCTGTTTTGGGCGTAGGCGAGGAATCCCCAGAAACCACCCGGACGCATGGCGCCGTTTTCATCTTTCTGCAAACTGGATGGACAGACAAAGACGCCTTGACCGGAGACGTTGGTTCCGCGTCCGACATAGGGTTGGAGTTGACGATACCAGATGTTGTGGGGTGGATTCCATCCGATGGGGAGCCGTTCGGTATCCTCATCGTACATGATGGCGGCCAGGATCAGTTGACGCAGGTTGCTGTTGCAGACGATGGTTTTTCCTTTGTCCTTCGCTTTGCCGAGTGCGGGCAAGAGCATGCCGGCCAAGATGGCGATGATGGCCACGACAACAAGAAGTTCGATGAGTGTGAACGCGGCTAATTTGATTTTTTTGTTCATAAGCCTGTTTTGGTTTGATGGTGATGAATTTGACAGAAGGTGCTCACTCATCCCTTCAGACCTTGTTCTGGTTGCCCAGGTGGTCTTCTATGTTTTTCAATGAGTCCCGGATCTCTCTCAACAACTGGGTTTGATCTTCATCTTTTTGAGGGGCATCTGTCGGTTTGACTTTCTCTCCGTGTTCCGACACCGCATCTCTCTGGGCCAGGACCGTCTCACGAAACTCAACGGCGTCCTTGATGCCCGTCAATGAAACCAATGCCCCGGGTCCTGATTGACCTGCGGTTTCCACCGTGAGGCAGTGGAGATCATAATGCCGCATGATGGGCCCTTGAACCATTCCCATGTCGGTGATTTTTTCCAGTGGGATTGTTTTCTCGATGCGGACAAAGATGCCTTTCTTCACTTTGAGTGCCTTGGGAGTGAGAATGCATTCCATGCTGGCAAGGTACCGGCGTGTGAAGAGTTGTCCCAAAGGTATCCAAAGAAGCAAGAATGGGATGCCGATGATACTGACGCAGAATGCAATCGTACCGGAAAGCAGCCAGTAGGAGCAGACCTTGGTGTTGAACTCCGCCTTTTGAATGAATCCTGAGGCGCTGTCTGGTTGAGTTGTCATGGCGACTTTTTGATTACAATGAGCTTTGTCTGTGACAACTAAGTTCTTAGCTTGTGATTCCGGAATGGACAAGTGATAAAAGGGGGAGATGATTCCGGAAGCGTTTCAAAGCTTTTATCAAAATCAGCATGCCGACCGATGGTCAGAGCTCTGTCATGCCCTGATGCAAACGTCCGCGCGTTGTGAAAGAAGGAATGCATTCGCAGAGGCGACCAATGTTGCTCGCACCTTTAATGAGGAGCTTGTGGAAAAGATTCCCGAACTGGACGGATGTTATTTCCTGGACGGAGAGCAAGACAGTGAAGCACTGGCAGAGGGTTTGCAGTGTTATTATCGGATGGATCCAGCATCCGTGCTGCCAGCGAGAGCTTTGGATGTTCAATCTGGTGATCGAGTGCTGGATATGTGTGCGGCACCTGGCGGGAAAAGTTTGATCCTGGCGGAAGCCTTGGCCGAACAGGGACACCTGACGACCAATGAATGGAGTCGTGCCCGCAAGGAGAAGTTGCGTTCTGTATTAAAGGCCTATTTGCCGGACGAAATGTTATCACGTGTTCGTCTCACCGGACACGATGCTTCCAAATGGGGGCTTTACGAGCCGGATACCTATGATCGCATTTTGCTGGATGCACCTTGTTCATCGGAACGCCATGTCCTTCATCAAGCAGCCGAACTTAAAAAATGGAAACCCAGTCGATCCAAATTACTCGCCCAGCGTCAGTACGCGCTCCTTTGCTCAGCTATCCTGGCATGCAAGCCGGGAGGACGCATTGTTTATTCCACATGCAGTGTCTCCGTGCTGGAGAATGATGAAAACATTCGAAAACTGATCAAGAAGAAGGGTGATTCCTTCCATTGTGTGACACAATCCATTTCATCTTACGGGGAACAGACAGAATTCGGCTGGCAAATTCTTCCGGATAAATATCCAGGCTGGGGGCCCATGTATTGGGTCGTGTTTGAAAAGTGTTAGAATTTTGGATCGTTAAGAATTGGTTTCTTCAAGTTCTATCAGGATTTTTTTTAAGGATTCATCGTCAATTGTCCCTGCTGGCCTTAGAAATCCTTTGCCAGTTTTATTAAACACAGGCTCAGCAGAAAAACGTTCGGAAATTGATAGTGCATCAGCCGTAATACGGTCCAGCATTGTAGAAATGTCATCAGGTATATCCCCATTGCTTGCTGAGTGTTGTTTGTGCTGTTGCATACATCCACAACACAAGATTGAAGAGCCAATATGCAAGTCAGATTCTTTGGGCAATAAGCCTCCAAGATGGAAATCGCCTACATAATAAATCTTGGATTTAAACGTTTGTGCTTAGTCTTGGGCAAGTAACCACCATTTCATGGTTCGTGAAACCATGGCCGATGCGTCCTGCTGAACGAAATGTCCTGCTTTGGGAATGGTCACGAGGGTGAGATTTCCATCGATCCAATCCCAGGTATGGTTGAGTCCGTTTGAATTCAGAGCGGTATCCTTAAGCCCGTGGATGACCAGTACCGGACATTTGATGCGGATGTTGACATTTGGAACAGGGGTGGATGGATCGGGTAGGTCGGGGTAGTTGCGTTTGTAGAACTCCAACATGCCTTTGAAACTGGAGCGGGTAAATGCCTCCACGTACCGTTTGCGGGCCGATTCATCCGTGACCCATCCAGCCAGTGATTCGGGTGTCATGGGGCGACCAAAGAAAATGGTGGGATCGGTGTGTGATCCGTTTTTGAATGCCTGAGCGTAGGAGCTGTTTTTGCGTTGTTCCTCATTTTGAATCAACTCGCGCATGAAGCCGTTTGGGTGGGGGAGGTTGAGGATGATGAGTCTTTCGGTCAATTCCGGATGAGCGAAAGCGAATTGCCAGGCGACCGCGCCTCCCCAATCATGCCCCACCACGATGGCTTGCTTTGACTGGTTGGCCTGAATGACTGCTGCAATGTCGGAGACCAGATGGACCATGTCATAGGCTTCGGGAGCATCGGGTTGATCACTTCGATTGTATCCGCGTTGATCCATGGCCACGACTCTGTAATGGTCTTTCAATGCCTCCATCTGGTCCCGCCAGGTATACCAGAAGTCCGGGAATCCATGAACCATCACCACCAGCGGTCCCTCGCCGATGTAAGTGTAATGGATCTTGGTACCCTGATTGTCGGCATAACCGTGCTGGACATCGTTCCAGAGATCGGCTTGAGCCACCGTGATCAGCGTTATCGAGGTGAGCAGCAGAAAGGCTTGTTGCAGTCTGCGCCTGTAGGATTGTTGTTTGGAAATGGTTATCATGATGCTGAAAATAAATGGGGTTCATGGATCATCGATATCAGGCATGCATGACCTGGCCGCCGTCGATGTTCAATACTTGTCCGGTGATGTGCCTCGCATGGTCTGAAGCGAGGAAGGTGGCCATGGAACCGAACGATGCCGGGTCCTGCCATTTTCCCAGCGGGGAGACTTGTTTGATTTTTGCTTCTGCCCAGTCTTCGTAACTTTGTCGATCTTCTTCCGGTAGCAATTCCTGTCCCGCTTGCCACACAGACCGGTTGAGTTCTGATTGCACCATTCCGGGTGAAAGGGCATTGGCGCGCACCTGGTAAGGGGCGAGGTCTTTCGCAACGCATTGCATGAAATTGATGAGGGCTGCTTTGGCGGCGCTGTAGGGAGGATCGGTCTGGGAACCCATTTGACCTGCCACCGAGGTTAGAAAAGTAATGGTTCCAGATCGGTTTTTAATGGCATGCCGTGCAAAAGCGTGAGCCACGTTCACGGCTCCCATCATGTTGATGTCCCATACTCGCGGCCAATCCGATGGCTCTAGATTCCAAAAGGGAAAACCGAATTTCCCAGAACCGACTCCCGCAGTATAGACCACGTGATCAATCCGATCCCAACTTTGAAGGCATTGATCAAAACCCTCTTTTACCGCGGTATCATCTGTGACGTCACTCCGAATGCCCATTGCGGTGGATGGTAAAGTATCCGCCATGGCTACCGTTGATGGGTGGTTATCAAGTAAACACACCCGGCATCCTTCCTCTGCAAAACTGTTGGCGATGGCGTGCCCAATCGTCCCAGCTCCTCCAAATACCATGACTACCTGGTTTCTTAGATGTAAATCCATATGATTGTTTTGAACGCGGCTTTTGAATTCTTTGCGGGATTGTCAAGCCATGGACAAGGCCAGCGATGTTACCGAAGCAGGTGGTAGTTCGATTTGTTGAGTGTCCGTCCACAGGATCTTTTTCGTTTGCATGACTTCGTCGCAGTTGACCGATGAAATTTCCCTGGTCGGGTTTTCGGCGATCTGAGTTCTCGATTCCCCAAGAAAACGCCTGCTACCCACACTCATGTCCACTTTTCTTGGATGCCTAGGTTACTGCAGTTTGAAACGGAATGACTTTTTCTTACCGTTGCGGATAATTCTGATTTGAACTTCGGTTCCGATAGGTCGGTTACGAAGCACATGAGCAAATATTTCGGTTTCTCGCATGGAAGTTGAGATGCCGTCGAATTCTACCAGGATATCTCCTTTCATCAGACCCGCGCGATGTGCGACGCCGTGGTCGCCATACTTCCCGGCGTGTTCCACCAAAAGAGCCAGCTTGTCAGAGTCTATTTGATGCTCGTTGAGTTCCTCATCCGTCAGATTTCGCATTTTCAATCCACCGGCAGCCATGCGTCGAAGGTCCCAACTGGTTGTGCGCCATCCGATATCCGATGTCCTTCTCCAGCCTTTGGCGATAGGGAGCTTCAGTTGCACCTGATCGTTGCCACGTTTTGCTATTACTTGGATGGTGGACGGTTCTTTTGCCTGATGAAGCACCCATTGAACGTCGGCAATCGAAACAACAGGTTGTCCTTCCATTTTAAGGATCTCATCGCCAGCCTTGAATCCGGCTTGGTGAGCAGGGTAATCAGGAACGACCGTGTTCACTTTTGCGATTTCTTTGGGGTCCAGGCTCATACCGAGGACATCCGGCATGGGCCAAGGATAAATGGTTTTGTCATCCACGTTGACACCTTTGGAACGCGCGAAACGTCGTTTGGCCTCGCCGACCATGTGACAGTGGATGCAGCTTGCCGCCACCTTGCCTTCGAAATCCAGCCAGGGCTGGAAGCGTCCTTCGAGATGGGGGAACTCCTGGGGGATTTTGAACTCACTAAAAGCAGCTACCTTGCCTGCCAGAGAAACTTTGTTGGCGGGGTAGGCTTTATGGAGTTCCAATGCCTTTTGCATGGCCTTGGAAAAACCTTCAATGGATATGTCGCTTTCTGCGTCATCATGACTGGACCTCGTCCCGTATCGTCCATAGAGCGTTTTGTCGGCATTCATGAAAAATGCGGCAAAGGTGAGATCGTAATCAAAGTGAAACAGATTCAAATCGACGGAATTACATTGAATCAGGCGCACGCGCACAAATTGATCCATCCATTCCTTCAATTCCTCTTCCAAACGGACAACCTGCCCGTCAAATCCGGCACAAGCCGTTCATGGTATGCATCGAAACGTGACCAGCAGCGGTTTTCCGTCCCGTTTGGCCTCGGCAATGGCCAGGTCCAGATTGTTATAGATCCAGAGTCCGGTGGATTCAACCGAGCTCTTGTCGTTTCGGACCTTCTCGTCCCGGCTTTCCGCTGCATGGGAGACCAGCGCGTTACCGAACAATAGGATTCCGCAGATGAACGTGAATGTTTGTGTTTTCATGGTGGTGATGTAGCCGATGATGCTCCGTTCGGTTTGGATTCGCAATGCGAAAATTTCCGGAATGGAAGGTGTTTTGTCTGGCTTGAACCGGTATTCGCGGACATGGTGTTGAGCACTGATAGCCCTTAAATTGAACTGCGTAATCAGGAGTCCATGCATACGAGCCAAAACATTCCCGAACTGATGTCGAAAAGAAGAAGCCTTTTGCTGGAGGCTGATTCAACGGATGCCTATCGACTGGTTCATGGAATAGCCGATGGAATGCCCGGGTTATATTTGGACCGGTTCGGGGGGGCACTTCTCGCCTCCAAGGAAGGCCGCCTGCATGCAAAGGAAGAGGCTTTGTGTATGGATTGGTTCAACTTTTTGGGTTGTGATCATCTTTACCTGAAGAATCTGGACCGACAGGTGCGCAAAACAAGCGTCGAAAATGCTTCTCCCGAGCTATGGAAAGGTCCAGCGCAAGATCCAGTGAGCCAAGTAATGGAGAACAGGGTTCGGTATGCGATCCGATTCGATGAAGGTTATTCCGTTGGGATCTTTCTCGATCAAAGAGAAAATCGTCAGCGGTGCATCAAGGGGCAGGTGACGAAGGGATTTGGCCTTCGCGCTCCGGCACAGTCATCCGGGGAGGTGTTGAATACTTTTTCATATACCTGTGCGTTTTCCGTGTGTATTGGCAAAGCCGGGATGCGTGCTGTGAGTCTGGATCTTTCGCGGAAGTATTTGGATTGGGGGAGAATGAATTTCCAGCTCAATGGCATGAACCCCGATGAACATGATTTTATTTATGGAGACGTTTTTGACTGGATGCGGCGTTTTAAAAATCGAGGCAGGAAGTTTGCCGGGATCATCCTGGATCCTCCCACTTTTTCAAAAGCACCCAAAACCGGTAAGATATGGAAATCCGAACGGGACTATCCCGAGTTGTTGGGGATGGCCTTGGATTTGATTGAACCGGGTGGATGGATTTTGGCGTGCAACAACACGGTCGGATGGAGTGCAGAGCGGTTTGAATCGTCGATGCGTCAGTGCTTGTCAGCTCGAAGAGTCGGTATTGGGCGCATATACTCCGCGCGGCAGGGCGTGGATTTTCCGGTGACCGCGAGATCACCTCAGTATTTGAAATCTGTCTGGATTCAGGTAGAACAGGCATCAAGATGATTCCCGAAACATTTGAAAATGAAGCGCAGTTGCTTGAGCATTTCATCACTCCGGATGAAAAACTGCAGGAGGTAGCCGGTTCAATGGATGGTCCATTGGTGGTGCTGGGGGCAGGAGGGAAGATGGGCCCCACGCTGTGTGTGTTGGCGAAACGAGCCATGGAAAACGCCGGTGTGGATCATCCGGTGATCGCTGTCAGCCGATTCTCGAATCAAAGCGAACGCACGTGGCTCGAGGAAAAGGGCGTGACCACTCATGCTGCCGATCTACTTGATCCGAAAGTTTATGAGTCCCTTCCCGATTCGAGCAATGTGATCTACCTCGTTGGACTCAAATTTGGCACCCAGCAAAATCCGGAACTCACCTGGGCGGTGAATACGGTGGTTCCACTGCAGGCTTGCCGCCGATATGCGGGGGCGCGGATGGTTGCGCTTTCGACCGGCAATGTTTACCCAATGAGCCAGGTGTCCAGTGGAGGTTCGGTGGAAACCGATCCATTGACCCCTCTGGGTGAATACGCCAACGCTGCTGTGGCGAGGGAACGTGTGTTGGGTTACGTGGCCGCTGAATCGGATGTCAAACTGGCGATCATGCGTCTCAATTATGCCCAGGATCTGCGTTATGGCGTCCTGGTGGACTTGGCCACAAAGATTTGGAACAACGAACCCGTCGATGTATCGATGGGATACTTCAACGCCATCTGGCAGAAAGACGCCAACATTGCCATCCTTCGCACACTGGATCTGACTGCCAATCCAAAGAGTGTCTGGAATCTGACAGGCCCTGATGTGTTATCGGTTCGATCCGTTGCTCAAGCATTGGCGAAAGAGCTGGGTAAGGAATGTCAATTAACGGGGGCTGAAGGTGAGACAGCGTTGTTGAGCAATGCTTCCGCACTATGGGGACGTTTGGGTGACGATCTGACTCCGATATCGGATGTCATTCGGTGGATTGCTGCCTGGGTTAAGAGCGGTGGGCGACTTTATGGCAGACCTACCAAATTCGAGATCAGGGACGGTCAATACTAGACTGCAAACAACAAAGTTTTCTCATGTCCGACTTCCCGCAGATTCCAACTTGGGTTCATGATCATCTTAAAAAAGGGATGGTCATTCCTGCGCATCCACTGGCATTGACCGGGCAAGGGACATGGGATGAAAGGGCACAACAGGCTTTGAGTCGTTATTATTTGGCGGCGGGCGCAGGAGGTTTGGCGGTCGGGGTGCATACGACTCAGTTTGAAATCCGTGAACCCGAACACCGGCTGTTGGAACCTGTGCTTCAACTGGCTGGTCAAACGGCAAGAGAAACAGACAAGGTTGCGGGAACACAGACTGTTTTGGTTGCGGGTATCTGCGGTCGCACGGTGCAGGCCCTGGCCGAAGCGGAGTGGGCACGAAAGCATGGTTATCACTTGGGATTGTTGTCGCTGGCTGCCTGGAAGGATGCTTCGGAACCGGACATCATTCAGCATTGCCGTGAGGTTGCCCGAGTGATTCCCCTTTTCGGATTCTACTTGCAACCGGCAGTAGGGGGGCGATTGCTCAGTCAGGCATTTTGGAGGGAGTTTGCTGACATTCCAAATGTCTGCGCCATCAAAATCGCCCCTTTTAATCGCTATCAAACGGTGGATGTCATCCGCGCAGTCGCCGAGTCAGATCGTTGGGAGGATGTGGCCTTATACACCGGTAATGATGATCAGATTGTTTTTGATCTCCTAAGTCGCTGGAAGTTTCAGGTCCATGGCGAAGAAAGAATACTGAGGTTCAGTGGCGGTTTGCTGGGGCATTGGGCGGTCTGGACCCACCAAGCGGTTCAAATGCTGGACTCCATTCAATCCATTCGAAACAACACAGGCATACCTCAGGAATGGTTTACTTTGGCTAATGAGGTGACGGAATCGAATGCCGCCTTGTTTGATGCGGCCAATGGATTTCGTGGGTGTATTGCCGGCATCCAGCAGGTGTTGTTTGAGCAAGGCTTGCTTTCGAGTCCCAGGTGTTTGAATTCGGACGAGCGGATGTCCCCTGGCCAGGCCGAACTGTTGGAGCAGGTCAGGAAGCAATACCCGCACCTGGTGGATGACGCTTTTGTGGCCAAGCACAGGGAAGAATGGATGTCCTGAAAGAAGCATTCCAAACATCGGAGGGGCGAGTTCCACCTCGCACCCACTTCAAACCTCATTGCATAGAAACATCAATCAGGCTGCAATGGAATCGCGACAGGCGTGTGAACTTCCAGAGTTTCCCGCCTTCCATCTTCTTTGCTCAGGAATGTCGTCAGGATGAAATGAGGGAACGAGTCATGCGTCCGGATCATCCTTCCAAGGTTGGAATGTTGATCGTCGATCTGTTTGATGCAAGCGGTTGCTTTTGGTTTACGGGTTTGCTAGTAATGGTCGGCAGTGAATCATCCACAAAAAAGGGCATCGATCCCGGACAAATTGCAGGCATCAGGAGGCTTGTCGGAAGGGGTGGCTGCGAAGGTCCACCAGGACACTGCCATTCCGGAGGCTGACGTCTACGGAGTCGGGAGTTTTTTTCACCTGCTCGCCGAGCCGGATGTCAAGGTCCGCGTCTGCAACGGACTTGCCTGCCGCATGGCGGGAGCCGATGAAGTCTTGAAAGCTGCCGAGTCCGCCGGACTCCCGGTGAAAGCATGCTCCTGTTTGGCTGCCTGTGATCAGGCGCCGGCCGCTTTGCGTGATCGAAGCGTGCTTTATCAAATCTCCAGGTCGCACATTGATGCTTGTGGCGGGGACTGGAAAAAACTGGTCACGGATGCCACCAAAGCGGATCCGGACTTTCGGGGAGTTGTGGGCCCAAGCGGTTCGGATCCTGAAAAACGTGCCATCGATCTGCTGGCAGAACCCGATTTTTCGGGGCAAGCCTTTGCTAAAGCCTGTGACCTTGGGGCAGAGAAAGTGATCGAAACCATCGACGGATCGGGGCTTCAAGGACGCGGCGGTGCTGGATTCCCGGCTGGTTTCAAATGGAAAAGTGTGCGTGGTCAGGCTGATCCGGTTCGTTATGTGGTGCTCAACGCCGATGAAGGAGAACCCGGCACTTTCAAAGACCGTGAAGTCATGCTGCGACGTCCGGATAAAGTTCTGGAAGGACTCGCCATCGCAGCCTGGGTGGTGGGGGCTGAAGACGTCTATTGCTACTTGCGGGGTGAGTTTGAAGGTCCCTGGAAAGTTTTGAGCGATGCGATAAAGCGTTCCGAAGAGGCGGGCTTGTTCAATGGAATTCGGTTTCACCTGCATGCAGGGCAGGGAGCTTATATCTGTGGAGAGGAAACGGCATTGCTTGAAGCGTTGGAGGGCAAGCGCGGTTTGCCACGTCTCAAACCTCCTTTTCCCACCGAAAAAGGTTTGTGGGGCAAGCCAACCCTGATTCACAACGTCGAAACCATCGCCTGCGTGCCATCGATCATTCAGCGCGGCGGGGATTGGTTCAAGCAACTCGGACGCACCGGCGCGGGGAGCAAACTTTACTGTGTCAGTGGTCACGTGAAACATCCCGGTGTTTATGAAATGCCGCTGGGAGTGACCTTGGACGAACTGGTGGAGGAGGCCGGCGGGTATGAGGGAACCTTGAAGTCGTTTTCACCGGGCGGCGCCAGTTCAGGATTTTTGCCTGCATCAGAGCGAACACGTCCATTGGATTTTAAAACCCTGTCCGAGGTCGGTTCCATGCTGGGGTCGGCAGGAGTGACCGTGTTGAATGAAACCGTCAACATGGCCTGGGCCGCTCAATCACAGTTGATTTTTTATGAAGCGGAGAGTTGTGGCCAATGTGCGCCTTGTCGTATTGGGACCCGGTTTCTGCGCGAAAACCTGGACAAGCATCTGGCTCGTTCCAGTGATGCATCGAAAGGCAATCTTCAACCGCTGGAACACGTGGCCGATGCCGCTTGGGAAATGAACGAGGGATCCATTTGTGGATTGGGGCAGATCGCAGCGTTGCCTCTCACCAGTGCGATGAAACACTTTCCTGAAGACTTTGAGTGAACTTTTAGACCTTAGCTATGACTGAAAACACAGCCATTCTGAATGGGCAGGAAATCCGGTTCGAACCGGGAGATACGATTCTCACGGCGGCGGACCGCCTGGGAATCGACATACCCACCCTTTGCCATGATCCTCGACTGAAACCTGCCGGCGCCTGTCGCACCTGTTTGGTTGAAGTGAAAAAGCGTCCCAAACTCGCACCGGCCTGTGCCACAGCATTAACGCCCGGCATGGAAATCGTTACGCAAAATGAGCGTATTGACCGTCATGTCCGGACCTTGCTGGCGATGTATCTCACCGATCATGCCGTCAGCGGGGAAAACTCCTTGATCAGCGAGCAGGGCACCGGCAACAAATTGATCGATTTGGCGCGTGCCTATGACGCTCCTTTGGATTGGCCTTCTCTGGACAACATTCGGAAAGGGCGTCCCACCGATGTGAATCCTTATGTGGCCTTCCAACCAGAAAAGTGTATCGCCTGTGCGCGCTGCACGCGTTATTGCGCCGAGGTCGAAAGTGTTTCGGCCATCACCATGGCGGAACGTGGCAGTCGAACGACCGTCTTTACAGCCGATGGGAGATCCTTGATGGACACCACCTGTGAACTTTGCGGCGGATGCATCGATACCTGCCCAACCGGGGCCATGACCGAAAAGAAACCCCTGGTTTCTCAAGTTGATTCACTCAAGGAGTTGGAGAAGGTTCGCACTACCTGCAATTACTGCGGAGTGGGGTGTCAAATGGATTTGAATGTCGATCCGGACGGAAATAACGGTCGCGGCAAGGTTGTCAAAGTGACCAGCCCGCCTCCCGGAACCACGACCAATGACGGCAACTTGTGTGTGAAGGGTAGATTTGCTTACGATTTTATTGACCATACCGAACGCCTCACGACGCCTTTGGTGCGCGGAGAGGACGGGCAATTACACGAGGCTACCTGGGATGAAGCTTATCGCAGGGCGGCTGAAGGTCTGATCAAGGTGTCTGCCCAGCATGGACCGAATGCTCTGGGTTTTGTTTCCTCTTCACGTTGCACGATGGAAGAGAATTACCTGATGCAGAAAATGTCCAGGGCGGTGTTTCATACGAACAACGTCCATCAATGCGCGGCGACGTGACACGCTCCCACAGTGGCCGGTCTGGTCACTACATTTGGTGCGGGCGCAATGACAAATTCGATTAATGAGATCCGTGGAGCGGATTTTCTGTTCGTGATCGGCAGCAACACGACCGAGGCGCATCCCATCATTGCGATGGAAATGAAACGTGCGGTGCATCGTGGCGCGAAATTGGTGGTGGCCGATCCCCGGTCCATCGATTTAACCCGACTCGCCCATCGGCATCTTAAGCTCACGCCCGGGACGGATGTCTGGCTGTTGAACGCCATGGCGCATGTCATCCTGAGCGAAGACCTCATTGATCCCGCCTTCATCGAGCAACATACTGAGAATTTCGAAGCCATGCGTGAGGAGGCTTTGAAATACACGCCCGAAGAAGCGGAAAAGGTGACCGGGGTGCCTGCCGGGGATATTCGTGCGACGGCACGTGAATATGCGAAGACGGAAAAGGCCGGGATCTATTACACACTTGGCATCACGGAACACACTCATGGCACGGACAACGTTTACTGCCTGGCGAATCTGGTGCTGATGACCGGGCATTTGGGCAAACCTTCATCCGGCATGAATCCGTTGCGAGGGCAGAACAATGTTCAGGGTGCCAATGATGCCGGTGCGACTCCCATTTTTTATCCTGGATACCAACGTGTGGATGATCCGGAAGTTCAGGCCAAATATGAGGCTGCATGGGGTGCGAAACTTTCACCTGAACCGGGCATGAATCTCAATGTCATGATGAAAGCCCTTGGAAAGCAAATCAAGGGGATGTTGGTTATGGGAGAAGACATCGTCATGTCCGAACCCAATACCGCCAAGCTGGAGGCGGGTTTGAATGGTGTGGAGTTTTTAGTGGTGCAGGATATTTTTCTGAACGAGACGGCACGTTTTGCGGATGTTGTTTTTCCTGCTTCGTGTTTCGCCGAAAAAGACGGCACCTTCACCAACTCGGAGCGTCGTGTTCAGAGGGTTCGCAAAGCAGTTGAACCTCCGGGAGAGGCCAAGGCCGATTGGTCAATATTGCAGAATCTGGCCAATGCGTGTGGCGCGGAATGGACTTACGGGCATCCGTCGGAGATCTATGATGAATTGGCGCGTTACGCTCCCCGGTTCAGTGGCATCAGTCATGATCGCATTGAAAATGAAGGCGGGATTCAGTGGCCTTGCCCGGATCCTGAGCATCCCGGGACGACCTACTTGCACAAAGGAGGCGTGTTGAGAGGCAAGGGATTGTTCACGCCCGTCACTTATCGTCCTTCGGCTGAACTGCCCGATCGGGATTTTACCTTGATTTTATCAACAGGTCGCACGCTTTACCATTACAATGCGGCCACCCAGACACGCCGTGAACCGGGACCCAATGGCAAGCAACCCGAAGCCTTTGTTCAGATACATCCGAAAGATGCCGGGCGACGGTCCATTGATCATGGATCGAATGTCGAAGTGCGATCCAGGCGCGGGACCATTCAAGCAAAAGCTGTCGTGACAAGGGATGTGCGTCGCGGGTGTGTGTGGATGCCGTTTCATTTTGCCGAAGCCAAAGCCAATACCTTGACCAACGACGCGGGTGATGTGATTACCGGAACGGCCGAATACAAGGTCTGTGCAGTGGAGGTGGCACCGGTGGGTGAGTGAGCTTGCGACGGATGGGCTAGGGACACGTAATCGTTCCCGATTTCGCAAGTCATTCTATTTTTTTATGGCGGAAGTTTCTCATCTGACAGCCTACGCTTTTGGTAATGGAATACTGCTCGGGTATGCGGACCGTATCCAGAGCGGTGATGCTCACCGCAGTCCAGATTAGCGGTGGCGTTGTTTGATGTAGATTGGATTACGTGCAGTGATTTTTTGCTGCTTGTTTTGTCGAGGTTTTGCCTGTATGAATGGTGTCAATTCCAAATCACTCATGAAAAGACAACAAGCATTTACCTTGATCGAACTTCTCGTTGTGGTGGCCATTATTGCCATTCTGGCTTCCATGCTTTTGCCAGCTTTGGCGGGCGCCAAAGTTTCAGCCCGAAAAGTGCTTTGCATGAATAATCAGAAGCAGATCTCACTGGCGACGATCATGTATGGAGACGACTTCAACGGTTACTTTCCGCCTGCCACCAATTCGGATCATACCGACTGGATCAAAAACATGATCCGTGCGGGATACTTTGAAAGTTTGAAATCATTTGAAGATCCAGCCGAACACGAAGGGCCGCATGATCATTCCAAGCTGAGAAAGGTAAACATGCGAATGGATAACGGCGAACGCGAAGAATTCACCGCCTCCTATGGTATCAATGAACGACTCGCCGGACCGAATGGTGTCAAGATGCCCAAGTTTCAAACCGTTCCTGAGCCGACGTCCAATTTCTTTTTTGGATGTTCGACTTACTTCATCGCTCCGGACTGGGATCATGAGCGTGTTTACAACGCCGGCGGTCCGCATCCGATTGGTTCGACCATAAATCCCCCCCAAAAGGAGTATGCGCGTCATGGTTCAGGAAGTGGTTCCAAGCCTGGCAGCGTGATCACTTATGTGGACGGACATTCCAACTTCGAAAGTCAGGAGTTCATTCAGAAAGATCTGCAGTGGTTCCAGGGGGATTCACGCAGGTAGTTTTTTTGACAGGATGAACAGGATTGACTGGATGTTGCTTTCCTAGAGGGTGAGACCTGGTGTTTGATCATTGTTTTTTGGGGGATGCAGGATGAGTTGCCGTATTTTTTGGTGTGCGCTTGGCATGGGGAGATCCGGTATTCGGTTCAGGTGAATCCATTCTGTCCCGCTTCGTCTGTTTGAGTCCTTTTTTGTGACACTTCCTTCATAGCAATGGAGAGTGATGCGGTGATGGGTGATCGTGTGCTTGATGGTCTTTAGAACTCGGAGGTTTGAAACTTGGAGGTCTTCTTTTTGTAATACCTGCTGGCACAGGAGTATTGCTCCTTCAGGGTTCGTCATCACAGGCGAATCTGTGTTATAGAATTCCCACAGGCCTTCGTTGTGTTCATCGTTTCCTTTTTGCTGCATCAGATATTGGTTTCTGTATTTCAGCACGAAAACAAAACGATGTTGCTGAATGACCTCTCTACGTTTGGGTAGATTGGGTAGATTGACTACTTGAGACGTTTTGAGGGCACCGCATGTTTTCTTGATCGGGCATTTGTCGCATTGGGCGAGATTGCCCGGCAGGCAAATACATGCTCCCAGTTCCATGATGGATTGGTTGAGGTGACTGCAATTGTAGGCGGTTCTTGGGCTCATTAAATCGGCTTGATGTACCCATTGATCTGCCAGGTTCCACAACTGTTTTTGGGTGTCACGGTCTTTTGGATTGGATTTGATCGTGTAATAGCGTGTCAGCACGCGGATGACATTTCCATCCAGGATGGGCTTCGGTTGATCGAAGGCGATGCTGGTAATGGCTCCTGCGGTGTAGGGGCCGATGCCCGGTAGGGAAAGAATCGTCTCGTGATCTTGCGGGAAGTTTCCTTGATGCTGGTCGCAGATGATCTTTGCGGCTTTGTGCAGCATGCGTACCCTTCGGTAGTATCCCAGTCCTTCCCAGAGTTTCAGAATGGTTTGCTCTGATGCTTCGGCCAGTGCCTGAATCGTTGGGAGTTCTTCCATCCACCGTTCCCAGTAGGGCATGACGGTGGCCACCTGGGTTTGTTGCAGCATGATTTCCGAGATCCAGATGGAGTAAGGATCGCGCGTTTTCCGCCAGGGCAGATCGCGTGCATGGGTCCGATACCACTTTAAAAGAGGTCGAATACAGTCTTTTTGAATGGTCTTGTTTGCCTTTTGCATCCGGGGTTTCTATGCTGACCGCTTCATGACGGCCAAACCGATCACCACCTATACGTGTAAACTGACCTCCGGGCAAGCGGACAAGCTCCGCGGTGTGCTGGACGCTCAAGGTTATGTTTTTCGAGAAGTGCCTTATTCGCAATTCGCCGGGGCCAAGGACAAGCTGAATGTCGTGTTTTACACGTCAGGCAAACTGGTGGTGCAAGGGAAGGGGACAGACGAATTTGTTCGTTTTGTGTTGGAACCTGAAATCCTCGGTGAGGCACGCTTGGGATACGAAAATGTGCTGGATCCTACTCGCCTCGATCCACGAATAGGTATCGATGAAAGTGGAAAAGGTGATTATTTTGGTCCGCTTTGTGTGGCGGGGGTTTATGTGAACGGGGACATGATCGATCACTTGGAGCAGGCCGGGTTGATGGATTCCAAACGTATTGGCAGCGATAAACGGATTCAGGCACTTGCCGACGTGATCCGCAAAACGCCGGGCTGTCATTACACAGTGGTTCCCATTGGCCCGGAAGCTTATAACCGCCTCCAGAAAACCATGCGTTCTGTTAATTCCATCCTGGCATGGGGACATGCGCGCGTGATTGAAAACCTGATGAAACGGAAGGACATGATGAAGCCCGCACCGGTGCGGGCGATCAGCGATCAGTTTGCGCGTTCCAAGTCAACGGTAGCCGATGCGCTGATGGCCGGGGGACGTGAGATTGAATTGGTTCAGCGGCACAAGGCTGAATCCGACCTGGCCGTTGCGGCCGCGTCTATTTTAGCGCGTGACGCGTTTGTTCATCGCATGCGCCAGTTATCCGAAAAATATGGCATCGAAATTCCGAAAGGAGCCAGTCAGCGAGTCATTGACGTCGGCGCCGAGTTGGTGAGACGACACGGTGAAGCTGTCTTGAATGAAGTTGCCAAACGACATTTCAAAACCACCCAGAAAGTGTTGGATTCTGTCGCCTGAGTTTGACGGAGGTCGATTTTTTTTTGAACCGCATCGCCGCAGAAGCGGGATCTGCGAGATTTCGCAGATTGTCGCAGATATAAACATGGGAATAAGATTTCCGATTGTTCAGATGGGCGATGGCGTTTAGGCGATTACGGTGGGTAAATCGTACATGATTTTCACTCAAAAAATCTGCGTTAATCTGCGAAATCTGCGGTTCAAAAAATCCATGCCCGCTCAGCGCAATCCCACCAGTTCCATGCGGCGGGCTGTTTCGCGATAGGCTTCTTCCACCCATTGGACGATGCGTTTGGGGTTGGGGGAATACTCAAGTTCGATCGAGACGACTCCATCAAAGTTAAGTTCTTTGATGGCCTGAAGGTAGGGTTCGAATTTTACGATGCCGCGTCCCGGGGGAAGATCTCCGTGCACCTTGCCGTCGCAGTCGCTGATGTGAACATGAATTGCGTTGCCTTTCAGTTTTTTCAATTCATCGGGCGACGTGTCGGATAACACCAGGTGACTGATATCGATGTTGGCTTTGACGCGTGGGTGATTGCAGTCCTTGATGAATTTTGCCATGGACTTCACGTCATTGAGCAGGCTCATACGGAAGGGTTCCAATTCCAAAGCAATGCTCACGCCTTTTTTGTCGGCGTAGTCGCCCAGTTCCCGGCAGGTTTCAATGGCCCAGTCCCATTGTGCCTGGGGCGGGATGACTTCGCGTTGCCAGATGTACTCTCCCAATACGAGTAGGATGTTGTCCGCTTGCCATCGGTTCGCAAGGTCGATGAATTTCTTGCAACGTTGGACATGAAAAGCGCGGACCGGATCGTTGAAATCAATCAAGCCCACCGCAACAACAGGAAGCGAGATGATGGGGAGTCCCAAGGTGCGACAGGTTTTCTGAATGGCCTTGGCCTCGCTTGCTTTCAGACTGGTGGCTTCCGTGAAAATATCGACGCAGTCGAAACCAATCCGGGCGATGTGCTCGAGTCCCGTTTGGGTGTCCATGCCTACTTGTTCGAAAGCGCTGTTAATGATGCCTAGTTTCATGATCGTTTTGTTCTGCAGGGTTGCGTTTTGAATTTAGCAAGATTTGGAAGCTTTTTAAAGAGGCCCTTCACTGAATCTTTTTTCCATGATTTCCTCCAGTTTCACCATGCGTTTGGTTTTGACGCTCAGGTAAGCAGCCTCGACCAGGGCCATGGTCTTCAAGTTGTCCCTTCCGTTGATTTCCGGTTCCTTGCCCTCTTCCAGAGCGACAAGCAGTTGGGCCATGGTCCCGATAAATGCATCCGGGAACCAGCTTTCGGTCCATGCCGGCGTTTGAAATTCTGTGTCGTCAACGGTGGCGTATCGGATGGAGGAAGGTGAGGTGTAGGGATCTTTACACCATCCGATGTCTCCCATCGCAAGTCCTTTCATGCCTTCGATGCGCCATTGGATCCGGATATCCGCAGGGCATCCTTCACGAGCCGGGCCGGTCCAGGTATCGTCAATTCCGACACATCGCATGCCATTGGCATACTCCAGAATGTAGGAGCAAATACCGTCCTGATGCGGGAAAGCCGTCCGTGGGTCGGGGCGGACGCTGCAGAAGATGCCTTCCGGATCCCCAAACCAATACCGAAAACAATCCAAATGGTGAATGGACATGATGCGTAAGGTTACCCAGCCAAGATCGGCCTGCCAGGGCATCCAGTGTGGTATGCCCCGCATGTCCAAGGTTGCCAGGATCGGTTTGCCGATGCTATCGGAATCAATGAGGGATTTGGCTGCTCGGACCGACTGGTCGTAGCGCATGTTTTGGTTCACTGCCAGGACGATTCCCGCGTCCTGGCAGAGTTGAACGATCTTTTGTGCCTCTTGAAAATCCATGCCCAGAGGTTTTTGGGCCAGCATTCCTTTGATGTGTTTCTTTTGGCAGGCTTTTTGAATGATCTCGAATTGAGCATTGGGAGGGACGGCGATATCCAGGACTTCGATACTGGTGTCTTCCAGTAGGGCGTCGGGTGTTGGGTATACCGTCTTGATGTCATGGCACTCCGCCACTTCACGAGCGCGTTGTTCCGTTCTTGATGCGATGGCGACGGGGTTGAATCCGGCCTTGCGGTACGCGGGAAGATGGCAGTCTTTTACGATAAACCCGCTGCCGATGATGCCGATGCGCTGGTCTTTGTTTTGGGGGAGCTTGGCGTGAATGTTGAGCAAGTTCGGGGTGGTCATTTGAATCCTTTGGGTAGATTGTTTTATTCGGTTTCCAAGTCAGAATCGTCTGCCTCGTCGCCCAGAACATCCTGGAGTCCCGAGAAGAAAGAGTGGTGTTGTTCCTGATTGGCCGTGGGCTTTGGATTTGGTGTAGCTGGAGCAGTGTGGGGGGTGGAGATCTCGGGAGTATCGGATTTGGCGATGATCGGTTCGGATGACGATTCTGATGTGGAAAGGGGGGCAACCTTGTCGCTCTTGCTGCCATGCTCGAACACCAAAGTGGGAATAGGTCCATCCTGTTCCGTTTGGTGGATACGGATATGTCGCGCTCCTGTTTTGTCGATTTCCTGTTGAACTGTTTTTTTGGCGAGAGCGGGGTTGTTGCAATCTCTCGACAAATGAGCCATGAAAATGTGTTGCAATTGGTCGGATACCAGATGCCTGGCCGCTTCCCCTGCGGCGAGATTGCTGAGATGTCCGTGGCGGCTTGTGATGCGCTGTTTGATGCTCCATGGGCGTTTGGTGTCTTCCTGGAGGAGCTGGAGGTCATAATTAGTCTCCAGGATCAGGGCATTGGCCGGGCGTACTCTGTCCAGTACCAATCGGGTTGCGTGGCCCAGGTCCGTCAGGAAGCCGACATTGCCGCCAGAAGTCCGTATCAGGAAACCAACCGGGTCCTGAGCGTCATGGGGAATGGAAAACGTTTCGACTTCCACATCGCCGACATCAAAAGATTGCCCTGTCTGGAAGACGTTGGCGTTGAACTTTGCCTTGGTTTGGCAGGAGACGGCGTCAAGGGTGAGCCTGTTTGCAAACACCGGGATACCAAGCTTGGCGGCAATGACCTTGAGTCCTTGAGTATGATCCGAGTGCTCGTGTGTGACCAGTATGCCGTTCAACAATTCCGGGGTGCGATCGATTTTGGCCAGCCTTTCTCGGATCTGTTTGCCGCTGAAACCTGCATCGATCAACAGGCGCACTCCATCCGTTTCCAGATAGGCGCAATTGCCTCTGGAACCGCTTCCCAAAATGGTCAATCGAAAGGACACAGCTGTAGGCTAGTAGGTGAGAGCAGAATCAGGCAACGAAATCTTACGGTGTTTTCAAAAAACGAGCTTTTAGCCTTGATCGATGCCTGGATGAAGGGGGGGCGGAGCCATGGAAGAAGTCCCCC
>Ga0255767_1000453_pt1 | contig 37202 bp, 40 predicted proteins | sample 071ome_24_FD_179967 | JGI IMG/M metagenome (GOLD analysis project Ga0255767, IMG submission 179967) | Coastal salt marsh microbial communities from the Groves Creek Marsh, Skidaway Island, Georgia - 071402CT metaG (version 2) | ecosystem: Environmental > Aquatic > Marine > Intertidal zone > Salt...
GGCCACCAGCCCGCGCGCGGCGTCCACGTCCAGCAGGTTGTTGTATGAAAGCGGCTTGCCGTGGCGCACGGCCACCCCGCCCAGCAGGTGCTGCGGCGCGCCCACCTGGGAGTAGTAGGCGCCGCGCTGGTGCGGGTTCTCCCCGTAGCTGCACTCGAGTTCCTTGCGGAACCCCACCGTGAAGCGATCGGGGAAGTCCTCGTCCGCATCGCCCTCGGACGCCATCCATGCAGCGATGGCGGTGTCATAGGCGGCCGTCTTCCGGAACGCGGCGGCGGCCAGCGCGCGCCGGGTCGTCTCGCCAACCCAGCCCCCGCCCGTCACCTCGGCCAGCACGGCCTCGTACTGCGACGGGTCGGTCACGATGGCCACGCGATCGTGGTTCTTCGCCGAGGCCCGCACCATCGCCGGGCCGCCGATGTCGATCTCCTCCACCACGTCGGCGCGCCCCAGGCCCTCCCTGGCCGCGGCCTCCTCAAAGGGGTAGAGGTTCACCACCACCATGTCGATGGCCTCGATGCCGTTCGCGGTCATGTCGGCGTCGTCGCCCGCGTGGTCCTTTCTGGCCAGGATGCCGCCGTGCACCCTGGGGTGCAGCGTCTTCACCCGGCCGCCCATGATCTCGGGGTGTCCGGTCACCTCGCTCACGTCGGTGACCTCCAGGCCGGCCTCGCGCAGCGTGCGCGCGGTGCCGCCCGTGGAGATGAGCTGCACCCCCTCGGCGGCCAGCCCGCGGGCCAGGTCCACCAGCCCGGTCTTGTCCGATACCGACAGCAGTGCGCGGCGTGATGCCACCTCATGAACCTCCGTCGTCGACGATCATCCGGCGCGGGTGCGCCGGATCCCTGTGAATGCGCCCCTGCGCGTACAGCGTGACGCAGTGGCTGAGCAGGCGGTGCTCCACCCCGTGAATGCGCGCGCCCAGTGAATCGCGGGTGTCACCGTGCAGTACCGGCACCGGCTCCTGCAGGATCGGCGGCCCGCCATCCACGGCCTCCTCGGCGATGTGCACCGTCACCCCGGTGAGGCGCACGCCCCAGTCCAGCGCCTGCCCGATTGCATCCAGCCCGGGAAACGCCGGCAGCAGAGACGGGTGAAGGTTGATCACCTGGTCAGGGAAGGCATCCAGCAGCACGGGCGTGACGATGCTCATCCACCCTGCCATGACCACCAGGTCCGGCGCTTCCAGGCGGAGCAGGCGCACCACCTCGCCATCGCGACGGGCGCGGTCGCCGCCGTGGGCGTGGAGCGTCACCACCTCGGCGCGGATGCCTGCCTCGCGGGCCCGTGCGATCGCCGGGGCGTCCTCCTTCGAGCACACCACCATCACGATCTGCGCGTCCACCTTGTCGTTGCGGTGGACGTTGTCGATCAGCGCCTGCAGGTTCGATCCCGTCCCCGAGACCATCACGGCCACGCGGTACATCACACCTCCCAGGCCAGGCCAGGCGGCCCCGGCTCCACGCGGCCCACCACATGGCTGCCGCGCACCATGGACAGCGCCCGGTCGGCCGCCGCGTGCGGCATCACCAGGCACATGCCGAGCCCCATGTTGAAGGTGTCCCACGCGGAGTCGTCGTCCACGGCGCCCGCTGCCAGCACGTGCGCGATGGCCGGGGCCTGGGGCCAGGAGCCCCGCCGCAGCACCGGGCGCAGGCCGTCCGGAATCGCACGTGGCAGGTTCTCGGGCAGGCCCCCGCCCGTGATGTGGGCCGCGGCGTGGATCTCCACCCCCGACGAACGGAGCGCGTGGATGTCCTCCGGGTACAGGCGCGTGGGGTCGAGCAGCGATGGGTCCGCCGTGATCGCGCCGTCGTCCACGAGCTTGCGCACCAGGGAGTACCCGTTGCTGTGGATTCCACTGCTCTCGATGCCCACGATGACATCGCCGTCCACCACCCGCTCGGGGCCCAGCATCTCGGCGCGCTCCACGGCCCCCACGGCGAACCCGGCCATGTCGAAGTGCCCGTCGGCGTACAGGCCCGGCATCTCGGCGGTCTCACCACCCAGCAGCACGCACCCGCTGTCGAGGCAGGCACCGCGCACCGCCTGGACGATCTGCGTGGCCTCGCCCGGGTCCAGGCGTCCCACCGCCAGGTAGTCCAGGAAGAACAGGGGCGTCGCGCCCGAGCACACCAGGTCGTTGACGCTCATGGCCACCAGGTCCTGGCCCAGTCCGGAGATGTCGCCCATCTGCCGTGCCAGCAGCACCTTGGTGCCCACGCCGTCCGTGCAGGCCACCAGCACCGGGTCGCGCATTGGGGGCATGGGCAACGTGCCGGCGAATCCCGTGGTGCCCCCGTGCACCAGGTCGCGGATGCCCTGGGTCAGCGCCCGCGCGGCGTCCAGGTTGACGCCCGCGTCGTCGTACGAGATTCCCCCCTCGGCCACGGGGGCAGGCTACCGGCTGGGTGCGGCGCCGGCGGCGGCCTCGAACCGCTCCTTGCCGGAGGCGTCGGGCACCGGGATGGGGTAGTCGCCCGTGAAGCACGCACGGCAGTAGCCGTCGGCCGGTCGGCCCATCGCGCGCTGCAGCCCCTCCAGCGTGAGGTAGTGCAGCGAGTCGGCGCCCACCGCCGCCGCGATGCCCGGCTCGTCCTGCCCCACGGCGATCAGCTCGTCGCGGTCGGCCATGTCGATGCCGTAGAAGCACGGCCAGGTGATGGGCGGTGACGAGATGCGCAGGTGCACCTCCAGGGCGCCGGCGTCTTTCAGCATCTGCACGGTGCGCCGCGTGGTGGTGCCCCGGACGATGCTGTCGTCCACCACCACCAGCCGCTTGCCCCGGATGACCGACTCCAGCGGGTTGAACTTCAGGCGCACGCCGGTGGCGCGCAGTTCCTGGTCGGGCTGGATGAACGAGCGCCCCACGTAGCGGTTGCGCACCACGGCCTCGGAGAACGGCACCCCGCTCTCGTTGGCGAACCCGATGGCGGCAGGCGTGCCCGAGTCCGGCAACCCCACCACCAGGTCGGCGCCCGGCGTGCTCTCGCGCGCCAGCTGCACCCCCATGTCGTGGCGTGCCTGCCACACGGCCTGGCCGTCGATGATGCTGTCGGGGCGCGCGAAGTAGATGGCCTCGAAGATGCAGAGCGCGCGGGAGGTGGGGGGCATGGCCTGGCGCCCCTCGGTGCCATCGGGCGTGAGCCGCACGGCCTCGCCCGGGCGCACCTCGCGGTCGAACTCGGCGCCCACCTGGTCGAGGGCGCAGGTCTCGCTGGCCACCACCCACCCGCCGTCGATGCGGCCGAGCACGAGCGGGCGCACGCCGTTTGGGTCGCGGAACGCCACCAGCTCGTCCTCGGTGAGTGCCACGATGGAGTAGGCGCCCTGAAGCAGCGGCATCACGTTGCACACGGCGTCCAGCAGGCTGCCCGGCTCGTGGGCCAGCAGCGCGGTGATGAGCTCGCTGTCGGTCGTGGCCCGGAGTTCATGCCCCAGGTCGGTCACCCGCCGGCGCAGGGCATCGCTGTTGGTCAGGTTGCCGTTGTGGCCCAGGGCCACCAGGCCGTCGCCGCGCGGCAGCGCCACGGGCTGCGCGTTGTCCCACTTGTTCTTGCCGGTGGTGGAGTAGCGCACGTGGCCGATCGCGCTGTTGCCGGTCAGGCTGCGCAGTGCGGGCTCGTCGAACACCGACGACACCAGGCCCAGCTCGCGCTGCACCATCACGTGCGTGCCGTCGCTCACGGCGATTCCGGCGCTCTCCTGCCCGCGGTGCTGCAGTGCGTGCAGACCGAAGAAGCACAGGCGTGCGACATCGCGGCCCGGCGCGGCCACGCCGAACACACCGCACTCCTCCTTGGGGTGGTCGCTCACTGCGCCTCCAGCGCCGCCGGGACCGAACCTTCCCACACCTGGGCCAGATCGCGAAGCGGCACCCGTGCGATGGAACCGCCGGCGTCGATGACCACGTCATCCCCTCCCACCGCGCCGATCTGCGTGACGTGGACGCCATCGCCCGCGAGGGCGCTGACCGCGGCCACATGGGTCGGGTGGCACGAGGCGATCACCCGGCCGCCGCCCTCGCCGAACATGGCCTCGTCGGCACGGCGCCCCGCCGGCACGGCCACGCCCGCACCGATGCCGCCCGCGATCGCGCTCTCCGCGAGCGCGACGGCCAGCCCGCCCTCGCTGATGTCGTGCGCGCTCGCCAGCAGGCGTTCGCGCGCGCACGTGGCGAGTAGGCGGTACAGCGCGGCATCCGCGTCCGGATCGGGCGGCGGCGGGCTGCCCGCGCACCTGCCCAGGTAGCGGCTGGCATCCACGCGCGGCTCGCCGTAGCCGATGAGCAGGATGGCGTCGTCGTGGCGGGTGAGGGCCGTGCCGATGCTGGTGGATGCATCGTCCAGCAGCCCCACCACGCCGACGACCGGCGTGGGATAGATGGGCCCGCGCGGGCTCTCGTTGTACAGCGAGACGTTGCCCGACACGATCGGTGCGCCGATGGCGGTGAGGGCATCGGCCATGCCGCGAATGCCCTCGGCCAGGCGCCACCCGGTGCTGCCCTTCTCGGGGTTGGCGTAGTTCAGGCAGTCGGTGGCGGCGATGGGTACGGCGCCCGTGCAGGCCACGTTGCGCGCGGCCTCGAGCACCGACGCCATGCCGCCGTCATACGGGCTGAGCTCGGTCAGCCACTCGGCGCAGTCGAGTGTGACGGCGATTGCCCGGTCCGTGCCGGGAATCCTCACCACGCCGGCGTCACCCCCGGGCCGGCGCATGGTGTTTGCACCCACCAGCTGGTCGTACTGCTCGAACACCCATCGCTTGCTGGCCACGTTGGGGTCGGCCATCAGGTCCAGCCATGCGCGGCCGAGATCGTCGGGCTCGGGCACGGACGACAGGTCGATGGCCTCCGGGGTGGGCGCGGGATCACGCGGCACCTCGCAGAACGGGACGTCGTCGGTGAGGTACAGGGACGGGATGCGCACGACCTCCTCGCCGCGCCACAGCGCCTCCAGCTCACCCGTGTCCGTCACCTCCCCGATGTCGGTGGCGTCGAGCTCGTGCCTGCGCGCCATCGCCACCACGGCGTCCATCTGCGCGGGCTCCACGATCGCCAGCATCCGCTCCTGGCTCTCGCTCACCAGCACCTCGCCCGGCGCCATCCCCTCCTCGCGCAGCGGAACGCGGTCCAGGTCGATCGACAGTCCCACGCCCCCACGGCTGGCCATCTCGCTGGCCGCGCTGGTGAGTCCCGCGGCGCCCAGGTCCTGCAGCGCCACCAGCAGTCCGGCCTCGCTCATGGCGAGGCACAGGTCCATCAGCTTGCGCTCGGTGAACGGGTCGCCCACCTGCACGCTGGGCCGCTTGTCGGCATCGTCGTCGCCCAGTTCGGCGCTGGCCAGCACGCTGGCGCCGCCGATGCCGTCCCGGCCCGTGCGGTTTCCGATAAGCACAAGGCGGTTGCCCACGCCGCGCGCTGCGCACGACAGGATGCGGTCCTGCGGCACCACCCCCACGCACATGGCGTTGACCAGGCACGAGTCCTCGTAGCGCTCGTCGAACTGCACCTCGCCGCCCACGTTGGGGATGCCGATGCAGTTGCCGTAGTGGCCGATCCCCTCCACGGCGCGCCGGAACAGGAACCTGCTGCGCACCGAATCGAGGGTGCCGAAGCGCAGGCTGTCCAGCAGGGCGATGGGCTTCGCGCCCACGGCGATGATGTCGCGCACGATCCCGCCCACGCCGGTGGCGGCGCCCTGGAACGGCTCCACGGCACTCGGGTGATTATGGCTCTCCACCTTGAACACGATGGCCAGGCCGTCGCCCACGTCCACGGCGCCGGCGTTTTCGCCGGGGCCCATCACCACCCGCGGCCCGGTGGTGGGGAAGCCCGAGAGCAGCGGCTTGCTGTGCTTGTACGAGCAGTGCTCGCTCCACATGAGGCTGAACATCACGAGCTCGGGGTCGGTGGGCTCGCGCCCCATCAACTCGACGATGCGCGCGGCCTCGGCATCGGTGAGCCCGAGGGTGCGGTGCAGCGGCACGTCGTCCTCCGCGGTGTCGCTCATGACAGCAGCGCCGCGAAGAGCACGCGGCCATCTACGGAGCCCAGCAGCGGCTCCTGGGCCTCCTCGGGGTGCGGCATCAGGCCCATCACATTGCCCCCGAGGTTCGAAATTCCCGCGACCTTGTCGATGCTGCCGTTGGGGTTCTCCCCCGCGTAGCGCAGCACCACGCGCGCCTCACCCGGGTCGCCGAACCACGCGCCGTCGTGGTGCTTGAACGGGATCGACAGCACCTCGCCCTCGTCGCGCCCGCCGGTCCAGGGCGTGCCGGAGTCGGCCACCTGCAGGTCGGCCTGCCGGCAGATGAACGACAGCGAGGCGTTGGGCCGCAGCACTCCCGGCAGCAGCCCGCTCTCGCACAGGATCTGGAAGCCATTGCAGATGCCCAGCACCTTGCCGCCATCCGCCGCGTGCGCCCGCACGGCGCCCATGATGGGCGTGCGGCTGGCAAGGGCGCCCGGGCGCAGGTGGTCGCCGTAGCTGAAGCCGCCCGGGATCACCACGGCACCCGTGCCGTCCGGCAGCGCGGTGTCCTCGTGATGTGCGTACATCGGCTCGCCGCCAACGCCCTCCACGGCACGGGCGGCGCTCTCATGGTCGAGCGTTCCGGGGAACCGCAGCACCGCCACGCGGGTGGCGCTCACCCGGGTACCTCCACGTGGAAGTCCTCGATCAACTGGTTGGCGAGGAGGTCCTCGCACATCTTCGTGGCCTGCCCCGCCGGGTCGTGCCCGGCGATCTCCAGCTCGATGCGCTTGCCCACGCGCACGTCGCTGACGTCCCCGAACCCCATGTGCGCAAGGGCGCCCTGCACCGCCTGCCCCTGGGGATCGAGCACGCCCTTCTTGGGCATGACGGTGACGACGACCAGGGTCATTCAGCGGCCTCCTTGAGCCATTGGTCGAACGAGCGACCGGTGATGCGCTCGTATGCATCCACGTACCGCTCCCGGGTGCCGGCCACGACCTCGGGCGGCAGTTCCGGCCCCGGCGGCGCGTGGTCCCATCCGCTCGCATCCAGCCAGTCGCGTACGTACTGCTTGTCGAAACTGGGCGGGCTGGTTCCCGGAGCCCAGGTGTCGGCGGGCCAGAAGCGCGAGGAGTCGGGCGTGCACACCTCATCCCCCAAGGTGAGCGTGGTCCGGACGTCACCCACCGGGCCCGACCCCTTCGAGGGGGTCGTCCCCAGTTCGAACTTGGTGTCGGCCAGGATGATCCCGGCCCGCATGCAGTCCTCCGCCGCCCGCTCGTACACCGCCAGCGACACCCGCTCCATCTCGGCCGCGAGGTCCGGCCCCACCGTGCCCACCACGTCCTCCATCGTGATGTTCTCGTCGTGGTCGCCCACGTCCGCCTTCGACGCCGGGGTGAAGATGGGCGCGGGCAGCCGGTCGGCCTGGCGCAGCCCCGGGGGCAGGGTCACGCCGCTCGTCGCGCCCGTCTGCTGATAGTCGCGCCAGCCGCTTCCGATGAGGTACCCGCGCACCACGCATTCCACCGGCAGCATGTCCAGCGCGGTGACCAGCATCACGCGCCCTGCGAGCTCCTTCCGCCGGAAGCCGTCCGGCATCTCGGACAGGCGCCACCCCAGCAGGTGATTGGGGACGATGTCCGCCATCCTCGCGAACCAGTGCACGCTGAGGGCCGTCAGCACCTGTCCCTTGCCGGGGATCTCCGTGGGCATCACGACGTCGTACGCCGAGATGCGGTCGCTCGTCACCATCACCAGCCGGCCATCGCCGACGTCGTGCACCTCCCGGACCTTCCCCCGGAGGATCGGGCTCACAGGGCCTCCACCCGCTCGAACACCTCATCGAGATGCCGCAGGTGGTGGGAGGGATCGAACAGGGCGTCGAGGCGGGCGGGGTCGATCGTGCCGACCACGTCCTCGTCCTCGGCCAGCAGGTCACGCAGTGGCCGGCCGGTGTCCCAGGCGGTCATGGCGTTGCGCTGCACCGCCGCATAGGCCTGCTCGCGCGTGAGGCCCTCGGCGACCAGGCCCAGCAGCACGCGCTGGCTGAACACCAGGCCGTACGAGCTGTCGAGCACCTGCTGCATGCGGTCGGGCCGGATGACCAGTCCGTCCACCAGCCTCGTCGTGGTGGCCAGCAGGTAGTCCATGAGGGTGTAGGAGTCGGGGAGGATGACGCGCTCCACCGATGAGTGCGAGATGTCGCGCTCATGCCACAGCGCCACATCCTCCATGGCGGGCAGCGAGTTGGCACGGATCACCCGCGCCAGGCCCGTGATGCGCTCGGCGGTGATGGGGTTGCGCTTGTGGGGCATGGCGGATGAACCCTTCTGCCCCTTGCCGAAGGCCTCCTCGGCCTCGCGCACCTCGGTGCGCTGCAGGTGGCGCACCTCCACGGCCAGGCGCTCCAGCCCACTGGCCGCGATGGCCAGTGCCGTCACCACCTCGGCGTGGCGATCGCGGGGGATCACTTGCGTGGCGACGGGCTCCACGTGCAGCCCCAACTCGTCCATGACCTCGGCCTCCACCCCGGGCTCGAGCATGGCGTATGTGCCCACCGCTCCGCTCAGCTTCCCGAAGGCGATCTGCGCGTGGGCCTCCTCCAGGCGGCGCTCGTTGCGCTTGCTCTCCATGGCGAAGCCGGCAAGGCGAAGCCCGAACGTGGTGGGCTCCGCGTGCACGCCGTGGGTGCGCCCCACGCACAGGGTGTCGCGATGCTCGAGCGCACGCTTCTTCAGCGCCTGCGTGAGCGCCTTCTGGCCCTCCACGATGATCTTCCCGCTGTGCACCATGGCCAGGGCGAGGCCCGTGTCGAGCACATCGCTGCTGGTCATGCCGTAGTGGATCCACCGGCTGGCGGGGCCGATGTTCTCGTTCACGTTGGTGAGGAAGGCCACCACGTCGTGGTTGGTGGTCTTCTCGATCTCCAGCGTGCGCTCCACGCTGAACGCGGCCTTGGCCTCGATCTCGGCGAGGTCCTCGGGCGGGATGACCCCCCGGCGCGCCCACGCGCGGCACACCGCGAGTTCCACGTCGAGCCAGCGCTGCAGCTTGGCCTCGTCGGTCCAGATGGCAGCCATCTCGGGCCGCGAGTACCTCGGGATCATGCGTCCATCCCCGCGGCGATATCGCGCCGCATCTGCTCGCCATCGAAGTGGATGAGGTCCGCCGCGGCGTAGGCGGCCTCGCGGGCCTCCTCGACGGTGTCGCCCAGCGCCTGCACGGCCAGCACGCGGCCGCCGCTGGTCACCAACTGCCCGTCGGCGTTCAGCGCCGTGCCCGCCTGGAGCACCTCGGCTCCCGTCGCCTGCGCCGCGGCGATGCCGGTGATCACGTCGCCCCTGCGCGGGTCACCCGGGTAGCCCGCTGCGGCCAGCACCACGGCCACCGATGCCTGTGGCGTCACGGGCACCGGCCCGTCGGCCAGCCCTCCGGTGGCGGCGGCCAGCAGGATCTCGCCAAGGTCGCCGCCCACCCGCGGCAGGAGCGCCTGCGTCTCCGGATCACCGAAGCGCACGTTGAACTCGAGCACCTTGGGCCCGCCGGGCGTCATCATGATTCCCGCGTACAGCACGCCGCTGAAGGGGATGCCGCGGCGGGCCATCTCGGCGATCACCGGGCGGTGCACCTCGTCCACCAGCTGGTCGGCCAGGTGATCGGGGATGTCGGGAACAGGTGACACCGATCCCATGCCACCGGTGTTGGGCCCGGTGTTTCCCTCCCCGATGGGCTTGTAGTCACGGGCGGCGGGGAAGCGCGCCACGGCCGTGCCATCGCTGATGGCCAGCAGCGATACCTCCGGCCCCGTCAGGCCCTCCTCCACCACCACCGTGCTGCCCGCCGCCCCGAACGCGGCGTCATCGATCATCGACACGAGGGCAGCACGGGCCTCGCCGTCGGATTGGGCGATGACCACGCCCTTGCCGGCTGCCAGGCCGTCCGCCTTGATGGCCACGGGCAGGCCGAAGTCGGCCACGGCGCGCATGCCCTCAGCGACGCTCGTCACCGTCTCCGACCGGCCGGTGGGGACCCCGGCCGCCAGCATGACCTCCTTCGCGAAGGCCTTGCTGCCCTCGAGTTGCGCGGCGGCTTTCGATGGCCCCAGCACCGCCGTCCCTACTGCGCGCAGGTCATCGGCGAGTCCCGCGACCAGTGGTGCCTCGGGGCCGATGACCACGAGGTCCACGGCATCGTCGGTGGCCAGGGCGACCAGCGCGGAGTGATCGGACATCGCGATGTCGTGCACCTCGGCATCGTCGGTCATGCCGGGGTTCCCGGGGGCCGCGTACACCGTCCATCCGGTCCCGGCGAGGGCACGCACGAGTGCGTGCTCGCGTCCGCCGCTGCCCACCACCAAAGCTCGTCGCGTCACGGCGTCACCCTACCAATCACGCCCACGCCCACCTGACCCCACCACCCCGGTGCCAGGCACATAACCGGGGACGCGTCCGGCGATGCCCCCGTGGGCCGGGGCGATACCCGGTTATGTGCCTGGCACCGGGGTGGTGGGGGGTAGCGTTCGCCGCCGTGCATGCCCTCCAGATCACCGGCCTCGACAAGGTCTACGACGACGGGACGCGGGCCCTCGACGGCCTGTCGCTCACCGTCCGGGACGGCGGGTTCCACGGCCTCCTCGGCCCGAATGGTTCCGGCAAGAGCACGCTCATCGGCATCATCACCGGGCTGGTGCGCGGCCCCGTGGGCCGTGTGCAGGTGTTCGGCCACGACGCCGTGGCCGACCCGCGTCGCGCACGTACGCTCATGGGCCTCGCCCCGCAGGAGGTCCACCTCGACCGGTTCCTGACGGCGCGACAGGTGCTCTCGTTCCATGGCCGCTACTTCGGCATGCCCACCTCCGAGGCCAACGCCCGTGCGGATGAACTGCTCGCGGCGTTCGACCTGGAGGACAAGGCCGCCACGCGGCCCAACCGGCTGTCCGGCGGCATGCGCCGCCGGTTGCTGATCGCCCGCACCCTGGTGCACCACCCGCGCCTGGCCATCCTGGATGAGCCCACGGCCGGCGTGGACCTGGAGTTGCGGCACGATCTGTGGACCTACCTGACCCGCCTGCGCCAGGAGAAGCGCACCTCCATCCTCCTCACCACGCACTACCTGGAGGAGGCCGAGGCGCTCTGCGACACGATCTCGATGATCCGCGGCGGGCGGATCGTCGCCGAGGGCACGGTGCCCGAGATCATCGACCGCTTCGGCGGACCCCGCTTGGAGGACGCGTACCTCCGGGTGATGCGGGGCGCCGCGTGAACACGGAGGACAACACCTCGCCCCTGGCCGATCCGCGCCTGGGCGATGCCGCCCTGCGCACGGCGTCCCGCCGCGGAACCCTTGCCCTCGCCGGACGCGAGGTGCGCCGCGTCACGCGCCTGTGGAGCCAGACGATCCTGCCCCCGGTGGTCACGGCCGTGCTGTTCATGGCCGTGTTCGGCGGCGCGCTCGGCGGCGAGCTTCGCCAGGTGTCGGGCATCCAGTACCTGTGGTTCATCCTCCCCGGCCTGCTCATCACCACGGTCACCGGGCAGGCGTTCGCCAACGCATCCACGTCGCTGTACCAGGCGCGCAACGAGGGCTACATCGATGATGTGCTGGCGTCGCCGCTGCGCTCCGCCGAGGTGGTGTTCGCCTACATGGTCGGCGGCCTGTACCGCGGGTGGATCACCGCGGCGCTCGTGGGCGCATGCGCGCTGCCCTTCGTCGAGGGCGTCGTCAACTGGGCCCTCGCGCTGCTGGTGCTGATGCTCACCGGCATCATCTTCAGCGCACTGGGGGTGATCACCGGCATCTGGGCCGACTCGTTCGACCAGCAGGCGTTCGTGGCCGCCCTCATCATCACCCCGCTGTCACTGCTGGGTGGCGTCTTCTACAACGTGGAGGAACTCGCCGAGCCGTGGCGCACGCTGTCGATGTTCAACCCCATCTACTACCTGGTGGATGCCGAGCGAGCGGGCATCACGGGACTGCACGAGAGCGCGGTGTGGCTGTCGGTGGGCGTGGCGGCGCTGGTGGCCGTGGTGGTCACGCTGTGGGCGGTCCGCATGTTCCGCACGGGGCGCCGCCTGCGCCCCTAGGGCCACCGCGCCCTACAGCTCGACGTTGTCGATCACCTCATGCCGGCCCTGGCCGGTCCCGATGAGGGTGATCGGCACGCCCGTGAACTGCGCGATGCGCTCCACGTAGGCGCGGGCCCGCGGGGGCAGGTCGTCGAGGCTTGTGACCCCCACGATGTCGTCGTCCCAGCCCTCGAGCGTCTCGTACACGGGCGTGCAGGAGTGGAAGTCGCTCTGGTGCCAGGGGAACTCGGTGGTCTCGGTGCCATCCGGCTTCACGTACGCCGTGCACAGGCGCACCTCGGGCAGGCCCGACAGGACGTCGAGCTTCGTGAGCCCCAGCTGGGTCATGCCCGATACCCGCACGGCATACCGGAGGGCGACGAGGTCGAGCCACCCGCACCGGCGCGCGCGCCCCGTGGTGGTGCCCACCTCGTGCCCCACCTCGGCCATGTGCCGGGCCGCTGCATCATCGATCTCGGTGGGGAAGGGGCCCTCGCCCACGCGCGTGGTGTACGCCTTGCTGATTCCCAGTACGTGGTCGATGCGCGTGGGGCCGACGCCCGTGCCGGTGCAGGCCGCCCCCGCCGTGGGGTTGCTGCTGGTCACGAAGGGGTAGGTGCCGTGGTCGATGTCGAGCAGCGTTCCCTGCGCGCCCTCGAACAGCACCGTCTGCTCGTCGCGGATCGCGGTGTCCAGTAGCAGCGAGGTGTCGGCGATGAACGGGGCGATTCGCGACGCCAGGGCCAGCACCTCGCCTGCCACCACGTCCGCATCGAGGGGCGGTTCCCCGTAGATCTTGGTCAGCACCTCGTTCTTCTGCTCGAGGGCGATGGCCACCTTGCGGCGCAGGATGCTCGCGTCCAGCAGGTCCTGCGCGCGGATGCCGATGCGCGCGGCCTTGTCCATGTACGCGGGCCCGATACCGCGACGCGTGGTGCCGATCGAGAGCTTCCCCAGGCGGATCTCGCTCTGGGTGTCCAGCTGCACGTGGTAGGGCATGATCAGGTGCGCGTTGCCCGAGATGCGCAGGTTCGAGGTGTCCACCCCGCGCTCCTCGAGCTGGTCGAGCTCCCGCACCAGCACGAACGGGTCGACCACCACGCCGTTGCCGATGATGCAGGTGGTGTCGGGGTAGAGGATGCCGCTCGGGATGAGGTGCAGCGCGTACGTCTGGTCGCCCGCCACGATCGTGTGCCCGGCGTTGTTGCCGCCTTGGTAGCGCGCGACCACGTCGCTGCGCTCGGCCAGCAGGTCCACGACCTTGCCCTTGCCCTCATCGCCCCACTGGGCGCCGATCACCACCGTCGCAGGCATTCCCGTCTTTCGCTGGCTTGCATCCATGCATGGAACGGCCCGCGTTGCCGCGGGCCGGGAACGGCCGGGATACTAGGCGAACGGGGTAACCGTGACGGCCCATGTGGCCGCGCATCGGGCGCGGTCCCCGTGGGCCGTCGGCAGGCCATGGCTGGACGGGCCCTCGCCACCCGGGTAGCAGAAGGCCGCCTCGGGGGAATAGAAGGCCCTCGTCAGCCGGCCGTCGATCTTCGCGAGGTAACTCAGTTGGCCCCGCTCGATGGCGACGACGTCGTCCGCGACGGTGGCGGAGTCGATGCTGATCGCCCCGGTCATCATCAGATCACCCCCTCCCGGCGGGCCAGTGCCGCCGCCTCGGTGCGGTTGCGCGCCCCCAATTTACGTTAGGCGTTCTGCAGGTGGAACTTCACGGTTCGCCCGGAGATATGCAGCGCGCGCGCGATGGCATCGTTGCCCTGGCCGCGCGCGACGAGGGCGAGGACCTCGATCTCGCGCGGGGTGAGTCCCGATGCACCGCCGCCGTCGGCGCGGACCGGTGCCGTCATCAGGCCCTGGCGTGCCGTCGTGATGATGCCGGGCAGCTGGTCGATGGGCGTGGACTTGGGCACATAGGCCCGGGCCCCGAGGTCCAGTGCCTGCTGTACGTGCCCGTTGTCCCAGATGCGCGAGAACGCGATGACCGTCACGGCGGGGTCGAGCGCCGCGACTGTGGCGATGGCATCGAGCACGTCGTCGCTGCGCAGCCACGGCTCGGCGATCACGACCGGACAGGGTGTCGCCTGCCATCGGGTGACCAGTTCGGCGCCGCGCGAGACCGTCACGTCCACCCGCAGCGCCGGATCGCGGCCGATCAGGTCCGCGAGGGCCGATACCCAGAGCGGGTATTCGTCGAGCAGTGCGACTCCGGCCACGTGGATGCCTCTGCTTCCGGGGAGTGAAAGCGAAGGATGCCGTAAGCATGACGGGTCGCCCGCTGCCGGGCTGCCGATGGCCGGGGAAAGCCCTACCTATCCGAGCATGCCCGCCTGGGCGGCCCGGTGACTGGCCTCCGTCCGGTTGTGGACGCCCAGCTTGCGGTAGACATTCGAGAGGTGGAACTTCACGGTCTGCTCTGTCACGAACAGCGCATGCGCGATGTCGGCGTTGGATTGTCCGCGGGCGGCCAGGCGCAGCACCTCGCGCTCGCGCTCGGTGAGCAGCGACGACCGCGAGGTCGCTCCCTGCCCGGCAGGCCGCACCTCGGCACCGGCCACGACCTGGCGGACCAGCGCCGGCAGGTCCTCGAGGTCCGTGTCCTTGGGCAGATGCGCGGCCGCGCCGGCAATGCGGCTCTCGGCCGAGTGGTCGTCGTCCCACATGCGAGACAGCGCGATGATCGCGATCTCCGGGTGCTCCTGCGCGATCCGGGTGATGCACGACACGCCGTCCCCCGACCTCATCCATGGCTCGATGATCACCACGTCGGGAGCCGTCTCGGTGATCCGCTGAAGCAGCGCCGCGCCGCTCGATGCGGTCGCGACCACCTCCAGTGATGGTGAGCGGTCGATGGTCTGGGCGAGGCCCATCACGTGCGCGGGGAACTCATCGACGATCGCCACGCGGATGGGCTGTTCGATCCGAAGGTCGGTCGGTGTCTGCGTGCGGGGCATGATGCTGGTCATCGGGGATCCTCCGGGCTGGACGAAAAGGCATGCACGTCGCAGTGAAGCGAGGTGCGGGCCCGGGCAAAACGACCGCTGGGGCGGGGTTACCTGTCTCTTCGGACAGGCACCCTCGGGCGCTGCGCCCGACGCGCGCGGAGGGGGGTACTACCGGCCGTCGTGGTCGGAGGCCAGGCTTGCGAACTTGGCGTAGGTCCCCATGAACGCCAACTTCACACGGTCGGTCGGCCCGTTGCGGTGCTTGGCCACATTGACCTCGGCGATGCCCTTGCTCTCGCTGTCGGGCTCGTAGTAGTCGTCGCGGTAGATCAGCAGCACCATGTCGGCGTCCTGCTCGATGGCACCGGACTCGCGCAGGTCCGAGAGCATCGGCCGCTTGTCGTTTCGCGCATCGGGTGACCGGTTCAGCTGCGACACAACGATGATCGGCACGTCCAGGTCGCGGGCCATCATCTTGAGCCCGCGCGAGATGGCCGAGAGTTCCTGCACGCGGTTCTCGTCGCGGCGCCTCAGGTTGGGGGCGCCCTCCATCAACTGGATGTAGTCGACGATGATCAGGCCCAGGTCCCCGGCGCGGGCCTTCAGACGGCGCGCCTTCGTGCGCATCTCCGTTACGGTCATGCCCTCGGAATCGTCGATGAAGATCGGCGCCTTTGACAGCCGGTCGGCCGCCTGGCTCACGCGGGGCCAGTCGTCGGCCGACAGCCGACCGCTGCGCATGCGCGAGGCATCCACCATCGCCACCGAGCACAGCATGCGCTGGGTCAGTTCCTCGCCGCTCATCTCCAGGCTGAAGATGGCCACGGGCTTGCCCTCGGCCAGGGCCACATGCTCGCCCACGCAAAGGGCCAGCGCCGTCTTGCCCATCGACGGCCGGGCGGCCACCACCACGAGGTTCGACGGACGGAAGCCCCCGGTCAGGCGGTCCAGGTCCTCGAAGCCCGTGGGCAAGCCGGTCACCTCCGACCCGTGCTCGCTGGCCGCCACCAGCCGCTCCATGCTGCTCATGACCAGGGCATCGGTGCCCACGAAGTCGCCGCGCGTGCGCTTCTGGGTGAGGTCGTAGATCAGGTCCTCTGCCCGCTGCACCATGTCGGTGGTCTCGCCCTCGCGCTCGGCCACGAGGGTCTCGATCTCCTGCCCCACCTGCAGCAGGCGCCGCTGGGTGGCGGTGTCGCGCACGATCTCGGCGTAGGCCCGGTACGACGCCGAGATGTACGGCGTGGTCATCAGGTCCAGCACGGCGTCACGCCCGCCGGCCATGTCCAGGTCACCGGTCTTCGTGAGCTGCTCGATGACCGTGATGGGCTCGATGGGCTCGCCCACCGCGAACAGCTCGGTGATGGCGTTGAAGATCCGCCGGCTGCCCTCGCGGTAGAAGTCGTCGAGGGTCACCAGGGCCATCGCCTCGGCGATGTTGTTCTGTGGCCCGTCGATCAGCGAGGCCAGCAGCAGGTGCTCGGCCTCCTGGTTCTGCGGCGGGGCGATGTGCCCGCCGGGCGCCGGGGCGACAGGCGCCGCGCTACGGCGCACGACCGCTCCGGCGTCGGAACTCACTCGTCCAGCAGCGGGGAGACGATCGTCTTCACCTCGGCAGTGCCCGCTTCGCCCAGGTCCACGGGCACCACGTACGTGCCCGTCGAGCGGATCGGCGGGTCCACCGCGATGTGACGACGGTCGATCCGCACCTCACGGGCCTCGAGGATGGCCTCCGAGACGTCCGCGGAGGTGATCGAGCCGAACAGGCGACCATCGCCCCCGGCCTTCGCCTTCAGCGTGAGGATGGTGCGGCCCAGCAGGTCCACCAGCTCGCGGTCCTCGGCCAGCTTCTTGGCCCGGGCAGCCGCGCGCTGCTCCTGGGTGCGCTGCACCTCTGCGATGCGTGCCGGGGTGGCCACCTCCGCGAGCTGACGCGGCTCGAGGTAGTTGCGCATGTAGCCGCGGGCCACGTTGACCACGGCACCGGCCTCGCCGAGGCCCTTGATGTCTTCGAGGAGGATTGCCTGCATCAGCTGCTTCCTAGAACGGGATGTCGTCGTCCCCGGCGGGCGCCGGGGCGGGTGATGAGAGGTCACTGGTGTCGACCGGCAGGTCGCCACCGGGGCTCGCGGGCGCGGCCTGCGACGACCAGCCGCCGCCTCCACCGTCGCCGTCGCCACGGGAATCGAGGAAGAACACATCGTTGGCCACCACGTCCACGCTCTGGCGCTTGGTGCCGTCCTGGGCCTCCCACTCGCGCCACTGCAGGCGTCCGTCGATGCCGATGCGGCGGCCCTTCGCCATGTAGTTGGCCACGGTCTCCGCCTGGCGGCCGAACACGCTGACGTCGAAGAAGTTCGGCTTGTCCACCCATTGGCCGCCCTCGTCGCGCGCGCGGCCGTTCACCGCCACGCGCAGGGATGCGATGGCGTCGCCCGAGCGCGTGTGGCGCAGCTCGGGGTCACGGGTGAGGCGACCGATGAGGGTCACGCGATTCAGGTCGGCGGGCACGGTGGCTCCTCGGCGTCGGTCGGGTGGCTAGCGGTCGCGCCTGCGGCCGCCGCCACCGCCGCGACGACCGCCACGGGGGCGCTCCTCGCGCTCGGGGCGCTCGTCCACGGGCTCGGGCACGCCGTTGGCCTGCACGGTGGCCAGCTCGGCCTCGCTGAGGCGGAAGGGCATGGCGCGCAGCACCACGTCCTTGCTGATGGCCATGACGCGGCCGATCTCGTCGATGGCCTCGGGGGTGGTCTGGCACGTGATGATCACGTACACGCCATCGGACTGCTTCTGCACCGGGTAGGCGATGGCCCGACGGCCCCACTCGGCGACGTCGTCCACCGTGCCGCCGGCGTCCTCGACCAGGGAGCGCACCCGCGAGATGGCCTCGGCGTGCTTCTCGCCATCCGCCTCGGTGCTGAGGATCATCATGATCTGGTACGCGGTGATCGCCGGGCCTCCGGTGTCGGTCTCAGGTGTGCATCGGGTTGCGCGCAGCAGGGCAGGGACCCATTGACAGGCCCTTTCCGGCCGCGGCAGGCGGGAGACTATAACAGCGTGGCGAATGGGTTCGGCACGTGGTGTGGCGCCGTGCGCGCCGCACCGTGACAGCGGATGCCGGCCCTACCATCCGCCCCCATGCGCACCTTCCTCGGCATTGCCTCGCTCGTGTCCGCAGGCGCCGCGGGTGCCGCCGCCATCGCGGCGCGCAGGCCGGGGCGGTCGTCCCGGGAGCGTCCGCCGCAGGCACCCGACCCCGCCCAGGTCGCGCGGTCCATCGACGACGCCCGCGCGCGCCTGCGCGCACGGGCGTCGGCGGGTGGAACACCGGGCCACGCCGCCTGAGGCCACCCATGCCAGCATCCGCCGGATGATGCGCCCTGCTGCCATCGGAGTCGCGGTCATCGCCGCAGCAGTCGCGCCCGCGGCTGCCACGGCGCAGTCCCCCGATGCAGTGCGCATGCTGGTGAAGGGCGACTGGGGTGCAGGCACAACCGCGCAGGCCGCCATCACCCGGCGCATGTGCCGCAGCCACGCGGTGCGGCCCGCCGACCTCATCCTCACGACCGGCGACAATTTCTACTCACCCGACGGACGCGCCACCCGCGCGAACTTCGACCGTCCTGAGGCGTGCCTGCTGCGCGCCGGCATTCCCTGGCGTGCCACGTGGGGCAATCATGACGTGGGGGGGCGCTCCACGGCCACCCGGCTCGCGAGCCCGCGCCGGTGGTACTCCTTCGCCCGCGGGCCGGTGCGGGTGATCGTGCTGGACGGCAACAACCCGTCGTCACGCGCCCAACTGCGCTTCCTCGGCACCACCCTCGGTCGTGCCACGGAGCCGGTGCGCATCGTGTCCATTCACCAACCGCCGTATACCGCCGGACTGCATGCGCCCAGCCGCACCCAGCAGCGCCTGATGGTGCCGCTGTTCCGCCGCCACGGTGTCTCGCTGGTGCTGAGCGGCCATAACCATGCCTACGAGCGCATGGTGACCGGGGGCATCACGTATGTGGTCACCGGTGGCGGTGGCGCCGGCCTGTACCCCTGCGTTAGGCGCGCCCCCGGTCTTCGCACGTGCAGGGCCGAGCACCACTTCCTCGAGGTGGATGCCACTGGCGACTCCCTGCGCGTGCGCGCCGTCCGGCGCAACGGCAGCACGCTGGAGGACGTCCGCGTGCCGGTGCGCGCCTCCGTTCCGGGCTAGGCGCCGGGCGCGCCGTCGGGCGTGGTGGACGCCCACCCGTCCAGCAGCCGCGCCTCCAGCCGGTGGATGACCGCCACCGCGTGGTCGCGCTCGGAGGGGGGTACCGCGTGATCCGGGCGGGCCAGCAGGGCATCCACGCGGCGCTCGATCATCACCATGCCCGCCGCCGCCTGCATCGCGGAGGCCCCGCGCGCGCCGTGCGCGCGCCCATGCGCCCCCGCCCGCTCCAGCGCACCGCCCAGGTGCCCGCTGGCGAGGGCCCGGGCCACCTCGTGCGCCCACGGGGGTGCATCGCCCGCGCCGCCCCCGTCGACGTCCTCGGCGCCCCGTGCCAGCGCGTCGGCTGCGCGTGGCGCCACGGCGATATGCGTGCTGTGCTCGGCGCGGGAGTGGGGTGCCGGCGGCCGGCCGGCCACCCACTCGGCCAGCACGGCGCGGTGGAATCGCCGGTGCCCGCCGGCGGTGCGCACGTGGGGCACCCGTTCCTCCGCCGCCCAGCCGCGCAGGGTGCTGGGGCTCACGCCCAGCGCACGGGCCGCCTCGGAGATGGGCAGCCAGTCGGCGCCCGCCATGCCCGGCGCCTCACGCGGCATGGCGCTGCCCGCTCCGTATCGAGCGGCGCGACCGCCGACCTGCGGCCAGTCCCGCTGCGGCATGCGCCGTGAGCCGATCGAGGGCCTCGCAGCATGTCGCCAGGTCGTCGCCCTCCAGCCCCGCGGCTGCGGCCGCGCGCTCCGCCGCCCGGGCCAGTGCGCGGGCCTCGCCCATGGGCCGAGTGGCGGGCACGTCCGCGGCGCCGTCGCGGAAGGCCCGCCACTCGGCCTCGCGGATGCACGGGGCAAGATCACCCGTGGCCAGTGCGCGGGCCAACGTTTCGGCCTGCTCCAGAAGTCGTGCGCGGAGCGCGGTCGACATGCGTCGCGAGCGGGGACGGCCGTCGGCAACGAGTGCCGTGGCCTCGTCGGCAATCCGTGGGGCGGCCTGGCCGATGGCGGCAGCGGCGCGTGGCCGGGGGGTGATCCGCCCCGGCACCAGGTGCACGGGATGGGACGGATCGTGCTCGGGCACGCGTGCTCCGCGCGCCTCCATCCATTCGCGCAGGACGGCGCGGTCGAAGCGTCGGTGCCCGCCAGGTGTGCGCTCATGGGGCACGCGCCCCGCGGCGGCCCACGCGCGCAGCGACGACACGCTCACGCCAAGCAGGCGCGCCGCCGCGGATATGGGGATGAGATCGGTGTCTCGCGCGACTGGATGTGCCATTCGGGCGATTTTCTGCCCGGCAGTGCGCGCCCGCAACGCACCACCGGAATGGGACCGGGCTACCCGTGGGGAGGGGTGTCACCCCCGCAGGCGTAGAGCACGACCTCCTCCGGCGTGTCCGCTATCCGGATGCGATCGAGGTCGGCGGCGTCCACCCATCCCTCGCCCAGCGTGGTGGTGCGCAGCCAGTCGAGGAGCCCATGCCAGTGCGCGCTGCGGTACAGCACCAGGGGGAAGTCGCGCACCTTGCCGGTCTGGATCAGCACCAGTGCCTCGAACAATTCATCGAGCGTTCCGAACCCGCCCGGCATCACGATGAACGCCTCGGAGTACTTCACGAACATCGTCTTGCGTACGAAGAAGTACCGGAAGTCCACGCCCAGGTTCACGTAGGGGTTCCGGCCCTGTTCGTGGGGAAGCTCGATGTTCAGCCCCACGGAGAGCCCTCCGGCGTCGGCGGCCCCCTTGTTAGCGGCCTCCATCAGGCCCGGGCCCCCACCGGTGATCACCGCGCGTCCCTCCCGGGCCAGCAGTCGGCCGATCTCCACGGCGGCCGCGTAATCGGGGTCGTCGGGTGCCGTGCGGGCGGATCCGAACACCGATACCGCGGGCCCCACGCGTGCCAGCAGGTCGAATCCCTCGACGAACTCGCCGAGGATGCGGAGCGCCCGCCACGGGTCGGTGGAAACGAAGTCGGGCTCCGGACCGCCCAGCAGGGACAGGTCGGCATCGCGCACCCGCTCGGTTCCGGGGCCGCGCGTGGTGATGCGCCCGCGTCGGCGGATCTGGTGGGGCATCAGGCGCCTCCCCCGTCCAGGAGGTCCGTGCAGTCGCGGGCCTGCGCGCGGATGGCGGGCAGGTCGTCACGACGGTCCAGGTTGCGCATGGAGAGCGACATGCGGGGATTCTGCCCGAGGTCCCCGCGGTGGCGGTCCAGGAAGTCCCAGTACAGGGTGGTGAAGGGGCAGGCGGTGGGGCCGGTCGCCGTGCCGGGGTCATATGGGCATGCCGCGCAGTAATTGCTCATGCGCCGGATGTAGGCACCGCTGGCCGCGTACGGCTTGGTCATCATGCGCCCCCCATCGGCGTACAGCGCCATGCCGATGACGTTCGGTGCCATCACCCAGGCCGATGCGTCCACATGGGACGCCTGGAACCACTGCAGTGCCCGCCAGGGCTGGGTGCCGCGCAGCAGCATGAGCGTACCCAGCACCATCAGCCGCTGGATGTGGTGCGAGTAGCCCCGCGCGTGGATTCCCTGGATCGTGGCGTCCACGCACCGCATGCGGGTGGGGGCTCCCTGCAGCGCCGCGGGAACGGGGCCGTCCGCGCCCAGGCCGTTCGCGCCCCGCCACGTGCGCATCCAGTACCAGCCCCACACGTACTCGCGCCAGCCGATCACCTGGCGCACGAATCCCTCCACCGATGCCAGTGGTGCACCGTCGGCCAGGGCATCGGCCACGCGGCGCGCCACCCGCTCGGGCGACAGGATCCCCAGGTTGAGGGGCCCGGAGAGGAACGCATGTGACATCGCCCAGTCGTCGTCCATCATCGCGTCCTGGTACGGCCCGAATGTGGCCAGGCGGTGCTCGATGAAGCGGTCGAGCGCGGCCTCGGCTTCCGCGCGCGATGCGGCCATCACGCGCTCGCCGCCCGCGCCGGTCTCGGGGAGGTCTGCGAACTCGGTCCGCAGGGCGGCGTCCAGGGGGTCATCCCGGCCGGGCAGCCAGGGTGGGGGCACGCCCAGGTCGCGGGTGCGCGGCGGCCGCTGCCGGTTCTCGCTGTCCATGCTCCAGGCTCCGCCCTCGGGCGCGCCATCGGGTGCCATGAGCAGGTCGAGACGCCGCCGCATGTCGCGGTAGAAGGTGTCCATGCGCGGCTGGCGTCGCCCGAGGATCTCGGCCAGTTCCCCCGGTCGCGTGATGAACCCCACGGGGTCGCGGACCTCCACCGGTACCGGTAGGTCGTCGTCCAGCCGCCGCACCAGCGCCAGGCCGCTGCGCGATGTGGGGTGCGCCACCACCACGCGGTCGGGCCGGAACTGGCGTGCGTGGGCGTGCACGCCCTCTGCGAGGGTGGGCGCGCGCCGCAGGTCCACGTCCCATCCGCCCGCCCGCAGGTCGTCGGCCAGCCGGCGCATCGCGCCGATCACCAGCACGCGGCGCTCGCGGTTGAACGGCAGGCGCCGGAGGGCGTGGTCGCTCTCCACCATCAGCACCCGCGCCCCGCCCGCGCGATGCCCCCGGAATGCCGGGCCCGAGGGATCCAGTTGGTCCCCGAGCACCCATATGGTCGGGGCGCTCAGCGCCCCTTCACGGCGGAATGCTGTGCGCGCCGTGCCGCGGTCCGGTCGAGCACCTCCTGCTCGGCCGCCGTGACGCCCTCCGGCACCGGCGACTCCGCGGGCCCGAAGTGCTCGGACATCCAGTGGTCCAGGTCGTGCGCGGGCACGGCGCCGAATCGGGTGGCCACCACCGCGCCCCGACGCATCAGCGCCACGGCGGGCACCGCCGACGGGCTCACGCTCACGCCGTCGGGCCACCCCGGCTCATGCCGCGCACGCCAGTCCTCGGGGCCCCACATCTCCACGAAGGCCACCACCACGTCGGGGCGCGCCTGCGTGATGGCATCCAGCCCGGCGCCGGTCACCTGGCAGGCCGGGCACACCGGTCGGCCGATCACCATCACGGCCTGCTCCGCCGCGGCGATCTCCGGCATGCGCGCCGCGAGGGACCTCCCGTCGATGTCGAGCCGGCGGCCGGTGGTCATCGCGCCCTCGTGAGCAGTGCGGTGGAGGTCACGCCCCCTCCGGTCCACCGGTAGGCCAGCCGTCCGTCGGACCGCAGCCGCAGGCGCATGGTGCCGATCCCCACGCAGCGGCTGCTCGCCGACCGCGTGATGACCTCGGTGAACGTGGCCGCGGACTGCGTGCCCGCGCCGCGTGGGACCAGGCGCCCGGTGCAGGAGAGCGGCGCGCCGTAGCGCGAGCGCCCCTCCATCTGGCCGGCGCGCACGCCGATGATGCGCAGGGACACCGGCACGGGGGGGTCACCCGCCTGCCGGAGCGTGCCGGTCCACGCCCCGGACACGCCGGTGGGCGAGAGGTAGGCCACGCTGCCCGCGTCGCCCTTGGTCCACACGTAGCGCAGCCGGCCACGGCTGGCGGGCGACAGGCGTACCGTTCCGTCGTCGATGCACTCGCCGTCCGCCGTGGGGCGGACGCGTTCGGAGAACGTGGTCACCCGGCCGCGGGACGAGACGGGCACCCATGTGCCGGCGCAATTGACGGGTGCGCCGAGCACCACGGCTCCCGTGGGCCGGCCCGTGGCCGCCACGCGCACCTCGGCCGACACGGGGAACGTGAGGCCCGCCACCGCCGTGCTGGCCGCGGTTCCGCTCCAGCGCCCCGCGAGCAGGGCGCTGCCCGGCCACGCGGTGCGCCCGCCGTCGGCGAGGGCGGGCACCACCGGCACGGCGAGGGCCGTGGTCATCACGGCAAGCGCGGCGCGCGCGCGACGGGTCATCGGGCCTTCCTGCTCGCGGACTCATCCGGGAGGGTACCCCCGGCGCGCGCGAGCGGTTCACCCTGCGCGATGGCCTCGGCACGGGCCTCCTCCGCGTCGAGCTCGGCCTGCCGCGCCACCATGCGCCGCTCGCGGATGATCACCACGAATCCCACGGCGATGCCGACGCCGATCGCCACCGCCAGCGCCACCCACACCTGATCGGCGAACGCCCGCCCGGCGAAGTAGCCGATCAGCGCGGCCTGCGTGGACCACAGCACCGCTCCCAGGGAATCGAACAGCAGGAACCGCCGGTAGGACATCTGGCCCGCGCCGCACGCGATGTTGATGCCGATGCGGATGCCCGGCAGGAACCGCCCGGTGAACACCAGCGCGGGGCCCTGTCGGCGCACCATGCCCTCGGCCGCCCGGGTGCGGTGCTCCCCGGCGATGCGCGTGAGCGTGCGGCGTATCCATGGGCCGCCGCCACGCCCCACCCAGTAGGCGATGGAATCACCCACCACCGCGCCGGCGGCCCCGACGGCGATGACCGCCCACAGCATGAGGTCGCCCTGGGCGGCGAACACCGCTCCCGCGATGATGGACGTCTCGCCCGGGAGGATCGGGATGATGCCGTCGCCCGCCACCACGAGGAAGATCGTGATGTAGCCGTACTCCGCGGCCCAGTCGCCGATGGAGGCGAAGAAGCCCGTCGCGGCGGGGAGGAGGGTGCCGCTGGCGGCGGTATGCATGGCCGCATGATCGCATGGCGGGGCCGAACCGGGCAGCGGGAGGTGCGCGCAGGGCTCGGCTAGCGTGTCCGGAGTGCGTGGACTTGTCGTGACAAGCGCCGCCGTTGCGGCCCTGGGAGCGGGGTTCGCCCCGGCCGTGGCGCAGGACCCGGCCCCGGTGGATCCGGCGCCCGCACCGCCCGCCGTCGAGCAGCCACCCGTTGCGCCGCCGTCGCCGATCGCCGCGCCCAATCCGCGGCGGTCCTGGGCCGGCCGCCTCTTGGTGGTGGCCACGGCGCGGATGTACCCCACGCCGGGCGGCAAGCCGCTCCGGCTCGTCCAGCCCATCGCGCCGCTCGGGGCGGGGCCCGTGTGGCTGCAGGTGCGCGGCGTGAAGGTGGTCGCGGGGGTGCGCTGGGTGAAGGTGCTCCTGCCGGTGCGTCCCAATGGCCGTACGGGCTGGATCCGCGCCTCCGACATGGCCTTCCGGCCGATCAACCTGCGGATCGACGTGGACCTGTCGGACCGGAAGCTGAAGCTGTTCCGTAACGGCAAGCGCATCCGGACCTTCCCCGTCGCCGTGGGCACGCCCGAGAACCCCACGCCCACCGGGCGCTTCGCCATCGCCGAGGTCATCCCCACGGGCGACCCGAAGGCCTTCCTCGGCCCCATCGTGATGCCCATCACGGGCTTCTCCGAAGCACTGAACGAGTACGCCGGCGGCAACGGGCGCGTGGCCATCCATGGCACCAGCCAGCCAGAGCTGATCGGGCAGCGCGTGAGCCATGGCTGCATCCGCATGCGCAATGCCGACATCCGGCGCCTGAACCGCCTCGTGCGGAGCGGCACCCCGGTGATCATCCGGCGCTGATCGGCGACGGGTCGCGGGCGCACCCGGCCCCCGGTGACAGGCCCCGGGTGGGCTAGAATGCCCGGCATGTCAGACGCGCTCCCGCCCGATTTGGAATCCGCCCTCGCCGAGATCGATCCCGCCATGCGCGGCAAGCTCGTCGAGGCGCTCGAACCGGTGATTCCCGACCTGGGGCCACGCGAGGTCGCGGTGCTCCTCCGACTGGTCGGGGGCATCAAGGGCGGCGCGTCGGTCCCGGAACTCAATGCGTTCGTCCGCCTGCTCCCGGTGACGGTCAGCCGCGTGGTGCAGCCGGTCATCGAGCCCGCCGAGGTCAACTAGCACCCGGAATCACCGGCGGCAGGCCTGCATCGCGATACGGTGGTTGCGTGAGACCGTCCGCCGTCATCGCAATCGCCGCGTCGTGCCTGCTCGGGGCAACGGCGACGGCATCGGCGCTGGGCCAGCGCACGGTGGGTCGCGGATTCGCCTCCCCGGTCGGGATGGTGCAGGCGCCCGGCGAGTCGCGGTTGCTGGTGGTGGAGCGACGCGGGGTGGTGCGGCCTGTCGTGCGCGGGCGCCCGGGCGCGCCCTGGCTCGACATCCGCGGGCGCGTGGGCACCGGGGGGCTCGAGCAGGGCCTGTTGGGCATCGCCTTCCGGCCCGACTTCGCGCGGTCCGGGCGCTTCTACGTGAATTACACCGATCGCTCCGGCACCACGCGCGTGGTCGAGTTCCGCGCACGGCCCGGGGCGCGCCGGGTGTCCGCGCGCACCGCGCGCACCGTGCTGTCGCAGCGCCAGCCGTTTGCGAATCACAACGGGGGTGCCCTCGCGTTCGGGCCGGACCGCATGCTGTACGTGGCCCTCGGCGATGGCGGCAGCGCAGGTGATCCGCGTGGATACGCGGCGAGCACCCGCAGCCTGCTCGGCAAGGTCCTGCGCATCGATCCATCGCGGCGCTCCGGGGGTCGCGGGTACGCGATCCCCGCCGGCAATCCCTTCGCCGGTCAGTCCGGGGCACGGCCGGAGATCTGGCTTCTCGGGCTGCGCAACCCCTGGCGCATGTCGTTCGACCGATCCACGGGGGACCTGTGGATCGGCGACGTGGGCCAGAACGCGCGCGAGGAGGTGGACGTGGCCCGCGCGGGGCAGTCGGGGCTGGACTTCGGATGGAACCGCCGCGAGGGCACGGCCGACTTCGAGGGCGGCGCGCGCACCGCGCGCGAGACCGCTCCCGTGGCCGAGTACACGCACGACGAGGGCTGCTCGATCACGGGGGGCTATGTGTACCGCGGCCGCGCCGTTCCGGCGCTCGCGGGCCGCTACATCTACGCCGACTGGTGCTCGGGCCGGTCGTGGACCATCGACGCCGCGGCGCCGGGTGCGCCCACGGAGATCACGCGCGACCTGGGCGCCGTGAAGGGCGTGACGTCGTTCGGCGAGGACCGTGCCGGCAACGTGTACGTGGTCGCCGGGTCGACCATCCGCCGCATCACGCGCTAGCGCCCCCCGCCCCCCGGGGCATCCCATCCCGCGAGCAGGGCGTCAACGATGCCCCGCACGCGGGCGGCATCGCCCGCATCCGCGGCGTCGCGCAGCGCCACCAGCAGACCGGGTGGCGACGCCAGCAGGGCCTCGGACCCCGCCGCCGACCAGCGCACGAGTGCGTGATGCACCACCTGCTCCACCGGCACGCCGAGTGATTCCGCCAGTGCCGACAGGCCGGGCATGGGGTCGAGCAGCTGGGAGTCCCGCAGCTCGGAGCGGAATGCCCCGCCCGGGTCGAAGGTGTCCGGATCGCCCATGGTCGCACGCTACCCGGCCGCGCTCCGCTACGGTGACGCGCCGTGAGCACCGCGAGCGAGCCCATCACCCCGAGCAGCGGATGGGGAGTCGCCCATCTCATCCTGCGCGCCCGCCCCGATGAGGGATCGGGGGCGGGCATCCAGGCCGCCCTCCGCGCGTTCACCGAGGCCGATCCGCGCAATCAGGTGCGCGCGTTCTCGGTGCTCGGTGGTCGTGCCGACCTCGGAGTGATGCTGGTGGCGCCGGACCTGAATCACCTGGACATCGCGGTGAAGGGCGTGACGGCCGGCCCGGTGGAGGTGGCGTACTCGTACCTCTCCATCACCGAGGAGAGCGAGTACCGGGCCACCGAGGATGACGAGCGGTCACGCCTCACCGCGCTCGGCGAGGACGACCTCGAGGCCAAGGTGGCCGAGTGGCGCGAGCGCATCGCGCACTACCGGGAGATGCGGGTGCACCCCGATCTTCCCGTGCGACGGCTGTTGTGCTTCTACCCCATGAGCAAGAGGCGGGCGGGGGATGACAACTGGTACGCGCTGTCGTTCGACGACCGCAAGGCGCTGATGATGGGCCACGGCACCCTGGGCCGGAAGTACGCCGGGCGCGTCACCCAGCTCATCACCGGTTCCACGGGGCTGGATGACTGGGAGTGGGGGGTCACGTTGTTCAGCGATGACCTCGCCGCCCTCAAGGAGATCGTCTACGAGATGCGGTTCGACGAGGTGTCGGCGCGCTTCGGCGAGTTCGGGCCGTTCTTCGTGGGGATCGTGATGGACCCGGCCACCGCCCTGGAGCGGAGCGGCCTGCTCTAGCCCGTCAGGCGAGGTCGTCCAGCAGCCGCCGCACCGACGCGTGGTATGCGCCCCCGAACAGGGCCGCGTGCACGAGCAGGGGGATCAGCTGGTTGAGGCCCACGCGTTCGCGCCATCCCGGCTGCAGCGGGTACTCCTCGTGGTATGCGGCGAACACGCGCTCCGGGAAGCCGCCGAACAGAAGCATCATCGCGAGGTCCACCTCGCGGTGGCCACCCACCGCCGCGGGGTCCACCAGCACGGGGGCACCGCCGGCATCGGTCATGCGGTTGCCCGCCCACAGGTCGCCGTGCAGTCGGGCGGGTGGTTCGACGGGGCCCACCAGGTCGGGCAGCCGCGCGAGGACGCGGTCGAGCATCCGGCGTGAGCGGGCATCCAGGGCCGCCGCGTGCGCGAGGGGGACCAGCCGGCACTCGGCGAGGAACTCCGGCCAGGTATCGCGGCGCGCGTTCGGGACGGGAAGGGGCCCGATGAACCCCGGGTGATCGGCGCCGAAGCCCGGGGCACCCGCGCGGTGCAGCCGCGCGAGCCCGTGACCCAGCGCCTCGTCGGTTCCGGGGTCGGCCGGCCCGCGGTCGATCCACTCGAGGGCGAGCCAGTCGTCGTGCACGGCCACCACATCCGGAATGCGCAGCACCCCGGCCGATCCCAGCCAGCGGAGGCCTGCGGCCTCGGAGCGGAACATCCCCGGGGGCGCGCCGGATCGGTGCTTCACGAACAGCGAGCGGGTGTCGAGAAGGTCGATGCGGAGTGCCCGGCAGACGTCGCCGCCCGGCACCGGACGGGTGGTGATGACCGATGACCCCGCCACCTGCGCGATCTCGTGGGGGTCGGGCGGGGTCATTCCCCCGCGGGGGCGCTCCCGATGTGCGCGATGAGGCCGGTGATGGAGCGGTCGACCATGTCGAAGACGTCCGTGAAGCCCCGGCTTCCGCCGAAGTACGGATCGGGCACGTCCAGGTCGCCGTCGGCTGCCGGGTCGAACTCACGGAGCAGGTGCACCTTGGCCGCGGCAGCAGGGTTCGGGGCGATGGCCCGTAGTGCCTCCATGTTCGCGGTGTCCATCGCCAGCACCAGGTCGAACCGCCCGAAGTCGTCGGCGGTGAACTGGCGGGCCGTTCCCGCCATGGGCACCCCGCGGCGGGCGGCCTCGTCGCGGGCGCGCTCATCCGGTGGGTGGCCCACATGCCAGTCACCCGTGCCGGCGCTCTCCACCTCCACATGCACGCCCAGGTCCTCGAACCCGAGGCGGTGGGCCATGATGGCCTCGGCGGTGGGGCTGCGGCAGATGTTGCCGAGGCACACGAAGCACACGCGTGTGGTTTCCGTCATCGTGGGCGATACTAGGCGCAGATCCCATCCCGACCCGGGGAGAACACCCATGCGCGGCCTCACATTCCACGGCGACCAGGACGTCCGGGTGGACGACGTGCCCGACGCGACCATCGAGAAGCCCACCGACGCCATCGTGAAGGTGACGATGGCGGGGATCTGCGGGTCCGACCTGCACATCCTGAATGCCGGCACGGCCTTCGGGTTCGAGCCGGGATCGCGTCTCGGCCATGAGTTCATCGGCACCGTCGAGGAGGTCGGCGCCGAGGTGACCAACCTGCGACCCGGCGACCGCGTGCTGGCATCGTGCAGCGTGCTGGACGGCACCTGCCCGATGTGCCATGAGCACCTGCACTCGTCATGCAACTCGTGGTCGCTGTTCGGGTGGGCGCCGCGCACCTGGCAGCACGACGGACTCGTGCAGGGCGGGCAGTCGGAGTACGTGCGGGTGCCGCTCGCCGCGACGACCCTCATTCCCATGCCCGAGGAGCTCGCGGGGATGGACCGCCAGAAGACCATGCTGCCGCTCGTGGATGTGATGTCCACCGGCTGGCACGGGCTCCGGTCGGCCGGAATGAAGCCCGGCTACAACGTGGTGGTGATCGGTGACGGAGCGGTGGGGCTGTGCGCGGTGCACGGGGCCAAGGCCCTCGACGCATCGCACGTGATCTGCCTGGGCCACCACGAGGACCGCCTCGACGTGGCGCGGCAGCTGGGCGCCACCGGCGTGGTGACCTCGCGTGACACCGACGAGATCCGCGAGCAGGTGCTGGAGATGACCGGCGGCGAGGGTGCGCACGTGGTGGTGGACAGCATCAGCGGCAAGTCGTCGATGGCGGCAGCACACGCCACCGTGCGCGCGGGGGGCGCGATCGCGTGCCTCGGGATGGACCACTTCATGCAGAACGTGCCCGAGATCAACTGGTTCGACCAGTTCCTGCGCAACATCACGGTGACGGGCGGCCTGGTCCCGGGTCCGGCGTACTTCCCGGAACTGCTCGACGCCGTGAAGGCCGGCCGCCTCGATCCCTCCCCGGTGCTCACCACCGAGCTGTCGCTGGAGGACGCACCGGATGGCTACCGCAAGATGCAGTCCCGCGAGGCGGGCGTGATCAAGGTCTGCCTCACCCCGGCGTGAGCGAGCAGGTCATCGCCGACCTGGAGGCCGCCGGGCAGGAGCGCCTGGCGGCCTCCATGCGCGCCCTTCCGCAGGCTGCCCGCGACGCCCTGTCGCTGCAGGTGGCGTCACTCGACCTGGCCCTTGTGCGACGGCTCGTCGGGGACCTGGTGCGCAGCCCCGGCAACGGCCACGCGCCCGACCTCGGCCCCGCCGAGGTGGACCGCCTGGCCGATGACGATGCGGCGCACGCCCGACGCCGGCTGGCCGTCGAGGCCGGCGAGCAGGCCCTTCGCGAGGGCCGCGTCGCAGTGGTGATGCTGGCGGGCGGCCAGGGCACCCGCCTCGGGTTCGACCACCCGAAGGGCATGTTCCCGATCGGCCCGGTGAGCAACGCCTCGCTGTTCGCGGTCCACGCCGCGGGCGTGGCCGCCACCCGCCGCCGCTACGGGTGCGACCTGCCGTGGTACCTCATGACGTCCGACGTGAACGACGCCGGGACCCGGGCGTTCCTGGACGAGCACCTGATGTTCGGACTGCCACCCGACACGGTCACCACGTTCGTCCAGGGCATGCTGCCCGCCGTGGATCCGGGAAGCGGGGACATCCTGCGCGCGGCGCCGGATCGCCTGGCGCTCTCGCCGGACGGCCACGGGGGGCTCTTCCGCGCGATGGGGCACGCCGCCATCCTGGGCGACCTGGAGGAGCGCGGCATCGACGTGCTCATGACCTTCCAGGTGGACAACCCGCTGATGCGGCCCGCCGACCCGGAGATGATCGGCGCGCATCTGCTGGCCCGTGCGGAGATGTCGACGATGGTGGTGGCCAAGGAGTCCCCGGAGGAGCGCATGGGCGTCGTGGCCACCGTGGACGGGCGCGCGGGGCTCGTGGAGTACAGCGACCTTCCGGCAGATCTCGAGGCCGCGCGCGACCATCTCGGCCGGCTGATGTACTGGGCCGGCAACACCGGCGTGCACTGCCTGGACCGCGCGTTCGCCACGCGCCTGGCCACGGGCGAGGCGCCCCTGCCGTTCCACCGCGCCGACAAGCGCGTGCCCACGGTGGACGACCCCCATCCGGATGCGCCGAACGCGGTGAAGTTCGAGGCCTTCATGTTCGATGCGCTGCCGCTTGCCTCCCGCACCGCGACCCTCGAGGTCGCGCGTGCCGAGCGGTTCGCCCCGGTGAAGAATGCCGAGGGCCCCGACTCACCGGCCACGTGCCGTGCGGCGCTCGTGGACCGGGCGGCACGCTGGCTGGAGGCCGCGGGCGTCTCCGTGCCCCGGGATGCCGCGGGCGCGAGCGTCCACGCGATCGAGATCGATCCGCGCTTCGCGCAGGACGCGCATGACCTGGAGGGACGGGTGCCGGCCGACCTGGCGGTGGACGGCCCCCTGCTGCTGCGCGACTAGCGGACCGAGCGGGCGACGGCGATGAGCGGGAAGGCCCGGGGGCCGCTGAGCTCGTACTGGCCGCCGACGCGGGGCACGTAGCGGCCCCACGTGATGATGCGCCAGTTGGCGCTGGTGCAGTCGCGCGTGCGGCCGAGGCCGCTGATCGTGCGGGTGGTGCAGCGGAAGCGCAGGGGATCGCCGCTGGTGCAGTCCTCCCCGGCGATGGTGACGTTGCGGAACGTCACCGACTTCCCGCGCCACCGGTAGCGGGCAGTGGCCTCCTGCCGGCCATCGCACACCGTGGCGTCGCCGCCGTCCTCGGGCTGCTGGGTGCTGAGGCGGATGCGCTGCAGCACGGCGCCGCGCGTGGACCTCGGGTAGGCGATCGTGTCGCCCTTCACCCCGGTGGCCACCTGTGCCCAGGCCGCGGCCTCGGGAGTGACGGCGCAGGATCCGGATGCGCAGGTGCCGCCGGTTGTGCCGGCGAGCGCGAGCGATGCACCGGCCCCCAGGGCGAGGGCGGCGATGTATGGGGAATGGCGCATGTACCTAGCGTACTTGCGGCGGGAGCGCGAACACCACGCCCTCGTCCGTTGGGACCTCGTTGCCCTTGCGGGAGTATCCACGCGTTTCCAGGTAATCCAGCACCTCGCGCACCAGCACCTCGGGAGCGGAAGCGCCCGCGGTGAGCGCAACACGGGGGTGGTGGTCGAGCCACGAGGGGTCGAGATCGGCAACGCCGTCGATGAGATGGCTCTCCGCGCCACCGGCCCGCGCGACCTCCACCAGGCGCTGGGAGTTGGACGAGTTCTGCGATCCGACCACCAGCACGAGCTCCGCGGTGGTGGCCTCCACGGTCGCCTTGACCGCGTCCTGGCGGTTCTGCGTCGCGTAGCAGATGTCGCTGGAGGCGGGTGACTGGAGCGCCGGGAACCGGCGCTTCAGCACGGCGATGATCTCGGCCGTGTCATCGAGCGACAGCGTGGTCTGGGTGGTGAGCGCCACGTTGTCGGGGTCGGGCACCTGCACGGCCTCGGCCTGGGCGACGTCCTCCACCACGATCACGCGGTCGGGCGCCTCGCCGCGGGTGCCGATGACCTCATCGTGCTCGGCATGGCCGACGAGCAGCACCGTGGCCCCCTTGCCGGCATAGCGCCGCACCTCGGCGTGCACCTTGCTGACCAGAGGGCACGTGGCGTCGATGACCTCCAGGTCCCGCGCGGCGCAACGCTCGTAGATGTCGGGGGCGCTGCCGTGCGCGGACAGGACGATCACGCTGCCCTCTGGCGCCTCCTCAGGGGTTTCCACGAACACCGCGCCCTTGTCGGCCAGGGTCTTCACCACGTACTGGTTGTGCACGATCTCGCCGCGCACGTATATGGGCGCGCCCCGCTCGCGCAGCAGGTGCTCCACGGTTTCGATGGCGCGGTCCACGCCGGCGCAGTAGCCGCGCGGGGAGATGAGGTTCACGGATTCGGTCACGGGCGGCAGGGTAGCGCGGCGCGCCATGGCGTGGCACGTAGGATGCCCCGCGTGACCGCTGACGACCGAGATGCCGCCCTCGACCTGGCGCTGCGCGCGGCGCGCATCGCGGGGGCGCAGCTGCTGGCCCGCTTCGGGGGGCCCGCCGAGGGCGTGGTGGCCAAGAGCACGTCAACCGACCTGGTGAGCGACGCCGACCATGAGGCAGACGAGACGATCCTCGGAATGATCCGCGAGGAGCGGCCCGATGACGCAATCCTGTCGGAGGAGTCGGGCGAGGCCGTGGCCGGTACCACCGGCATCCGGTGGCTGGTGGACCCGCTCGATGGAACCACCAACTACCTGTGGGGCTACCCGCAGTGGGCGGTCAGCATCGCCTGCCACGACGAGCACGGTGGCCTGATGGGCGTTGTGCACGACCCGCTGCGCGGCGAGACCTTCAGCGCCGTGCGCGGGGGTCCCGCGCAGATGGACGGGCGCGATCTCGTGCTCGCGGGGTCGGACGACCTCGGGCAGGCCCTGCTCGGAACCGGCTTCGGCTACGACGCCGTGAGGCGGCGCCGGCAGGCGGCGCGTCTGATGGGCGTGGTCCCGCACGTACGCGATGTGCGCCGCGGGGGGTCGGCGGCGCTCGACATGGCATGGGTGGCCTGCGGACGCCTGGACGCCTACTACGAGTTCGGCGTGAACGCCTGGGACGTCGCCGCAGGCGCGGTGATCGTCACCGCCGCCGGCGGAACGGTGCAGGACCTTCCCGTGGGCCCCGAGGGCGCGCCGGGAACACTGGCGGCGCGACCGGGGCTGGCCGACCCGCTGCGCGCAGCGGTGGACGCCGCCGCACGCGGCATCGAGTAGCCGACCACTCCCGGACGGCCCGCGCTCCGTCACGGCAACCCCGGTGCCGGGCACCGGGGTTGCCGTGACGGGGGATGCTCCTGCCTAGGCGGCGCTCTCGCGGTAGAGGCGCCGGAGGACCGTCGGCAGGATGCCGCCGTTCCTCAGGTAGTTCATCTCGTTGGGGCCGTCGATGCGCGACTGCACCTGGAACTGCCGGCCATCGCCCAGTTCCACTGTGAGCACGGCACGCGGCTCCATGGTGTCCAGCCCGCGGATGGAGAACGTCTCGTGCCCGGACAGGCCCAGGCTCTCGACGCTCTGCCCCTCGAGGAACTGCAGTGGCAGCACGCCCATGCCGACGAGGTTGCCGCGGTGGATGCGCTCGAACGACTCGGCGATGACGGCGCGCACGCCGAGCAGCGCCGTGCCCTTCGCGGCCCAGTCGCGGCTGGAGCCCGAGCCGTACTCCTTGCCGGCCAGTACGACGAGCGGCACGCCATCGGCCTGGTACCGCATGGAGGCGTCGTAGATCGGGATGATGTCCCCGGTGGTGACGTGCTCGGTCCAGTTGCCCTCCTTGCCACCCGCCAGCGCGTTGCGCAGGCGGATGTTGCCGAAGGTGCCGCGCATCATCACCTCGTGGTTGCCGCGGCGCGACCCGAACGAGTTGAAGTCGCGGGGCTCCACGCCCTTCGAGATGAGGTACTCGCCGGCGGGCGAGTTGACCGGGATCACGCCGGCGGGCGAGATGTGGTCGGTGGTGACCGAGTCGCCCAGCACCGCCAGGGCGCGGGCGTGGTCGATGTCGGTCACGCCGGGGGCCTCGGGCGTGAGGCCGTCGAAGAAGGGCGGCAGCTGCACGTAGGTGCTGTCGGAATCCCAGGCGTAGGTGTCACCGGCGGGAACCGGGATGGCGCGCCAGCGCTCGTCGCCGTCGAACACCGACGCGTAGTACTCCCTGAACAGCTCGGCGTCGATGGTGGACTCCACGACCTCGCGCACCTCATCGGCCGACGGCCAGATGTCCGAGAGCATGACCGGCTGGCCGTCCGACCCCGTGCCGATCGGCTCGGTCGTGAGATCGATGTCCACGCGCCCGGCCAGGGCAAAGGCCACGACCAGCGGCGGCGAGGCAAGGAACGCCGCCTTCACGTGCGGGCTCACCCGGCCCTCGAAGTTGCGGTTGCCCGACAGCACCGCGGCCACGACCATCCCGTTGTCCTCGATGGCCTTGGTGACGGGCTCGTCCAGCGGTCCGGAGTTGCCGATGCACGTGGTGCACCCGTAGCCCACCAGGTTGAAGCGGATCTGGTCGAGGTAGGGCATGAGGCCCGACTTCTCCATGTATCCGGTGACCACCTGGGATCCCGGGGCGAACGATGTCTTGACCGACGGATTGACGGTGAGGCCCTTCTCCACCGCACGCTTGGCCACCAGTCCGGCGCCCACCATCACGTACGGGTTGGAGGTGTTGGTGCATGAGGTGATGGCCGCGATGGCCACCGATGCGGGGCCGAACTCGGCCGTCTGGCCGTCGATGTCGAGCTCGACGGTGTCGTAGTGCCGACCGCCCCCGTTCTGGTGCATGCCCTCGGGGTACTCCTCCATGAAGCGGTTGCCGACCTGCGGCAGCACCACGCGGTCCTGCGGGCGCCGCGGGCCGGACAGTGACGGCACCACATCGCCCAGGTCCAGCGAGAGGTGCTCGTCGTACTGCGGGTCGGGGTCGCCGTCCTCACGGAACATCCCCTGCTCGCGGTAGTAGCTCTCCACCAGCGGCACGAGGTCGCCACGCCCGGTGGTCTCCAGGTACCGCAGGGCCTCGGCGTCCACCGGGAAGATGCCCGTGGTGGCGCCGTATTCGGGGCCCATGTTGGCGATGGTGGCGCGGTCGGCCAGCGTGATGTTGCTGAGGCCGTCGCCGTAGTACTCCACGAACTTGCCCACCACCCCGTGTGCGCGCAGCATCTCCGTGAGGGTGAGCACCAGGTCGGTGGCGGTGGCGCCGGGCTGCAGCTGGCCGGTGAGCTTCACGCCCACGACGACCGGCCACGGCAGGTTGATGGGCTGGCCCAGCAGGTTGGCCTCGGCCTCGATGCCGCCCACGCCGAAGCCCAGGATGCCGATGCCGCTGATCATCGTGGTGTGGGAGTCGGTTCCCACCAGCGAGTCGGGGTAAGCGCGAACCTCGCCGTCCACCTCGCGGGTGGCCACGACGCTGGCCAGGTACTCGAGGTTGACCTGGTGGACGATGCCGGTGCCCGGCGGCACGGCACGGAAGTCCTGGAAGGCCTGCTGCGCCCAGCGCAGCAGCGCGTAGCGCTCGGCGTTGCGCTCGTACTCCTTGGCGACGTTGTCCTCGAACGCGTGGTCGGTGCCGAAGAAGTCCACCTGCACCGAGTGGTCGATGACGAGGTCGGCGGGCACCAGCGGGTTGATGCGCGAGGGGTCGGCGCCGAGGTCACGCATGGCGTCGCGCATGGCGGCCAGGTCCACCACGCACGGCACGCCGGTGAAGTCCTGCATCACCACGCGCGCCGGCAGCAGCGGCACCTCGCGGGCCAGGCCCGAGTTGGGTGACCACGCGGCCAGCGCCCGCACGTCGTCTTCGCTGACGAACTCGCCGCCGGCGTTCCGCAGCACGTTCTCGGTGAGGATCTTCACCACGAAGGGCATGCGTGAGAGGTCCTGCCCGAGCGCGTCCAGGCGCCAGATCGCGTAGTCCTTCCCTCCAGCCGAGAGGGTCGCGCGTGCGTTGAACGGGTCCGGTGATGCGCTCACAGGGGCTCCTGATTCGGGATCTCGTCTCTGGCTCCGGCGCGTCCGCCGGGCGACCGGGGAGGGTACACCGGGAAGGGCACCGGTTGGCCACATG